>Ga0315294_10005211_pt1 | contig 14249 bp, 12 predicted proteins | sample YL17G13_40_MG_FD_203626 | JGI IMG/M metagenome (GOLD analysis project Ga0315294, IMG submission 203626) | Sediment microbial communities from Yellowstone Lake, YNP, Wyoming, USA - YL17G13_40 | ecosystem: Environmental > Aquatic > Freshwater > Lake > Sediment | place: USA: Wyoming | collected... | reverse complement strand
GGAACATGGCGATTGTTTCCCTGCTTGTGCTGGCAGCGATAACAAAGTCCGCAGTATTCCCCTTCCATCCGTGGCTGCCTGGCGCCATGGAGGCATACACACCTGTAAGCGCTTTGCTGCACAGCACGACAATGGTCATGGCTGGAGTTTACCTCCTCATAAGGCTCACTCCGCTTATAATTGCGTTTCCTGAACTCAGGATGCTGCTGATCATTCTGGGCCTGCTCACAATCCTTGCATCTTCAATGAAGGCATTTGTCGAGGAGGATATAAAGAGGATACTTGCATATTCTACGCTCACGAATATAGGGATGATGGTGGTGTGCATCGCTTTTGCAACTCCTTTCTCCATAGCTGCAGCTATTTTCCACGTGATATGCCATGCGCTTTTCAAGGCATCGCTGTTCCTTGAGGCTGGGGTTTTCGAGCACTCACTTAAGACGAGGAGCATAAACAAGCTTGTAGGTGTGATTGACAGGCTTCCGATTACCACTTTCTTCTTCACCCTCTCATCCATAAGCGCGATGGGCATACCGGTTACAATGGGCTTCCTAAGCAAGTTCGCAATGTACGAATCCACCCTTCCACTCGTGTCGTTATTCCTGCTTTTCGGCACAGTACTCGCACTGGGTTATTACGCATGCATCCTTGGGTTCTTCCTTGCAAGAGCTGGGGGGAAGAGGATGAAGGAAAGTTTGAAGAGCATATTGGCAATAGCGCCGCTGTCGCTTGGCTCAGTGCTGCTCGCAGTATACCCATACCCGATAACTGATGCATGCGCAAAGGCTGCGCAGGAGATTTTCAACAGGGATTTCACATTCCCGACGCTCATCGACCCGCAGATGCTTTACCTGTCCTTACTGCTATTCGCAGGCGCACTGCTTGTTTTCAACAGGAGAAAGCTTGTTGTGCCGTTCAGGTCTGGGGAAGCCATAAAAGGAGTTGGACAGACCCCCAGCGCGCAGATTGATGATATAAGGAGGAGTGCTGCGGCTGTGTACTCCTTCGTTGATGTGGATAAGGCGTATGTGGTAATATACCCGATTGGCAACTTCGTCAGTGAGAAGCTTGAGTATATTCATTCGTTACTTGAGGTGAAATAATGCATGATTCACATCTGGCAATAGGCCCTTCCCACCCGATGCTGACGGAGCCGGCAAGGTTCACGTTCAGAATTGACGGGGAAAAGGTGAAGGAAGTCCAGGTAAACCTGGGCTACACGCACAAGGGGATAGAGAAGCTGCTGGAATCCAGGAATTACGTGCAGGCTGTGCCTGTTGTCGAGAGGATATGCGGGATATGCTCGCACTGCCATGCATCCAACTTCTGTTATATGGTCGAGAAACTTGACGGGGTTGAGATACCCGAGAGGGCGAAGTACATAAGAACAATTGCTGCTGAGCTTGAGAGGATACACAGTCATTTGCTGGCACTTGCCCTCACCATGGAGGAGATAGGGCAGAGGACTCTTATGATGCACCTCATGGAGAGGAGGGAGAGCATAGTGGATGCTTTTGAAGAGTTCTGCGGTGGAAGGGTGCATCACTCGATAAACACGATAGGTGGAGTCCGCTACGATATAGATGATAAAGCAGGCAATATGGTCGATATGGCGGCCCATGGTGCTGCGGGATACGCAAAGGGTCTGGCAGAAACAATTACGGGCAATACTTCAGTAAGAGGAAGGCTTGAGGGAAACGGAGTGATGAGCAGGGATGAGGCGAGAATTCTCGGGGTCGTAGGCCCTGTTGCCAGGGGTTCCGGGATAAATAACGACATAAGAAGGGCAGTTCCCTACGGGAAATATGCCGATATTGATTTCGAAATCCCACTCCGCGATGAAGGGGACAGCCTTGCAAGGACAATGGTGAGAGTTGACGAGATACCGGAATCCGCTAAGATAATAAGGGAGTGCTTGAAAAGGATGAAGCCGGGAGAGCTGAAGATTAGATGGGGTGGAAAACCAAAAGAGGGGGAGCAGGTGCACCTTGTCGAGGCTCCAAGAGGAGAGAATTTGCACTACATCATATCAAAGGGGGAGAGGAATCCTTACAGGGTGAAGATAAGGCCGCCATCGTTTGCAAACCTGCAGTGCGCAGGCAAGATACTTGAGGATGCAAATGTGTCTGACATACCGCCTGCGATAATAAGCCTTGACCCGTGCCTGAGCTGCACGGAGAGGACAGCATATATGAAGGGGAGGGGGATAGCCTATGTTGAGTATAGGAGCTGAAACTCTGCCTTTTGAACTGCTGCTGATGGACATCGGCACCCTTGTGGTAGGGTATGTGCTCTTCAAGGCAAACAAGAAAATCTCATTGAACTACACCGCATCCCAAGTGCTTGGAACTGCGATTATCATTTCTTCATTCCTCGTAAGAAACACGGAATATGCAGGATTTGCAGGCGCGGTATTTGCGGCTGGCTTCCTTGCAAAGCTGGGGGTTTTCCCGTTCATGTGGATGCGCAGCACTCTTTCAAAGACAAAGGCCATTCTGGGTCTGGTTCTATGCTCCCAGATAGCAATAGTCCTGCTGACTTCTGCAATAAGCAAGGAGATGATGGACAGGAATGCCCTGATGTTCTTCGGTCTGCTGGCAGCAGTTTTCTCGTCAATAAGGGCAATTTACGACAAGAAAACTAAGAGTTCGATGTCATCAATAATTGTTGCGCAGACTGCCTCTGTCTTCGTGAGTTTATCCATGCTCTCACCACTTTCAATGCTTATAACACTGGTTTCAGACTTGCTTGCGAAATTCACAATACTCTTCTCGGAGGAAAGGAAGGATGACGTAGCGCAGATTCTTGCTGCGCTTTACCTGGCCGAACTGCCTCCTTTCCCGACATTCAGCGAGCAGCTTGAAGTGCTGCAGGTGAGCCTGAATATAGGAATTGTAATCAATATAATAGGGCTCCTACTGATGGTTGCGCTTCTGATGCACAGGGTTAAGGGTGGCAAGAGCCTCGGGGCGAGGATGGCCGGGGTAGTCCTTGTGGTTCTGGGTTTGGTCAGCCTGATGAGCAGAATATGAGTGGTAGAATGACAAGCATTATAAAGAAATCACAGTGGGTTTACCTGCTTGGCTTGGCAGGATGCAACGGGTGTGATATAGAAATAATCGCATCGGTATGCGCAAGGCTTGACCCTGAGAGGCTGGGTGTGAAAATTGTCAGCTCCCCGAGGCATGCGGATATACTTTTGGTGAATGGAACCGTGAACAAGAAGCTGAAGAAGCCGCTGAAAGAGATATATGACCAGATGGCAGAGCCCAAGTTGGTGGTTGCAGTTGGTTCATGCGCAATATCAAACGGACCTTTCAGGGAATGCTACAACATGGCATGCAGGGTTGATGAGGTCGTTCCGGTTTCAATATACGTTCCCGGCTGCCCCCCGAGACCGCATGCAATATTGTATGGAATAAAGAAGGCAATTGATATGGTGAAATAATGCTAAGCATAATTGTAGCATTGGTATTCGGGATTTTTGCCTCCTGGCTGCTCAGGAATATCGCCGCAAGGGCAGAGGGCAGGGTAGGTCCTCCGCTGCTGCAGCCGGTTTGGGACATACTGAAGCTTCTGAGCAAGGGCGCCATAGGAAATGTTGCCATAGTGCTTCCACTGGTTTCACTGCTCCTTGTCGCATTCGCAGTCCTCAACCTTCCTTTCAGGGATAACTGGGGAGGGGACTTGATAGTCGTGCTTTACTCGCTTACCGCTTCATCAATATTCACCACGATAGCAGGAGTCGTCTCAGGCTCCCCGTTCTCGAGAATGGGAGGCTCAAGGGAGTTGCAGCAGACCCTGCTTGCCGAGCTGCTCTTGGTAGCATCCTGCTTCTCGGTGGTTGTGCTCTCCAACTCCACCTCGTTCCAGTCGATTGAAATTTATTACATGACCCATGGGTACAACCTGTTTCTCATCTTCACTTTCGTAGCAATGCTGGTTGCATGCCAGGCAAAGCTTAGAAAAGCCCCGTTTGACATCCCAGATGCAAACGTGGAAGTTGCTGCAGGACCTTCAACCGAGTTCTCTGGCTACGTGCTCGCAATGCACGAGCTCACATACATCCTCGAGCTATACGCCCTTCCAATGCTGGCATGTTTCGTATTCTTCGGAATGAATTACGCTGCGGCCCTCATGATGAGCATCATAATAATTTTCGTAATTGGAATTGCAGCTGCAAGCAATGCGCGTTTCAGCACGCACACCGGCGCAGAGGTTCTTTTCTTCACATTTATATTCGCGCTCATGATGACTGCCATTATGTACATAGGAGGAAGGTTCTATGGGACTTTTGTCTGACATAGCAAAGAAAATGACGAGCAGGGCTTCCACTGAGAAGTATCCGCGGGCACCATCGCCTGCACCTGCCAGGAGCAGGGCAAAGCTGGTGAGGAACAGGAAGATATGCATAAGCTGCGGAGCCTGCATGCTTGTCTGCCCGTCAAAAGCATGCTATTTTGTGCAGGACAAGGACAAGCGGAGGGTGGACTTCAACCTAGCTTACTGCACTTTCTGCGCCCAGTGCGTTGAGGTGTGCCCCGTGAAATGCTTGAAGATGGTTAACGAGTATGAGATGGCTACGAATAAGAAAGAGGAGCTAATGATCTGATGAAAACCGTAAAGGACTGGGGAGTCCTGCTGATAAGCATTTACTACCTGTTTTTCGGAGCATACAACATACTCTACGCCAAAATACTGCTCACTGCAACTTCCCTGGTTTCCTGTTCAGGCGGAACTGACTGCCTGATGCTGATGTTCCTGAAGTTGCTGGCATTGATTCTAGGAGCAATAGGAGTCGTATACATTCTCATAGCGGTTCTGATACGTTTGAGATCTATCGGGTGCAAGCTGGCATTGGCTGCATCGGCATTCAACATTATTCTCATGCTGGCATACCTTGTTAAATCAGACATGATACCCATATGGCTTACATTCGTGCTTCCTCTGAGAGTGATTCTCACGGCAAGCATCAGCTACTCACCTGCGCAGGCAGCGGATTTCCTCTCATTGGCGAGCAGCTTCCTTGAAGTGATTATGATAGTGCTGAACATAGGAATTGCCTTCTACCTCCTGAAATGCCTTGACAGGAAGCTGTGGGACGAGTAGGGTTTGCACTAGGTATCTTATTCTGATAGAATTAGAGAATGGCCGAGCCCTGTGGGTGGTGGATTAAATTAGCGGCTCGGCCATTCGAGCATGAAGTGAAAGGCCGTGATTTGTGGAAGGACCATAGCTCCTTTTAGCAAGTGCAGAAAGGCTTTTAGTAGTGGACGGACTCACGGATCGCTTGCGCTTTCCGTTTACATCCCCACCCTATCAACAGAATCTGCTATTCTGGCCTTGGACTGCCTCGTTTTGAGAATGGCTTCGACCTTAGATGCTTTCAGGTCTTATCCATTGGCGCGTGGCTGCCCGGCGTTGCTTTGCACAACCGGTATACTAGAGGCGCCGGTTCCCCGTTCCTCTCGTACTCGGGGAGCCATACTCTCAAGCAGTCAACACTCCTAGGAGATACTACCGAACTGTCTCGCGACGTTCTGAACCCAGCTCGTGTAGGTCTTTAATGGATGAACAACCCAACCCTTGGTGGCTCCTGCACCACCAGGATGACCTAGGCCGACAGCGATGTACCAAACCGCAAGGTCGATATGTACTCTCGCCTGCGACGAGCCTGTTACCCCCGGGGTAGCTTGTCTGACAGCTTGGACCCTCAGCAAAAGGGATTCCAAGGTTCGTTAAGCCTCTCTTTCGAGTCTGAATTCCACGCTTTTAAGAATTCAGTCAGCCCTGCATTTGTCTTTAACCCTTACCAGCGGATTTCTAACCCGCTTAAGCAGAGCATTGGGCGCCCTTGTTTCCTTATCGAGGGCGTACCGCCCCAGCCAAACTATCCATCTGCCGATGTTCCCTTTCGGGTAAGGAACACAGCAACTGTAGAGTGGTGTTTCAATTTCGCATTCGCACCCCCCGCAAGGGATGTTTCGACGCTCCCACTTACGCTGTGCAACAACCACCGTATCCCAACAACAGACTATAGTAAAGCTCCACGGGGTCTTCGTTTCCCCCTAGAAGTCCTCGGCATCTTCACCGAGTAGTGAGTTCACCAGGTCCCAGGTAGGGACAGCGGGACGCTCGTTATGCCATTCATGCAAGCCACCAATTAAGCGGCGAGGTATTACGCTACCTTAAGAGGGTCAGAGTTACCCCCGCTCTTTGCCGGCGCTTTGCTCCGTTGTACCGGAGTTTGACGTACCAGTAGTGAGCAGGCATCGCCCCCTATACTAAGCCTTACGACTTTGCAGGGAGCTGTGTTTTTGGTATACAGTCGACGTCCCCTTGTCACTGCGACCTGCGAATGCAGCTTGCGCCACAAATGCAGGCATGGCTTATCCCTAAGTTACGCCACTGAATTGCCGAGTTCCCTTACCTGAGTTCTCCTGACACGCCTTGGCTTGTTCTGCCAGCAGCACCTATACTAGTTCTAGGTACGATCTCGTGGGATCGCTGCCAGCTCCATTTTCACGGGCTCAAGGAATCAACGGAACCACCTTGCGATGGCCTTCCCAGAGTTAGGCTGCTTCTCCTCATAACGAGTCTCTGCAGCCTTGCAGAGATTAAATGAGCTCTCGCTCACTCCGTCTATCCCCAAGCGTCTGAAGCTGACCTTTGTGTTGCCACGTCTACCCACGAGGCACTGGGATTTTAACCAGTTTCCCTTTTGCTTCCAAGTAATTAGCTGGAAGCTTAGGATCGGCTTACTCTTAACTGACGAACATTGTTAAGAAAACCGTGTGCTATCCGGCGCCCAGGATTCTCACCTGGATATGCTGTTACTAACACCAAGATATTTGTTTCTGGCAGGTCCATTGGAATTCACACCCCAACTTCTGCCCTACCAGAACACCCCCCTACCAGATGATGCTTGTAGCATCCTCCGGGGTCTCGGCACCTGACTTAGCCCCGGTAATCTTCGGAGCCTGCACTCTCGACTGGTCCGCTGTTACGCGTTGTTTAAAGGATGGCTGCTTCTGAGCCTACCTTCCAGCTGTTTAAGAGTGGGGACTCCTTTGTGATTAGCACTTAGTCAGGATTTAGGGGCCTTAACCTCGGTCTCGGTCGTTCCCGTCCCGCCACACCAGCTTACCCGGCGTGCCCGACTCCCATCTTCTACGGTGATTATGAATTCGGAGTTTGAGAAAACAGCGGAGCCTTTCGGCTCCGTTCTGTCTAATCAGTGCTCTACCTCACAATCTACCTCAGATGAGGCTATCCTAAGGATACTTCGGGGGGGACCCGATATCGCCAAGTTCGATAGGACTATCACCCCTACACGCAGGTCACCCGAGCAGATATACTAGCATCGGTTGCGGGCCTCCACCAATCGGAGGATTGGCTTCGCCCTGCCCGCGTGTAGATCACATTGGCTTCGGGTTTGCAGGAAGTGATTCATGGCACTTTCGTACCACCTGCCTCGCACCTTGCGATGTTGCGCAGTCTCGCTTTCGCTTAGCCTTTCGGCTCACCACTTCAAGCAACTCCTTGGCTCTTGTTTCAAGAAGAACGATACAATCCTGTTAAGCTCCCTTTCGCTTTATATATTTCTACATATCGCTTCAAGGAAGCCGCATTCCTTTCGGACTGTACCCTCTGTAGCCACTCAGTTTCAGGTCTTTTAACTCCCCGTTTAGGGGTACTTTTCAGCGTTCGCTCGCGCTACTTTACGCTATCGGTCTCAGGTTATATTTAGAGTTGGAAGTTGTTGCTCCCGTATTCGCGCCCAATACTCGATGGACGCTACTCGGCGCATCCCCTCACCTTCTACGTTTTGCTTACGAGGCTTTCACTCCCTTTGGCAGCGCTTTCCAGCGCACTTCAGCTAGGTAAAAGGGGAATGGAATGCATCACATCTCCTTCAAGTTGCCCTGAAGGATTCGAATTGCCTCTGTGGGGCGTTCAATCGCCTTTACTGACCCCATCCCAATTGGTTTCTTTTCCTGCGGGTACTAAGATGTTTCAATTCTCCGCGTTTTCCTTCACCTCTTTTGGAGGTGAATAATTCGGCAATCCCAGGTTCAAAGGCTGCCTGCGCCTACCCTGGGCTTATCGCAGCTTGCCACGGCCTTCATCGTTACCTGAGCCAAGCCATCCCCTGAATGGCATCTCACTGCACTCGTTGTTGCCAGAGAACTATGGTCTATATTCCAATCACGGCCTCATCAATATCAGCCACTTCATTCAGGAAGTTTTCCTGAATTGCATATGCGTGCAGAATGGACTCGGCGAGATGTTCAGCAGCTCAGTGAAGCTGCTTTTGAACTCGCGGCCTCCTCCTCGCAAAGGAGGCGCTCTACCACTGAGCTACGAGCCCATAGGCTTTCAAGAACATTTAGAATGAGCATATTGGTGTTCGCTTACCTTGCACTCACATTATCATTCTCATATCATAGAACGAATTAAAGGAGGTGATCTATCCGCAGGTTCCCCTACGGATACCTTGTTACGACTTAGCCCCTCTCATGACGAATTAGTTCGACGAAGTCCGAAGGACCCCGCCTCACTAAAACTTCATTTGAGTGACTTGACGGGCGGTGTGTGCAAGGAGCGGGGACGTATTCACCGCTCGATGTTGACAAGCGATTACTAGGGATTCCAGCTTCATGAGGGCGAGTTTCAGCCCTCAATCCGAACTTGGGCCGAGTTTGGGGATTAGCTCCTCCTTTCGGAGTGGCAACCCATTGTCTCGACCATTGTATGCCACGTGTAGCCCGGGAGATTCAGGGCATACTGACCTACCGTCGCCCTCTCCTTCCTCCTGTTTAACACAGGCGGTCCCAACAGAGTGCTTCATCTCCGGAGAGATGAATCGCAACTGTCAGCGAGGGTCTCGCTCGTTTCCGGACCATATGAGTGCTGATTTTTTCTTGATGTCGGAGTGCTTAAGGAAATCCTTTACAAAAACTATGAACTTTCTGGGAGTCAGTATCACCAGTTTTCCCTTCTTGAATCTTGTTTGGAAGCCCAGAAGCTCTAGGAGCATCTGGTCCTGGTATGAGGCATGCGCAAGATATGGCGTGTCTTTTTCTATACCCCCGCAGGAATCAAACATTCCTGCCAGGTACGATGCGGAGTAGTCGTTCCTTTTCCTGAACAAATCCACCTGCTCTTTGCAAGTTTCCTCGAAATATTTCCTGTACACCGAGTGGTAGAAGAAAACTTCATCCTCACCGAATTGCATTTTCTCTGGAGGAATCTTCAGTGTCTCCATACACTCTTTGAGGAAAATTTCCCTTATCTCTCCGCTGCCTCGGATTCCAATTCCCTTTGAAATTCTCCTCCCCTTCCACAAACCTGTAAGGTATGCGAGTTGGGGAGTGTTTCTTATTTTCATGTTATCACTCCGAATGGGTGCACTCATATGATTTACCGGACTTAACCGGACACTTCACAGCACGAGCTGACGATGGCCATGCACCACCTCTCGGCTTGTTAGGTAAGATCTTTAGTCTGACCTTCATTCTGCCGTCGCTCCCGGTAATATTCCCGGCGTTGAATCCAATTAAACCGCAGCATCCACCCCTTGTGGTGCTCCCCCGCCAATTCCTTTAAGTTTCAACCTTGCGGCCGTACTCCCCAGGCGGCAGACTTAACACTTACGCTACGGCACTGCCACAGCTCTAAGCTATGGCAACACCACAGTCTGCATAATTTACTGCTAGGGCTACTCGGGTATCTAATCCGATTCGTTCTCCTAGCCTTCGTCCCTCACTGTCGGACGCGTTTTGGCCAAGCGCCTTCGCCACTGGGAGTCCTCATAGGATTAACGGATTTTACCCCTACCCCATGAGTACTCTTGGCCTCCCCCGCTCCCAAGCCCGTCAGTATTCTCTGCACTCCTTCGAGTTGAGCCCGAAGATTTCACAGAGAACTTAGCGGGCCAGCTACGGACTCTTTAAGCCCAATATTCGTGGATACCACTTAAGCTGCCGGTGTTACCGCGGCGGCTGTCACCGGTCTTGCCCAGCTCTTATTCCGCAAGCTCCTTAAGCTTACGAAAAGATGCTCGCGTGGAGCATCACTCAGAATCCCCTCGTCACGCTTTCGCGCATTGCGAAGGTTTCGCGCCTGCTGCATCCCGTAGGACTGGAGCCCTTGTCTCAGTGCTCCTCTGGGGGCGCCAACTCTCATTGCCCCCACCGATTATCGGCTTGGTGGGCCTTTACCCCACCAACTACCTAATCGGAAGCAGTCTCATCCTAAGGCAGACATGGCTGCATTTCGCCACGCTGTTTGGGCTATGAAGCGTTCCAGCATCCATAACCTATGTGGTATTGTCCTCAGTTTCCCGAGGTTATCCCCCTCCTTAGGGCAGATTGACCACTCGCTACTCAGCCGTATGCCACCCCTCCTTGCAGAAGGGGTAGACTTGCATGGCTTAGTCGGATTCTGATAGCAGTACCCTCCAGCAGGATCAACTGGAGTTATTAACACACTTTATTCCGCAAGTATAGGCGAAAAAACACCACTATTGCTCACTTGTCCTGTTCTTGAAGCCCAAGTCAAATCCAAACTTGCTTGGATTTCCATCGAGATCATATGCTGTAGAGGAAGGGTATATCTCACAGCACGAAATAGAATTCGCGCTCCATTTACGCCGGAGTCTACAGCGTCCGCACGGCGAAGGAAGATTATACACTTCGGTATTTAAATACCTTATGGTATAAACTCCGTCGAGAGATTCTAAGAACCTCCACATAAATTAAGGGTTTTGCCCTTTATAAGCCTGCGTGCTAAACTGGGACGAAATTGGAATTGCCCTCTTCGGAAGAAATAGGTGAATTATCTTTCCCTTGCCCTTTCTAGGTATTTATTTGGGTCTTCGATCTCTTCCATAGACCGCGGAGGGTTGTGGATTGTGAATGCAATTGGATTTTTCCCGGTTTTTCTCTCTATTGTTTCAAGGAATATTATTCCCTTCCCGGTTAAGTCATCTCTTTCTTTCGCAAAATTGAGCAATCGTGTGCTAGTGTGGGATAGCCCAAGTTTGCCCACTACCTTGCGAGTCGTATAATAGGCGACAGATTCATTGTAACTTGTTAGAGCAAACATCCTATCGCGAATTGAATCAAGAGTTCTCATAATCTCGGAATCTTCTCCTTGGACATCCTCAATTTTGGCGTATTCCGTGGAGAGCTGACTAAAAAAAATTTTGATAATTTCGGGATCTTTGTTTTCAACTCCCTCAATACTTGAGATTACCTTTGCTATATCGGCTGTTGCCTCTAAGCGCGCATTACTAACGCGGGGATTGTTTTCCGCAACTATTTGATGCACGAGTTCGTGGACAAAACCACCAAGAACGTAAAATCTTTCTATCCTCATTTTATCAGAATTTTCGAGTTTGATAGGCACGGCAAACTCATTTAGAAGTGCATCTTCAATATTTTCTTTTATGATGTAGCCCTTACCAGTTGAAGAAAGCGTAAAGCCCAAAGCAAATGAAGGATAGAAGTCGGAATCCCGACAAAATTTTTTAAGACCTTCACGCACGAATGGTTTGATATCAATTTTCTCCAAAAGTTCGAGAGTCTCTCCTTTCAACATTTTCTCTGCCTTCTCTCTGCTTACGGAATTCATTTTGACTTCTCCTTTCCTGAGCGGTTCACTTATTTCCATTTCGCTAAATTTCTCAATAAGTTTTGCGATTCGGCGCACTTCCTCCTTTAAGGGAGCGTACAGATCTTTCGAGGTGGAGGTAGTTTCGTTGCGAGACTCGTTTCCTCCATGCATCTGGAAAATATTGCGCCTTATGTTATCCTTCGGTGGCATGAAAGTTACTGGCATGCTTAAATTGCGAAGTAGAAGAATAAAAAGGTGTTAGAAGTTTCCAATCCACAGATATCTGAATTTCTCCCCTTTGCTGCATTTGTAAGCCCCGCAGAGCGCATAGAGGGAGAGCAGTATGTAGACGACAAGTTCAATCTGCATTATCTGAACTGCATCGACTCTTTGCACTATGCCTTTGGAAGATTCGTTTGACAGCATTATGAACTCGGCTCCGAATGAAATGCACAGCATTAGGAGTAACGCAAATGCCTGGTAGTATGTCGCCTGCCTCGCCTGCTGCTCGGAGTATTTTGAATGCTTGAGAGTCTTCCATATGAGGAGAGGAAAGATAAAGGAATAACGGAATACGAATCCAACAAGTATGCTGGCATGCGCAAGAACTGAGATTTCAATAGAGCGCCTGTCCATACTCTCAGCTACAGGTAATCCTTAAGGATTTCAACGGCCTTTTCAGGCTTGGTCACTTTAACTGCAAACAAACCTTTGTTATTCTCCTTCCTGAGGAAGAGAACGCTCCTTATGTTTATGCCGGATTCTGCAAGAGTGAGAGCAACTTTTGCGAGCTCTCCGGGCTGGTCCTCAATTCTCAGGACTAGAACGTCGGACCCAGTCACCCTGTAGCCAGCATCCTCCAGCAGCTTTGCCGCTTCCTTTTCCCTGGATGCAACAATGTGGATCATAGCATCCTTGCCAACAGTTTCAACTGAAACAGAGTCTATGTTTATGTTGTTGTCTCCAAGGATTTTTGATACGTGGGCCAGAAGGCCAACCTTGTCCTTGGCAACTACTATTAGTTCTCTCATTATTCCACCAACAGCAGATTTGTGAGGGCATGTTTATAAAATATGTGGGAGTTTCTTGGAAATCGAATGGGCTATTTAGATTTAGCACTGGCGATTCTTTTTATATACTCCTCGGGGTTATTTATCTCACTGAGGCAAATTGGCGGCTCTTTGCATACGAATGGGATTGGGTTCCCGTCAGTCTCTTTTTCTACTTTAACCAAAAAAGCTATTCCTTTAGCTATATCGGGTTTGACAGTTGTTATTGATAGGAGAGTAGGTGCAGACACACGACCGAAACCCAGATCTATCATTACTTCATGCGTTACCGTATATGCAATTGCTTCATCGAGTATACGCATAGCTTCATCTTTACTTCCCGGACTTTTAGTCCATTCTGGTGAAAGAATCACAACTTTTTCGCTTGGTTTCCCTTCTTTGAACACAGCGGGGTAGTTTTCATGCAGGGTCTGATGGATTAACTCGTGAGTAAGGAAGTTCGATGTAAAAAATCTAGCGACTCTATTTAAAGTTTCTTGGTCAGGTTTTTTCTCAAATGTCCCTTCCAATTTGCCTTTTATGAATCCATGTTTCATCAAATCTTTCGCAAAATTCTCAATAAACTTCTTTCTGCTGTCATCAAGTACGAAGAGATGCACACCACGAGGATCATAGTATCCCCCAGCTTTGTTTAACTCCTCTCGTACATTTTTTTTGAATTCTTCAAGCAGGGCTTTTCGGTCTTTGTCTCCAAGCTTCAGTTCATTTAATTCTAATGAGTATTTCTCTACCTCAAGTTTGATTTTTTCATCGGGTGTCTCGATAAAAATCTTTAAATCTCCTTTTCTCGCTCCTTCGTTAACTTGTAATACCATATGTTTCTCAATCAGGTTGGCAATTGTTTTTATGTCCTCTCCTTTGAATTCGTATTTTAGGTTTTTTAAACTCGGAGCCTGAATTCCTTCTGTCCCAAGATGTTTTTCTCTACGCAAAATATTTGTTATATCCTGTGAAGTTTGTGATGGCTTTATTGCCGTATACATACTTAATTTATGCATTTTTTCATATTTAAAAGTTTGGTTTTTTGCGTGAGAGATTAGCGGTTTTCCTGAATTTTCTGATAACAAATTGAATCATGAAGATTAGAAAGCCCCAGGCGAGGATTGAACTCGCGGCCTTTTGCTTACCATGCAAACGCTCTACCACTGAGCTACTGGGGCGTGTGGTTTATTTTCCGAATACATCCTTTAAAATGATAGTCTCCTCCCTCCCAGGTCCTATGGAAATTAGGCAGGGTGGAGTATTGGATATCTTTGAAACCTCTGAAACATATTCCTTCAGTTCTTTGGGTAGTCCATCAAAGCCTTTTCTGATAGTCTCCTCTGCCTGTCCCTCCGCAAACTCCTTCCATCCCTTCATCTCCTTGTATACTGGCTTGCATTGCGAGAGAAGTTCGCAGGAAGAAGGAACATCCTCAAGAGTCTTCTTGCCGATTTGATAGGCGGTGCATATTTTCACTCTCTCCAATCCGGCAAGCACGTCAAGCTTCGTTATCGCAAGCCAGTTTATCCCATTCACCCTGCAGGCATATTTCAGAGCAGGAATGTCAAGCCAGCCGAC
>Ga0315294_10005210_pt1 | contig 14249 bp, 15 predicted proteins | sample YL17G13_40_MG_FD_203626 | JGI IMG/M metagenome (GOLD analysis project Ga0315294, IMG submission 203626) | Sediment microbial communities from Yellowstone Lake, YNP, Wyoming, USA - YL17G13_40 | ecosystem: Environmental > Aquatic > Freshwater > Lake > Sediment | place: USA: Wyoming | collected... | reverse complement strand
CGCTCCCGCCAGGCGGCGATCGCGGGGGGGTCGTCCGGGAGGGGCACGTGCGGGTCGCGCGTGGGATCCTTCGGCTTCTGCACCGGGGCGTACACCGTGGTGCGGGGGCTGACGGCCTCGATGTCCTCCTTCGTGACGAACCCGCCGTCCACCAACATCGCGCCGGGCGCCTGCTGGTGCCGCGCCTCCACCTGGGCGACCATCGGCGCGAGCTGCCCGTGGTCGCTCCCGGCGTTGCTCGCGTCCACGCCGACGATGACCTGGGTCGCGGTATCGGTGGCGAACTGAAGGTTGTAGGCCGGCCGGAAGCCGCCATCGGCCATCTTCATCACCCGGGCCTCCGGGTCGGTCGTCGAGGCGCGGGCCGCGGCTTTCTCGGCCGGCTTCTTCTTCGCCTCCAGCGCGGGCAGGTGCGCCAACGCCTTCGCCACGCGCTCGGTCCGCTCCCGGGCGGCCCGTTCCCGGGCCTTCTGCTGCCGCCGGGTCGTCCCGGCCGGATCCGCGTCCAGCTCGGCCCGGAGCGCCTGCACCTGCGCTTCGGCGGCCGCGCGGCACTGCTCCAGGGTCTGGCGGCGGCGGAACGAGGCGGCGCCCGCACTGGCCCGGACCCGGACCCCGTCCTGCGCCACCCGGGTGAGTTCCACCAACCCCTCGGCCAGCAAGCTGGCCACGCTGCGGGTCAGCAGGTCATCCAGGAACGCGACGTGCGCCGTGCGGAAGTCCGCCAGCGTGTGGTAGTTCATTGGGACGCCGCCGCAGAGCCACTGGTAGGCGACGTGCTCCTCGCACAAGCGGGCCACCGCCCGGGCGCTGCCCACGCCCTCAAGGGTGGCGTACAGCCAGAGGGCCAGGAGGAGCTTCGGGTCGGTGGCCGGGCGCCCCGCCTCCCCCTCCACCGCCTGAATCCCCTGGTAGAGCGGCGTCAGGTCCAGGCCCTCGACATACGCCCAGACGAGACGGGCGCGGTGGTCCTCGGGCAGCAGGCCCTCCAGATCGACGGGCCGCAAGAGCACCTGGGTTCGGTTGGCCTCCCGGAGCCGGGGCGGGCTGGCCTCGCGCTCTGCCGGCATCGACGGCACGGCGGGAGGGAGCTCAAACAGGGCAGGCTGTTCCATCGGCGAGTCTCCTGTGGGGCTGGCGAGGGACGCGTTCACGTCTCTCTCTTACCAGCGCCACGGGAAAAAGTCGATCTCTTTCCGTCAAAAACCGGCGGATTTTTTCACAGGCTCTGAGGCCTGCTTCATGGCTGATATACTACGTTGCATTATCTGTCATATCTTGCTAGCATACTCCTCGCCATGCCCCGTCAAGCCCGCTTGGATGCCCCGGACACCCTCCACCACGTGATGGTGCGGGGGCTCGAGCGGCGCGCCATCTTCCGGGATGACACGGACCGCGGGGATTTCGTCGCCCGCCTCGCCGCGTTGGCGGAGAGTGGGGCGCTCACCGTCTACGCCTGGGCCCTCCTCCCGAACCATGCCCACCTCCTGATCCGGACGGGAAGCCGGCCGCTCCCGCGCAGCATGCGCTCCCTCCTCACCCCGCTCTGCGGGGGGCCTTCAATCGGCGCCACCACCGGGTCGGCCACCTCTTCCAGAACCGGTACAAGTCGATTGTGGTCGAAGAGGAGCCCTACCTCCTGGAGTTGGTCCGCTATCTCCACCTGAACCCGCTCCGGGCCAAGGTGGTCCCCGATCTCCGCGCGCTCGACCGGTATCCCTGGACGGGCCACAGCGCCCTCCTGGGTGCCGTCCCCCGGTCCTGGCAAGACATCCAGCCCATTCTCACCCAGTTCGGGGCCACCCGCCGCCGAGTCATCCCGGCCTACCGGGCCTTCGTCGCGGAAGGCCTCCCGCATGGTCGCCGGCCCGAGCTCCAGGGGGGCGGCTTGGTCCGCAGCCTCGGGGGTGGCAGGCGGTCACGGCCACGCGCCGCACCGGCGCCCCCGTCCAGGCCGATGCGCGGATCCTGGGGAGCGGGGATTTCGTCACGGCCGTCCTCCGCGCCGCCCCCGCCGCGGCCGCCGAGGGCGCGCCGCCCCGCGTCCCCCTCGAGACGCTGGCGGCCCGCCTGGCGGCCCGCCTGGGCGTGGCCGTCCCGACACTCTTCGGGGGAACCCAGACCCGGGCGGCGGTCACCGCCCGGCAGCTCCTCGCCTACGTCTGGGTCGAGGTGCTCGGCCGGCGGGCCAGTGCTCTCGCGCGCGCCCTCGGGCAGACCCGGGGGAACGTCTGCCTGGCCGCCCGGCGGGGCGCCGTCCACGCGGCCCGGTGGCAGACCGAGATCCCGATCTGGTGTCGCTGAGCAGATTCGACAGATAATGCTACGTCCCCCATTCGATAATGCTACGTCCCCCATTCCCACCGTCGCCATGATCCTGTTCCTCGGCTCCTGGAACGACTTCCTCTGGCCGGTCATCATCATCAACTCCTCGGACCTCCGGACCCTGCCGGTGGGCATCGCGCTTTTCAAGGATCCGTACGGAAACATCAATTACGGACCCCTCATGGCAGCCACGCTCATCTCCACCGGCCCCATGCTGGTGGCCTACATCATCTCCCAGAAGTACATGATCAAGGGGATCGCGCTCACGGGGCTCAAAGGGTAATGCGGTGCGGAGCGTGGGGTCGTTTGACGAAACGGAGGGGGGCGTCGTCCTGACCTCCAGCAGCGTGGCCCGCTCGAACGGGCACACCCAAGACGGAACCTGGGACAAGAACGACCGCAAGGACGTCGCCAACTGCGCGGATCTCCTGGAGCAGGGCAAGGCGCTGTTCCGGGAGGCCGGCAGTCGCTGCTTGATCTGAGGCGAGAACGATGTGGCAGCCACCGCCCGCGGGCTCATGAGCCGGCCCGCCTTTCGATCTCGCCTGACACTCGAAGCCTCCAAGGAGCCTTGCTCGTCATCGCCTCTGGGGCCGCACGTTGGCGGAGAGGTTCCGATGCGGAAACGCCCGTCCTTGTCCGGATAATTCCCTCCCGGAATGACCTCAAGATAATCCTTGACAGACATAGTTGCATATTGTAAACAATTCACAATCACGAAGGAAGGCCCAATCTCATGTCGGTCTCCATACTGACACCTCCACCCAGACGCGCCCTGGTCACCGATGTAGCCGACCGGTTGCGCGACGCTATCCTTCATGGTCACTTCGCGCCGGGAGAGCGGCTCCGCGAGGAGCAGCTCGCGACACTGCTGGACGTCAGCCGCGGCCCGGTGCGTGAGGCACTCTCCGTCCTCCAGCGCGAAGGGATCGTCCTGATCAAACATCACCGCGGGGCAACGGTCACGCCTCTCTCGCGCGATGACGTGGAAGAGGTGTACACACTCCGCGTTGTCCTAGAGCGTCTCGCCATCCAGTGGGCCGCCCGGCGGGCGCGCCCGGAAGACCTGGCGGAGATGGAGGCCGTGGTCAGGGAAATGGCAGAAGCCCTGAAGAGGAAGACGTCCGTTCAGGAAACTACAGCTCTCGACGTGCGCTTCCACACCCTGCTGATCCAGTCGGCTCGCCACTCACGACTGCAGGAGAGCTGGCTGAACCTCCGGTCGCAGATCCAGATATTTCTCCTGTACAGGGCGACCACGAACCCGGATCTGCAGCAGGTAATCGTCGGCCATCACTTCGCCATCCTCGAGGCCCTGCGCGCCCGCAACGAGAGTGCCGCGGCTCAGGTGCTCGAGGCCCACCTCCATCGGTCCTATCTGCGAGTCCTGCAGCGCTACGATTCGGAGGCGATTGGCACGGAAACCCGGGCAAGCAACGGGGAGGCGGCGAAGAATTGATGACAACCCGGCCGAGGCTCCGCGTCCTCACTTCCTCTCATTCCCGGGCGCTGGAGAGAGGGTCGGAGGCGGGCCTCACCTGCGAGGGCTCTGTTTCTCCGGCGGTTCCCGTTGACGCGCCAAAGCGCCGAATCACACCCTCTTCCACGTGAGGCCAAACCGACCTTCTAAGGATAAGGAGGATAGCTGCATGCAAGGCGCGTACAACGGGAGGTTCCTGCGCGTGGACCTGACCAAGGGCACGACGACGGTCGAGGAGGTGCCCGCGCTCACCTATCGCATGTATCTCGGTGGCGCCACCATGGCGGCCTACCTGCTCCACCGAGAGATCAAGCCAGGGGCAGACCCTTTGGGGCCTGACAACGTCCTCGTGTTCGCGACTGGCCTCACGAATGGATCGCCCATCTCAGGAACGTGCCGCTTCAGTGCGGCCGCCAAATCCCCCCTCAGCGGTAGTTATGGGGAGGCGGAGGCGGGCGGCTGGTGGGGGCCGGAACTCAAGCTCGCCGGCTTTGATGCCATCATCGTCACGGGGGTTGCCCCCCGCCCGGTGTACTTGTGGGTCCATGACGGCCAGGCGGAGCTGCGGGACGCCGCGCACCTCTGGGGCAAGGTCTCAGGGAACGTCCAGGACACCCTGAAGAATGAGACCGACAAACGGGCCCGCGTCCTCCAGTGCGGGATCGCCGGGGAGAATCTGGTGCTCTTCGCCAATATCGTGAACGAGCTGAAGCACTTCAACGGGCGCTGCGGGCTCGGCGCGGTGATGGGGAGCAAGCGCCTCAAGGCCGTCGCCGTCCGTGGTAAAGGCAAGCTCGAGCCGAAGGATCCGGCGGGCCTGGGGGCGCTCACCAAGTGGTTCCGCGAGACGTACGACCGGAATGCGGACATGCTGCACAAATTCGGCACCCCGAGGAACGTCGGCGTGCTGAACGCGGACGGGATCTTGCCGACTCACAACTTCCAGCGGGGACAATTCGAGCACGCCAAAGAGCTTAGCGGCCAGCACATGGCCGAGACCATCCTGACGGACCAGGGGACCTGCTTTGCCTGCGCCATCGCCTGCAAGCGGGAAGTGGAGGTCCCGGAACTTGGGGTGACGCCCAAGTACGGCGGCCCCGAGTACGAGACGATCGGCGCGAGCGGCTCCTGCTGCGGCATCGGGGATCTCAAGCCCATCGCCAAGTTCAACCAGTTCTGCGCGGAGTATGTGATGGACACCATGTCGGCCGGCGTGACCATCGCCTTTGCCATGGAGTGCTTCGAGAATGGCCTCCTCACGACGGCGGACACCGACGGGATCGAATTGCGCTTCGGCAACGCCGACGCCCTGCTCGCCATGACGGAGAAGATCGCCCGACGTGAAGGATTCGGTTCGGTGCTGGCGGACGGGGTGCGGCGGGCCGCTCAGAAGATCGGGCACCGGGCGGAGCGGCTTGCGATGCACGTCAAGGGGCAGGAGCTTCCGCTCCACGAGCCGCGTGGGAAGCAATCACTGGCGCTGGCCTACAGCACTGCGCCAGGTGGCGCCGACCACGTCCGGGCCCCGCAAGACCCGGCGTTTGAGGGCTTTCATCCCGAGGGCGGCCACGCGTTAGAGCCGCTAGGGCTGTGCGAGCCCGTGTCCCGCCTCGAGCTTTCCCCTCGAAAGGTACGCGCCTACTACTATGCGAGCAGCTGGACGACACTCTGCAGTACGGTCGGGATTTGCTTCTTGTCCGCTGCCCCCGTGGACGTCTTGGGGATTACCCAGGTGACCAATCTCGTGCGGGCCCTGACCGGGTGGGATACCAGCCTGTGGGAGCTGATGAAGGTCGCAGAGCGCGGCAAGGCTCTCGCCCACGTGTTCAACTGCCGGGAGGGCTTCACCCCACAGGACGACGTGCTCCCGGCTCGCCTGCATGAGGCCTTCAGCGATGGACCGTTGAAGGGCGTCCGAGTTGAGCCGGACACCTTCATTAGGGCTCGCCGTCTGTATTATCAAATGGAGGGGTGGGACCCCGAGACCGGCTGGCCAACGTTCGCCAAGCTGGCCGAGCTGGGAATCGAATGGGCAGCCAAGCCGGGAGAGAACTGGTAACTCGCTTTCCCGAGACGTGCGGGATGCACTCATCGGCAATCAACAGGGGGGACCCGACCATGCGACTGACAAGGCAAAGGCAGCCGCGCTGAGTGGTCAGGGGGCGGCCAGCGTATTCTGCGTACGCGATGGTCGTCTTCGTTCCCCGACGTTCATTCACAAGAGGAGGCCGTCATGACGATTCAACGAAGCATTCTCGCCATTCTGCTGCTGCTCGGCCTGTCGGTGGGCGGTGTGGAGGCGGGCACGGTCATCCGTTGGGGCGAGATCCTGGCGGCGGACCATCCCCAGGTCTTGATGATCGATCGGATTGCCAAGCAAGTGAAGGAGAGGACGAATGGGCGGATTGAGATCCAGGTGTTCCCCGCCGGGCAAACCGCCGGGTCCTCCAGGGAGCAGGTCGAGGCGGTGGCCCTCGGCACCCAGGAGATGACGACCGAGGGGGCGGGCATCCTCTCACAGTGGGCCCCGGTGCTCTCGGTCATCGAGTCCCCATACATCTGGCGAGACGCCGACCATCTCGCCAAAGTGATGAGCGGTCCCATCGGTCAGGAGGTGTACAAGCCGCTGGTGGAGAAGCGGGGCATTCGGGCCCTCGGCACCAGCTACTACGGCGTGCGCCAGCTGACCACCACGAGAAAGGCGGTCCGGACCGTCGCCGACATGAAGGAGTTCAAGCTGCGCGTGCCTGAGCAGGAGGTCTTCGTGGCCATGGTCAAGGCCTGGGGCGCAAAGGCGACCCCGATGACTCTCGCAGAGGCGTACTTGGCCCTGCGGCAGAACGTAGCGGACGGCCAAGAGAACCCACTGCCAACCATTGACTCGAATAAGTTCTATGAGGTCCAGAAGTACCTCGTCCTGACCGGGCACATCATCACTCCGCGCGTCCCGGTGATCAATGAGAAGTTCTGGCAGAGGCTGTCGCCGGCAGACCAGAAGATCCTGAGCGAGGCCGTGGCCGACGGAATCTCCTGGAATAATCAGGAGATCCTGGCACGCGAGAAGACCCTCGTGGACAAGTTCAAGAAGGCGGGCATGGAAGTGATCCAGCCCGACGTGGAGTCCTTCCGAAGGCCGGTGCTGGAGACCGTGCCCAAGCAGTTCGAGGCGAGGTGGGGCAAGGGGCTCTTCGATCGGATCGTGGCGACGAAATGAGCGTGCTCACCGAGTGCGCGGAGCTTCGAGGGGCGGCAGCCGCGTTTGCGCGGCTGACCGCCCAACTGGACCGGATCGCCTGCTGGGGCTGCGTCAGCCTCTTCGTGCTGATTCTGGTCACGATGATCATGCAGGTGACGTCCCGGTACGTCTTGAACGCGCCGCTCATCTGGACCGAGGAGATGGCCCGCATGTCTTACATCTGGGCCTGCTACCTGGGAGCTCCCATCGCCTTCCGGCGCGGAACGCATGTGGCCATCACCTTCGTGTCCGACCGACTGCCCCGCCGCGCCCTCGCGGCGGTCAACCTCTTGCTTCAGGCTGCGGCGCTGATCTTCCTGACCCAGCTCGCCATCCAGGGGATGATGCTCACGATCCGGTCGCACCACCTGGACATGATCACGCTCCCCTTTTCCTGGTCCGCCGTGTACATCGCGGCCCCGATCTCGGCGATTCTCATGATCCTGGAATCGGTACGGGCCCTCTGGCTCGGACCGATTCCCTCGAGTCCGGAGGTGGTTTCATGACCGTCGGCCCGCTCCTCCTCATCTGGCTTGGGCTCATGATCTTGGGGATGCCCATCTTCCTGAGCATGGGCTCGGCCTGCTTGGCGTACCTCTGGGTGAACAGCGACGTGCTCATGGTCATCCCCCAGCGCATGACCGGATCGGCCAATTCCTTCCCCTTGCTCGCCGCTCCCTTCTTCATGCTGACCGGGATGGCAATGAACATAGCCGGGGTCACCACCCGGATCTTCGATTTCTGTGAATGCCTGGCCGGTCGATTCCGCGGAGGGCTCGCCCATGTCAACGTCATCGGGAGCGTGATTTTCGCCGGCATGTCGGGCTCGGCCGTGGCGGATGCGGCCGGCCTGGGAACGATCGAGATCAAGGCGATGACGGACGACGGGTACCCCTTGCCCTTCTCGGCCGCAGTCACGGCTGCCTCGGCCACCATCGGACCCATCATCCCGCCCAGCGTTCCACTCCTGATCTACGGGGTCGTCGCGGACGTGTCCATCGGGCGCCTTTTCGCCGGGGGGTTCATCCCGGGGCTGCTAATGGCTGGGGCCCTCATGATTCAGATCCGGTGGATGGCGAAGAAACGCGGATTCGGGGCCCATCCCCCGCCCACGTTCCGCAAGTTCGCCACCACGACTCGCAAGGCGTTCCTCTCGCTTCTGACTCCAGTGATCCTGTTCGGCGGGATGCTGACCGGGGTGTTCACCCCGACGGAGGCGGCGTTCATTGCCGCCCTGTACGCACTGTTCCTGGGTCTCATCGTCTACCGCGAGATCAAATGGCGGGACCTGCCGCAACTCTTCCTCGCCGTTGTCGAGACCAACGCCGTCGTCCTCATGCTGGTCATGACGGCGTCCCTCGTCGGCTGGGTCCTGGCCCGCGTCCAGATCCCCCAGCAGCTCGGCGGATGGATCCTCTCCACTACGCAGAACCCCGTGCTGATCCTCCTCTTGCTCAACGTGTTCCTCTTGATCGTGGGCTGCTTCATGGAGGCGCTGGCGGCCCTGGTCATCCTGATCCCGGTCCTTATGCCGGTGATCAAGGCGGTGGGGATTGATCCGGTGCATTTCGGCCTGGTCGTCGTCCTGAATCTGATGATCGGAACCCTCACGCCACCCGTGGGTATCGTCCTGTTCGTGGTCGCCCGCGTGGCCAAGCTGCCCTTCGAAGTCGTGACCCGAGCCACGGCCCCATTCCTCGTGCCGTTGATCGTCGTGCTGCTTCTCATCACGGTCTTTCCGCAGCTCGTCCTCTGGTTACCCAACCTGCTGTTCGGTTAGGGCGGAACGCGACACCATGGCCATCATGACCATCACCCTGCTCATGCTCCCGCGCAACGGGCTGCTCCAGAAGTTCGGGGCTACTCCCTCCCAGGTGATGCCGGTCCCCATGGGATTCGTTTTCGGCACGGGGATGGTGTTCGCGACCATCGCCATCGTCGAGTATGTCCGGCAGGCGGTCGCCTTGCTGGGCGAGATGTCGGGCAGGCGCACGCGAATGGAGAGCCGACATGGACTGGACTCACGTTTTTGACATGCATTCCCACCTGGGCTATCTCCGCGGCCGGGAGTACACGGTCTGGGAAGCGCTACGGCGGATGGACCGGAACCACATCGCCCGCGCCGTCATCTGCCACTTCGTGACGGGGCTGTTCACCCGCGAGGACTTCGTGCGCGCGAACGACTACGTCCTCGGAGCCGTGCGCGCCGCGCCCGACCGGTTCGTTGGCCTGTGCACAATGACGCCTGCCTTTGGCGCCTGGGCCGTGGAGGAATTCCGCCGTTACCTGTCCGCCGGGCTGAGCGGGCTCAAGCTGCACCCCGAGCGGCACGGGCTATACAGCTTAACCTCTGCCGCCATGGAACCGCTCATGCGCGAAGTGGAGTCGGCCAGCGCCTTCGTCTTCGTTCACTCCGACTTCCACTCGAAGGTCTGCTCCCCCTACGACGTGGTCGAGATGGCAGCGATGTTTCCCGGCGCAAAGGTCCTGCTCGGCCACTTCGGGCTGGACCCCGATCTGTGCGGCAAGATCCCGGCGCTCGTCGCGGGGACGCCTAACGTCTACCTCGACACCTCGCAGACGGTGGATTGCCCCGAGGCGATCTTCGTCCAGCCGGCGCGGGTGCTGGGCATCGGGCGGGTGCTGTTCGGGAGCGACGCCCCGGTGATGAGCCCCGAGGTGAACCTGCGCAAGCTCGAGGTCGCCGTCGAGGAGTTCGGGCTCCCGGTGACCGATGCGCAGGCGATTGCATGGGAGAGCGCCGCCGCGCTCCTGAAGGGCGCACCGAACGTACGGATGTGACGCGAGACGGGCACGGAGGAGACGAAGGAGACCGGAGAGCTGCGACGAGCGGGCGAGGGGCAGGCGCTGGCGGTTCCGTGGCGCGCTTCCAGGTGGTCGAGGAAGAGGTCACTCACATCCTCGGCCAGATTGAAGGACTCGCTGCGTGGCTGGCTTCCCGGCGGATGACCGACTTGAAGCCCAAGAGGTGCGGGACATCGTGCAGCGGTCGGAGAAGGTCTCGACCAGTGCGACTCCGCGCTCTCATGGCCATCAACCGCCACTTTCAAATTCCGGGGACACCATACTCATTTCCGCTGCCGTGTCGCCGCTTCCCCTGCCAGGTGAGGCAGTGCGGGCCGCGCAACGCCGCCATTCGGGTGATGCGCGCCATATCACCAGCGACCTCCGCCCCACTCGTTCACTTATCCGATATGGTGTCCCCCGAATTCCGAGTCCTCGCACCATCACGTGGTAGAGGGTGTCGGTCGAAGATTCCGGGCGAAGGGCGGAACCGAAGGTTCCGGACGCAGTGCGGAAGCGCATCCAAGCGGGGTTGGCGCGGCATGGCAACCGGAAGGGTAGTACGAGGAGTGCCCGGATGCAACGGGTCCCCTATGACGGCGCTAGAGGCTGCTCACGGCGAGAAGAAGAGCATCGCGCGACGGAGAGCTTGACCTGATCGACCGCACACGGTAGCTTTCCGATAGCATCTCTTCCCCGGCCTACTGTTCGCGCGGAAAAGAGGCTATCGCCGTCTCGGCTCGAGAGTTGCTCTGCGATACCAAATATGGTATAAGCGAATGGCCGCCTGGACGATAGAGCTTTATGCCCATGAAGACGGCGAGAGTCCGGTGGAGGTGTTCATCAACAGCCTCCCGACGAAAGCCCGGGCGCGCGGCCGGGCGCATCTGGACCACTTGGCTGAGGTGGGGAACCAGGCGGCGGCGCCGATCTCGAAGCCTCTTGGGGAAGGGCTCTTCGAGTTGCGCGTGGGCGTGGGCCGGCTCGAGATCCGGCTCCTCTATGCATTCTTCCCTGGTCGGCGGATCGTGATCCTGCACGGATTCCTGAAGAAGACCCGGACGTTACCCGCCCGGGAAGAGCAGACCGCCCGCGCCCGGTGGCGCGAGTTGAAGGAGAATTGAGCCATGGCACGTTCCGTCCCATTCCACCGCACCGTTGCCGAGGAGCTCCAGGATCCGGAGTTCGCGCGGGAGTACACCGCAGAACTCCAGCGCCTGCGGATCGCCGAGCAATTGGCCAGGGCCCGGCAGGCGCGGGGCATGACGCAGGGCGAACTGGCCCGGCAGATGGGCACCTCGCAGCCCGCCGTGGCCAGAATGGAGCGGGGCGATTACGGGGGCTACACCATCAAAGCCCTCACGAAGGCCGCTCACGCCCTGGGCCAGCGGCTTCGCGTCGAACTGGTGCCGTCTTCCCGGCCTGCATCCGCGATTCACGCTGCGAGGAAGTTGATGGCCCGGAAGACAGCCGCGAAGAAAAAATAGTCGCTCCGCTGATTACTCTGGCTCACGTCCCTCACTTCGTGGTGGCCAGTTCGAGTCCTATTCAGCCAATCACTCTTGCCCTTCAGCCGCCCCCGCTGGGACGGGCTTCCAGACGGCACCGGGAGGCTGATTCTTCGTAAATCACTGTCCGGTTGCTTTCGGAGGAGACGGTTGTTTACGGGCGGGCTAACCGCGCTGCAATCCGCAACGCAGATGGCGCGGCGCGAAGCGTCCGCGCCATCGTCCAGCATCAGCTGCGGCGCGAAGCGCCGTCAGTTGCATGCTGTTGTTGGGCCGCTCGTCGATGATGACGCCCCTGCGAGCCACGTCGACAGAAACGACCCGACCAACTCCGGCGTCATTACGAAGCGCCAGCGGCCTTCCGGATGGTATGCGTCGCAAGTCCGAGACCGATGCCGAACAGTAGGGACAGCGCGCTCCCAAGCAACCCGATGAAGAACAGGCCCCGGTCGTATTTGGACTTGTTGCCCCAACCGCTCCACCCGCCACCGGACTTCCCGATTACCCACGCGCCGATGAAACCAGCGGCTCCCGGAACCTGCCATCCGATCAGGAGACCGATGATGGCTCGCTCGAAGACGCCAACCAGCAAAGGGATCCACCAGATCCGGTCAGCTTTCTTGTCAGCGCTGGTTGCATAGCACGCCAGGGCCTTGTGCAATCCGACCGCCCATATGAGCGTCGCCGGTATCGCGACGAGTTCGTAACGACCCCAAAGCCAGAGGATGTCTCTCATCTTCTGTGTCCCCCCTCATGTCGGCCCAACGAATAAGGGGCTTATCCGTCGTGCCCGACGGACGAGGAGGCGACGGCCGGGCGCGAGGGCACGGCGGATAAGACCGGTTGAACTGAACCGCTGGACTGAAGGGCTATGGGGATTGTAGGCCTTCCCGGTCCCGTGGGGAAGGGGTTTGTGGCGGGACAGCCAGGGCGCCGGCAGAGCGGAGGAGATTGGGGCGCTGCGGGAGATGTGGAGGAAACAGGCGCAGGGGGGGCACCGGCAGTTCTGATGGGGAGGTGGACGCCGGGCGGGGCGCACCACGCCATCCGGATCCATCAGGGGATCCGCCAGGGACGGCGGGGGACGGAAAGAGCGCGGCGCGCATCAGGACGTATCGCCTCCCGGGAGGGCGCGCGGAATTTCGGGGACATCATACTCATTTCCGCTGCCGTGTCGCCGCTTCCCCCGCCAGGTAAGGCGGTACGGGCCGCGCAGCGCTGCCACTCGGGCGATGCGCGCCATGTCACCAGCAACCTCCGCCCCACTCGATCACCAATTCGATAGGGTGTCCCCCGAATTCCGGACCAACAGGTGGGCATGGTTCGGGAGGAGGGCCCAGGCGTAGACTCTGAGGCCCGTCGCGGGCACCAGGGCCTCCAGGCGGCCGACGAAATCCGCCCGGTCGGCGTCATCCTGGAAGATACGTCGGCATTCGAGTCCTCGCACCATGACGTGCTGGAGGGTGTCGGTCGAAGATTCCGGGCGAAGGGCGGAACCGAAGGTTCCGGACGAAGTGCGGAAGGCATTCAGGCGGGGTCGGTGCGGCATGGCAATCGGGAGGGTAGTACGAGGAGTGCCCGGATGCAACGTCCCCTCTGAAATGTTCCCGCCGGCTCGAACGAGAGCGCCGTGTATCTGCTCCCCCGTCAGGAGAAAGAACTTGCCGTCAGCTGCGGCGGCCACGAGCAGCTGCTCCTCCTCGGAAGACAGACGCCTCTTCCGGAGGCGCGCGATCGCCTTTGCGCCAACGCTCGCGGCTTTCTCACAGATCGGAATCAGATCGACCAGATCGACCACGTGCTCTTCTCCGCTGCCTTCGCAGATTGTCCGCGCAACGTCGTGGCGCTGAGCCGCGCCGTCTTTTGGCGTCGGCCTCCATCGCCTTGTTGGGCGCTGAGCCGCTCATTGCTTGATACGAGAAGTAAGCAGAAGGAATCGGAGCAGCGATTCGGCGCGGGTCACGAGCGCTCGCAGCTGGACCTCCGAGAACGATACCGCAAGCTCGTGTGTTCCCCGCTGAAAGAGGCCTATGAACTCAATGGTTGCTCTGACGTCCGCGCTGACGAACTTTGAGAACGGGCCATGGTTGACTCCGCGGCATGCGAAAAGCACTCGAGCCTCTCGTGTCGGACGCCCGTCGTGAAAGTGGGAAGGATCCCTCGTCCAGGTCTGGATCTCCTTGCTGGGGGCGATGGCATCAAGGACGTGAGTCACGAGTTCCCGGAGCGACACTACGACATGACGGCCACGATCGGGATTCTCGGAGCGGAGTGCCTCCTTCGCACCAAGCCAAACAGACCGGAGCTCGGGGTTCAACGCGGCGAGAAGCTCATCGGTTGTAGCCTCAATCTCGTCTTCCAAGTCAGATTCGGCCTGGCGATCGACTTCGAAACACTCCTCTTCGGGGATCGGACGAGATAGAGCATCGAAGAGACGGGCGCTAGTAAGGATCTCAAGAGGTGGCCCGGCAGAAATGATTGGAGGAAACGACGCCATGAAGTGCTCGCGCGTCTCGAAGGATTGCATGAGAAGGCGGTAGGTGCCGGTGAGCGTCGTGAAACGATCGCTGACTGGAGAGAACTCCGAAGAGTCGATCTTGATGGCATTGCCGAGCGAGTCCCAGGGAACACGAAGAAGCCGCTCCTGCGCAAGGAAAGCCGACTCCGCCACAGTCGCGTAGTGAGACTTGAGTGCCAGTTCCGGCGCGGCGATTTCTCCAGCGAGCCGCTCGTAGGCCATAATGCTCTCGCGCCAGTGAGGGCTTAGGGCGATGCTCGCGCTAGCGATGTTCTCAAGGTCTGTTTGCCTGGCGAGAAGCTCCGAAAAGCCACTGTGCGCATCCGCAAGTAGCGACATCGCCGAAGAGTGGCGCTCGAACTCACGGAACTTGTCGAG
>Ga0315294_10005205_pt1 | contig 14254 bp, 9 predicted proteins | sample YL17G13_40_MG_FD_203626 | JGI IMG/M metagenome (GOLD analysis project Ga0315294, IMG submission 203626) | Sediment microbial communities from Yellowstone Lake, YNP, Wyoming, USA - YL17G13_40 | ecosystem: Environmental > Aquatic > Freshwater > Lake > Sediment | place: USA: Wyoming | collected... | reverse complement strand
GCCGATTCATAAAATTCTCCTTCCCGAATCGTTCAAAGAAGCAAAACATCGCCCCGCTATTTTCTTGGTGCGAGAAGCTGGAACTCCCAGATAGTAGGCCCGTCGGTCGCATCGAGGATGTTCAAACGCACTTGCCCGGCGGTTACCGGCTCAAAATCCTTCACGTAGTCCGGGCCGATTTTTGCGCCGCGAGTGAATGTCTTCCATTGCCCGTTGTCTTTGTATTGCAGTTCAAATTCCCGTACACGCTCGTACTCCTCGCTGATCTTGACACGGTTGAACGTTATTGGCTTTCCCATGTCCACTTCCAGCCATGCCTGCTTGACGCCGGAGTCGGTGGCCCAGCGAGTGGCCGGGTCGTCGTCCACCGCCTTATCGGGGCCGTGCTGCGAAATATTTTGATATACGTTCGATGCCCTGACCTTCTTTCGATAGACCAGGGATGCGGATGGCAGGCTCAGAGGGGCGATTTCGCCGGCCGGGCCGTCCAGCTCAAGTTTAATGATCGTGTCAAGCTCCCGCAGGTAGGCTTTTGGGACGGAAATCTCGATAGACTTGTCGGTCTGCATAACAGTAACCGTGCCGCCGGTCAGGACGGAGCTTGCGATGATTTTCTTTGGAACCGGAGGCAGCGTCAATTTCTCGTCGGGCCAGCTCAGGATATGAACGTAGATGTTATTGTCTTTGTGTGTGCTGGCGCCCCAGGGTCCCGGCATAAACGGCCCGCCGCGAGTGGCGTAAATGCTCTGGCCGTATTCTTTGAGCCAGGCGCCCATTTCTTTGAGTCGTTCGACCTGCCTGGGCTCGATCTCGCCGGTGGGCATCGGGCCGACATTGAATAGAAGATTGCCGTCACCGCCAACGACCTTCACCAGCGTATCGATACATTGCTTGAGAGATTTAAGCTCGTCGTTAGGTTTCCACGCCCACTGTTGGCAGATCGTCATGCAGGTTTCCCAGGGCCGGCCGGTCTGGAATGCACCGATTCTCTGCTCCGGCGTATCATGGTCGGCGGGCAGCCCGGCACGGTTATTGATAATCACATGGGGCTGAAGCCGCCGAATCATTGTTAATAAATTTTCAGAGTCCCAGTCTTTAGCTGTACCGCCGAGGCCATCGAACCAGATGATGTCAATCCTGCCGTAGTTCGAGCAAATCTCGCGGAGCTGGCCGTGCATAAACTCGATGTAACGGGCGTGGTTTTCGGTGCGATAGTCAGGATGATACCAATCGACTGGCGAGTAATAATAGCCGAGCTTCAAGCCGCCTTTGTGGCAGGCGTCGGCCAATTCGGCGACCACATCCCGTTTGAACGGCGAGTTGCTTATCTTGTAGTCAGTAAGCTTGCTGTCGAACATCGAGAAGCCGTCGTGGTGCTTGCTGGTAAAGACAAGATATTTCATGCCGGCGTCTTTGGCTATCTGCACCCACTGCCCGGCGTCAAACTTCATGGGATTGAACTGCTTGTAGAGATTGTCGTAAATCTCGACGGGAACAGAGCCGGTGCTTTTATCGTTTCGTCCTCGGCGCTCGCCACCGCGGGACCAGCCGATCTCCGTGCCCTTAAGACTGACCGGCCCCCAGTGGATGAACAGCCCGAACTTCATCTGGCGCCATGCCTGTATATCCTGTTCGCCGGCTTGTAGAAAATTCCTGGTGCCGGTGTCTGCCGACTTCGTACAAGTAGTTGTGAATAAGCAAAAGACCAGTCCGACAATTGCAGACGAATAGCTGATGCGATTGTTTCTCAACATTTTTCATCCTTTCTATTTATAGTCCGAAAACGTATTGTCGCCTCAAGGCTGATGTGATCAGCTCTGCCGCAAACCGTAACGCAATAGTCCGTGCTTTTCGATAAGGCGAGAATCGGCTATCGCCTGCTCCTGCCTTTGATGACACGATCGGCACGGCTATTGATTTCATCCGAGATATTCAAGTCGCGGATCTTCTGGGCCAGGTCTCTGGCGGCTTGTCGATTGGTTCTGAGCATATTGCCTGCCAATTCGACAGCACCTAAGCCCGCTTCGACTTTCAGATTGGGATCCCCGGCAAGTTCCAAAAGTCGCCTAGCCACCTCTTCGTTCGGCAGCGAACCCATCGCTGATATGGCTTGTTTTTTCTCTTCATCCCGGCGTGCGTTCTCAAAGGCGTAGAAACATAGCTTCGTGCGGTCATCAAGCGGGGCCGAATTGCTGTCTCTAATCAGCCGTATGGCACCCCTGGTGGCCAGAACGTGATGAGTCAAGGCCGTTTCGGATTTCGTTGCGATGCCGAGTAGAATTTCCGCCGCCTCGTAGTCGGGCCAGTCGCTGAGGGTGCGTATGCCGGCCTCGCGCACGGCCTCGTCCGAAGATTGAGCCGCATCGGCAACCGTTTTCAGGGCGGTCGAACCTCCGAGTGCATTTAGCGTAGTCAGCATGGAGAGTCTGGCTTCTGTGCCGGATGCATCCATCTTGTCAATCATTACCTGTCCCGCAGCGTCCTTATCTGTAGTCTTAGCCAGAACGGACTTGAGGGCTGCAACGGCATTTTGACGTGCCCCGCCGCTTTCTGTTTTAATCAGCAGGTCGGCCAGGATTGGAATGTCGTCCGAACCAGCAACGGCTGGCAATGCCTTGAATGCGGCGGCGCTAATGTCGCCGTTATCGTCGTCGGCGTAACCCAGCAGGCTTTCGAGTGCTCCGGCCATTCGACGCTGGCCCAGAAGGCCGATAGCCACAACCCGGCTGTTAATGTCACCAGAGGCAGCCCGGGCTTTTATGATCTCCTCGACGCCAGGCCCTGTCATAATCGACAAGCCCGAATAAGCAGCTTTTTGGGCGGGACCATCGTCATCGATTGCAATCTCCAGCAGGGCTTCGGCAGCTTCGTCTCCGCCGATTCTCGTTAAGGTCTCGATAGCCTCCATACACACGGACTCAGTATCGCTGTCCAGAACCTCTTTTACGAATTTTACCGAGGACAGGTCGCCCCGGTCGGAAATCAGGCCGAGAACCTGCTGCTGAGAATAGGGATCCAGTTCGGAGAGCATACGCGTGAGGACTAATGCGGCGTCCTTTGTCGGTGCCCTGCGGGCGGCCTGTACCGCAGCAGACCTGATCTTTATATTCTCGCTTTTTATCGCCGAGGCCACAATCGTCGCGGCATGCTGCCCGTCGCATATGGCAATACCATTTAGAGCCGCCGCACGAATGAAAAAGGCATCTTCGCCTTGACCGGGCTTTTTCTCTTGATCGATAGCCCAGTTATTGAGGTCAACGTAAATGCTCATGGCCTGCTCGAATTTTTGCAGCTTAATGAGTCTTCCGGCAATGTCCACGAGGCCACGTGCTGCTACGATCTGATTGTCGCCGGCCCCCTTTTTCAGAATATTTGTCATGACTGCGGCACTTTCCTGAAGCGCCTTGCTTTGCGTAACAACCACCTCGAATTCAGAACGCTGTTGGAGCGAATTGATCAACGCGGCCTTCCAGGCTGAATCCTTAGCTTCCTTCATCGCGCGTTCGAGGCTCTGCATGGCGGCATCCGACGGATTCTTCTCCAGGGCTCGACGGGCGTAGTCACGCAGTTCTTTGTCCTCGCTTGACAAGAGTTTTGTCAGTGTCCCTACAGATTCGTCCTTACCAATCCGTTCGACTTGCAGCACGAACCAGTTGCGGACAGTAGCCGGCATCTCAGCGGTTTCGATTTTCCTGCACAGCACACTCGCGAGAGTCCGGCGTTCGGTCTCGGCGCCGGGGCGCGATGCGTGGGACCCGATGTCCTGCAAGGCGATTTGGTTCTGGTATCGTGAGCCGACATCATCGGCCGACATCAGGGGCATCAGGTAGTTAATCGCTTTCTCATAAGCTTGAGCCAGTTGTTCGGCGCTGCGTTTCGGGGCTTCAGCTTTGCCGCATAACTGACTCAGCAACTCATCGGTGTCCTGGGCGTCTGCGCTCTGAGTAGATGCAAGAATGACTAATGTCACCATTATGAGATTCGTTATTATTGAGAGCTTGGTGCTCATTTTTCATTTCCCTTTCAATTTGCGCCTGTCGTTTTATATTACAGGTCGATTATTAGCTGGCGATTCGATTACAAGGTATATGGTGCACGCCGGGGCCGATCGTACCAGCGTTCCGCTGCCGGATCGTCCAGAATTTTTTCCTCGACCGGATCCCATTTGATCGGCCGTCCGAGGCGCTCGGCAATTCCACTAAGGTGGCAAATTGTCGCCGTGCGGTGGCCGATTTCCACGTCGCAGATCGGTTTTTTGCATGTCCGAATACAATCAAGCCAGTTGCTCTCATGATCGCGCGATTCGTACAGATGGACTTCACTCGGAAGCAGTGGAGCCGTTGCCAGTTCCGGCGGATTGGTGTCGAATCGGCCGCGGCTGACCATCACATCTCCTTTAGTGCCAATGAACTGGATCATGTGGCCGCCCCAGGTGTCATGGTCCCGCAGGACGGGGATGCCGTTGGCGTAGTAGTGCGTCTGATACTCGTTACCGTTGTAGCCTTTAGGAACGAATTTAACGGGCCCGGAATCGTCCATTCCAAGCGCCCATTGAATTATGTCGAAATGATGGGCGCCCCAGTCGCCGTTCTTGCGTGAGCCATACTCCCAAAACCGCCGCCAGCCGCCGCCGTAGTCACCTTTGACGCGTTCCTCATTATAGGGGTACCAGGGCGTAGGGCCGAGCCAGCGGTCATAGTCGAATCCTTCTGGAACCGGCTGTTCCGGCAGGGTCGCCGGTGGAGCAAACCGCCCAAGTTGTGTATAGATTGTGTGGACCTTGCCAATCCACCCGTTGCGAACGATTTCGCATGCCTTTCGGAACATCCAGTCCGAACGCTGTTGAGAGCCGACCTGGAAAATCGTGCCGTACTGCTTGCACGCATCACTCATCATTCGCCCTTCGCGAATGGTCAATGTCATAGGCTTCTGGCAATAGACATCTTTGCCGGCCTTGATAGCAGCCAAAGAGCACATCGCGTGCCAGTGGTCCGGGGTTACTACAAAGACGGCGTCAATATCAGGCCGGGCGCATAGTTTTTCGTACTCCAGATAGGCATCGCATCCCTTGTATGTTCCGCCCCCGGTCTTGTCCGCGTAGGCTTTTTCGGCTGTTGCCTTGGCGTCTTCGCGTTTACGTTTGTCCACATCGCATACGGCCAGCACCTGCACATCGCTGCGATTGAGCATGCTCCTGAAGTGTCCGCCCATCATTAGACCCATGCCTATCATGCCGAGCGTGATGCGATTGCTTGGCGCAGTGGCGCCAAAGACCGTCGAGGGCACAATAGTCGGACAGGCCGCGGCAGCACCGAGAGCAACCGCTCCTCTGGCCAGAAAATCCCGGCGGCTCAAAAAGTGTTTTTTCTTCATTGATCAATTCTCCTGCTTCGTGCTATTACTTTATGTGTGTCAGATAAACCTATGCATAATTGTCATAACAAATGAACAACATGCTGCCCCTGAGTTCGGCGTCAGGGGCAAAAACTCATGGAACCGAGCCAGGGCCAAGACAATTTTCGATATCCGATCTTCGAATGACGATTTTAATAAAGGAATCGCAAATTGGCAAACGTAAACCGACAATCCTGACAGGCTCGTCGGCATGCCCTGTCCGGAACGCATTGTATCCCCAGAATCCTCTAAACTCAAGATTATCGCAGCTAATTTTAGCACATTTTCCTTATTACACGCAGAGATGTATATTACGCTGTCAAGCGGATGATTTTGCAATGGAAGTATGAGTAGCGTCGAACATTCTTATACCGCCGGTATCCAATTGGAGGATCAGCCCTTTTTCGGGATCAATCCCGATACAGTGACCGGCGAATTTGGCGCCGTTGAAAATAAGCGTCACCCTGTGACCAAGCTGGATGCTTAGCTCAAGCCACCATTCGATCACTTTTTCGCTGTTATTTACAGCTACTTCAAGCCAATGGTCCACGGAGCTAAGCAGTCTCTTTGCCAGCAGAACGCGATCGGAAATCGAATGACTTTCAGCATCGATACTCGTTGCAATCTGTTGTAATTCGTCTGAGAAAGATTCCTTCTTCTGGTGACAGTTGATTCCGATGCCAGCAATGTAGATTTTTGATTTCCGATTTCCGATTTTCGATTGTGAAATCGGCAATCGGCAATCGGCAATCGGCAATGACTTTGATTCAAGCAGGATGCCAGCAACTTTTTTGCCGTTTAGCATGATGTCGTTAGGCCACTTGATTTTTGCCCGGCTCCTGCCCGGCCTGCCTATGGTTTCTGCAACCGCCACGGCACAGGTTAGCGAAAGCAGTTCGGCGCTAAGTTTGTTTTCGGTCAGGACAATTGAGCAAAGAATGCTGTCCGCCCTGCCGCTGAGCCATTTGTTTCCCGCCCGTCCTCTGCCTGCGGTCTGCTCCTCAGTGAAGATAACCAGGCCGTCGTTTTGTTTATTTCTTGCGTACTCGGCGGCAATGTCGTTGGTGCTTGACGTGCTGTCGTAGACGAGGATTTTCCCGCCGATGCGTTTGGTCTTCAGATTCGCTTTTATTTTGTCGGGGTCCAGAAGGTCGGGTATCTGATTTGCGATTTTGAATTTGTTATTTGGCATTCGTTAATAATCTGATTTTCGATTTACTAATTTGGCTCACGACGTGGGAGGCCACAATCATAAATCATAAATACAAAATCATAAATCGTCTACCTGTCGAGTCCAATATCAACGGCTCTTGCCGAATGAGTTATCGCACCTATGGCGATTCTGTCGATGCCGCACTGTGCAATAGCAGAGACGCTGCTTAACGTTATGTTTCCCGATGCCTCGAGCAGTGGCTTTTTCTGTTTGCCGCACATTTGGTCTCGCATCTCGACGGCGTGTTTTAGCTGCCACTGGCCCATATTGTCGAGCAGGACGATATCGATACCCGGTATCTCCAAGACGAAGTTAAGCTGGTCATCAACATGGTCAACTTCCACAGCAACGAATTTGACGCCTTTGACCTTTTTTGCATCAGCAACTATATCTCGCAATTTGAGCTGGAAGTCCCTGCCTAATTGCGCCAGATGGTTATCTTTAATCAGAATGCCGTCATACAGTCCGAATCGGTGATTGTATCCACCGCCGCAGCGGACCGCGTACTTTTCGAGCAGTCGCCAGCCCGGCATCGTCTTTCGTGTATCGTAAATTCGCGCTTTTGTACCCTGAATCGCCCTGACATATTTCCTCGTTGTCGTAGCTATGCCGCTAAGCCGCTGGAGAAAATTGAGCATGACCCGTTCGGCGCTGAGCATAGGGCGTAGAGGCCCTTCGATTATTCCGAGCTTACTTCCGACGTGGGCCGATTCGCCGTCGCCGACGAGTACATCCAGATCGAGTCTTTCGTCATAGCTTTTGAGAATCTCCTTTGCAATAGCCATTCCGCAAACGACGATTTCTTCACGTGAGATAATGGTTGCCTTGGCTGCGGTATCATCTTTGAACAGAAGCTCGCTCGTCTTATCACCTTGTCCAAGGTCTTCTTCAATTGCCATTTGGATAAGAGGCCGTACTTTTGCCATATCAAGTTTTTTCATTATTCTCTTTTCCTTTTACTTCAAATTTCAAGACAAAGTAGTTTTTTTATTGTATCTTTTCTGCCTTTTCGTGGCCAGGAAGTCACTTTTCTTTTTTCTTGAGTTGACCAGAACCAGTTCGGGCAGCTCTTTCAATTCCCGCAACTGGTCCCTCAACAAAGCGGCCCGCTCAAAATCCAGGCACTGAGCCGCTTCGAGCATTTCCTTTTCAATCTGAGAAGCCAATTCGACCTTTTCGTACTCCGAATCTCCGAAACGAACCGCCTGTTTGGCGGTCTGCCTTGCCTTAATCTGATCCGTCAGGCTCCTGCGGATTTCCTTTTTTATCGTTTCGGGCGTAATGTTATGCTCTCTGTTATATTCCAATTGAATTTTACGACGTCTTTCTGTTTCGTCAATAGCATTCTGCATTGACGGTGTAACCTTGTCGGCGTACAGGAATACGCTCGCGTTGACATTTCGTGCTGTTCTGCCGATGGTTTGAATCAGCGAAGTCCGGCTTCTCAGGAATCCTTCCTTGTCGGCATCGATGATAGCGACGGCTGAGACTTCCGGCAAATCCAGGCCCTCCCGAAGTAGATTAACGCCCACCAGAACGTCAAAATTGCCGCCACGCAGGTCCCGGAGTATCTCAATTCTTTCGAGCGTATCGATTTCGCTGTGTAGATAACGGCATTTGAAACCTTTCTTCGTGATGTAGTTCGAGAGGTCTTCGGCCATCCTTTTCGTCAAGGTCGTAACCAGGACCCGCTCTTTGACTGCAACTCGTTTTTCAATCTCGCCGAGCAGGTGTGGAATTTGATTGCTAGCCGGATATATGAATATCTCCGGGTCCAGAAGCCCGGTCGGCCTGATGATTTGCTCGACAACCTCATGATCGCACAGCTCCAACTCGAACGGCGCCGGCGTGGCCGAGACAAAGACGACCCTGGCCCAGCTTTCCTGGAATTCCTCGAAGCGAAGCGGCCTGTTATCCAGCGCGCTGGGCAACCTGAAGCCGTGCTCTATCAGGGTCTCTTTTCTGTGCCTGTCACCGGCCCACATCGCCCGAACCTGCGGAATGGTAGCATGAGATTCGTCGATAAATAAAAGGAAATCCTCCGGGAAGTAATCGATCAGCGTGTAAGGTCTTGCTCCGGGCTGCAGGCCGGCTAGGTGCCTGGCGTAATTCTCAATGCCGCTGCAATAGCCAATCTCCTGCATCATTTCGAGATCGTACATAGTCCGGGCCTGCAGCCGCTGGGCTTCCAGCAGCTTGCCTTCGCCTCGGAGTGTTGCCAGGTGCTGTTTAAGTTCGGCTTGTATACTTTCAATAGCGGACTCGATTCTCTCGCCGGGCATGATGTAGTGCTGGGCCGGATATATGAAAACCTGTTCTTCGATAGCGAGAGTTTCCGCCGACACAGGGTTTATATAACTTATCTGCTCTATTTCATCGCCGAAAAATTCAATGCGAATCGCGAAGGATTCGTAAGAAGGATGCAACTCGACCACGTCTCCGCGGACCCTGAACGTCCCTCTCTGAAAGTCGATATCGTTTCTGCTGTACTGGATATCCGCCAATCTACCGAGCAGGTCATTTCTGTCGCAGTGGTCGCCCTTTCGAATTGCCACAACGCTGGCCTTATAATCTTCAGGCGAACCGAGCCCGAAGATGCAGGATACGGATGCAATAATAATACAATCATCCCTCGTCGATAGGCTAGTCGTGGTCGAAAGGCGGAGCCGGTCGAGGTCGCTGTTTTTCGAAGCATCTTTTTCGATGTAAATATCCCGCTGGGGGATATACGCTTCCGGTTGGTAATAATCGTAATAGCTGACAAAATACTCGACGGCGTTTTCCGGGAAAAGCTCCTTGAATTCCTCGTAGAGCTGGGCGGCCAACGTCTTGTTATGAGATATAACAAGTACCGGCAAGTTGTGCTGGGCTATGACATTCGCCATTGTGAACGTTTTGCCGCTACCGGTAACACCCATCAAAGTCTGGAACTTCCTGCCGGCACGCAGCCCTTCCACAAGCCGATCAATGGCCTGCGGCTGGTCGCCGGAAGGACGAAACTGATTGTTTAACTTAAATATTCCCATATCAATAGTATTATTTTAGCGAAATATCATATAAATATCACGGAAAATTAAATAGTAGATGTATCGTTATGAACTTGATTTTTGTCCTATAATATGATATATTGGATTTATAATGATTTTGTATCAAAGAGGGAGCGAATATAAAAAAGGCAAAACTTATTACTTTGTTCATACTGGTTGCACTGACCGGCTCGGTGATAGTTAAAGCCGAAGATGCCGGTTCAATAGTATGTTGGGGAGCAATCGCATTCGATACCAAACAATTCGATGCAAATGATTTCATAGCCATATCCGCAGGCGCTAACTATAGTATTGCGTTGAAATCCGATGGTTCCATCGTCAGTTGGGGTGCAAATAACTATGGACAGGCCACACCACCTTCAGATAGTGATTTTATAGCAATATCTGCGGGAGGTTTCCATAGTCTTGCACTAAAATCTGATGGTTCGATTGTTGGCTGGGGCGCGAATGGCTCTGGTCAAGCGACCCCTCCGGAAGTTAACAATTTTATCGCTATAGCTGCAGGGCGTATTCAGAGCCTTGCTATCATGAAAGAGCCTGGTCCGGACGAACTTGTCGGAGATTGAAAGATGATTGCGGAGTTGATTTTCCCGATCGCGATTGAATATCCAAAAACCGGCTAATCGACTGCAATCTAAATCCTGAAAATCCCGCGTGTATTCCCAAATAAACAAAAATTATTCATAGTACGGGATCCGGATATAATATAGCCGCGAGTAGTGCTCTTCCGTATTTCTGCCAGAGAGTTTCGGAATCGAGTTCTGAGTCGGCTTGTAGCATTTCGAATGTTATTATCGGGATGCCTAATGTTACCCCTGCGTATGAGCCGAGCGAGCCAGGCATGGCGCCCAGCTTCTTTACCGGAATGGCGCAATATTGACCCATGCGATCGGCCAGCATTCGTGCGGGACCGTCATAATCGATGCAGTTCAGCGGCTGATGGATGCTGACGATTCGGTCCGGCTGGTACTGCATGATGACCTGCCGGAGCACACGAGATTCCGGCTCGGAAAGTGCGGTTAGCCCGGTATCCTTACTGTTGACTCGGTTTGCCGCCTCGAAATTGCGGTTGAGGTCGATACCCTTAGCGTTATAACGGGTGCTATTTGCCATGCCATCTGGATTGGCCACTGCCATGAGTACGACCTTCCGTCCGGTCAGCGTCACCGGACGTTGCCGCAGATACGAGGCCAGGCGTCTGACGAGCGGCGTTCCGGCGGCTTCGTTGCCGTGAATTGTCGCCATTATCAATGTTATATCCGATCCTTCACCGAGTACAAGGCACATTATCGGTCTATTCTGAACCGAGGTGCCGACAATGCGATATTGCGCCGGAAACACAATCGACGGCACTTCGCCAACTATCTCAGGGTACTGAACAGGCTCGACGCAGCCGGCAAAAGCCAGGATGCCAAACAAAATGAAAAGTGTCGAAATTTTGACCCATATCTTATTCATTTTAAATGCCTTCATATATTCGCCCCTTTATTATAGAATAAGAACGTTGACCCATTATAAACACTTGCCGCTGTGATTAAAGATAAAAATCAATTCTCTGCCGTTGCGGCTTTGTTGCTTGACTGCAAAAAAGCTTGAGTAAAACCGCCCGCTCTGGTAGACTATCGCTTAAGCTTATGGACTCCTGCTTACGCGGTAATGGCAGAAAATTGAATTTTAATTCGAGGTTAAAGATGAACGTACTTTTAATCGGTAGCGGCGGACGCGAACATGCAATCGCCTGGAAGCTGGCTCAATCGAAAGACATGGCCAAGCTCTATATCGCGCCGGGCAATCCCGGCACAGCCCAGTGCGGCCAAAATATTCCAATTGACTCTGATGATAGCAACAAACTTCTGGAGTTCGCACGTCAAAACGATATAGAGCTTGTGGTTGTAGGCCCGGAAGATCCCCTTGCAGCGGGCCTGGTCGACAAGTTCGAAGCTGCCGGCATAAAGGCATTCGGCCCGAGCGCCAAGGCCGCTCAACTCGAAGCGGATAAAGCATTCGCCAAGCAGCTCATGCGCTCCAGCAGCATCTCCACCGCTGAGGGCAGAACTTTCGATAGATTCGAAGATGCCAAAGCATATATAGCAAGCAGGGACGAACCTGTGGTAATCAAAGCCGCAGGCCTTGCAAAAGGTAAAGGTGTTTTTGTCTGCGACGACCCTTCTGATGGAATCCTGGCCGCAGAAAAAATCATGTACGACAAAACCTTTGGCTCTGCGGGCGATAGAATCATCGTCGAAGATAAGCTGCTCGGCGAAGAGGCCTCAATTCTGGCGTTTGTGGACGGGCGAAATATTTATATTATGGAATCATCGCAGGACCACAAGCCCATCGGCGACGGTGACACCGGACCCAACACCGGCGGAATGGGCGCTTACAGCCCGGCTCCCGTTGTTACCGAAGATTTGATGAATCAGATAACGCGGGAAATTCTTGTGCCGGTGGTTGACGGCATGAATCGCACCGGCGCACCGTATAAGGGGGTGCTGTATGCAGGGCTGATGATTACCGCAGGCGGGCCCAGAGTGTTGGAATTCAACGTCCGCTTCGGAGATCCCGAGACCCAGCCGATTCTTATGAGGCTCAAAAGCGATCTGCTGGAAGTATTATTAGCTGTCTGTGACGGCACACTGGATGAGGTTAAACTCGAATGGGATCCCCGGCCGGCGGTTTGTGTAGTTATGGCTTCGGGAGGTTACCCGGGCGATTATCAAAAAGGCAAAAAGATAACCGGCCTGGAAGAGGCCCGGCAACTCGAAGATGTGGTCGTATTCCACGCGGGGACCAAAGACCAGGATGGAGAAATTGTCACTAATGGCGGCAGAGTACTGGGTGTCACTGCATTTGGCCGGACAATTGCAGATGCCAAAACGCGGGCATATCAAGCTGTAGATAAAATAAAATTCGACGGTGCTTATTTCCGGCGGGATATCGCAGATAAAGCCATAAAATGAACCGATTATTAATAAATGATGATTAATTATGGCCCGGCCCAAAACTCAAAAACGGACACTCAATACGGTAATCCGGTGGCTTGTCGCAGGATTGATTTTGGCACCTCTTTCGTGGTTTTTCTACATTGAGGCCGGCAGGGTTCTATCTTATATCGCTATACAACAGATTGCCGGGCTGACCAATACAAAGATAAGAACCGGATTGGTAGACTTCCACACCGACGGCTCGGTCTACATCGATCAGCTTGTAATCAGCCCCAAAGAGCAAAATGGCCACGACGCAATACTCAAAGCTCAAAAGGTATACGGACAATTTAGTATAGGCAGCGTGCTTTTGCTCCGGCCAAGGTTAAAGGTTATAAATATCGACGATTTCGTCTTCACCGCCCAATACGATTTGGACACGGGCTGGTCGAATTTATCCGGCCTCAAAATCAAATATGACAAGAGCAACTTCGCTAAGATGCCTCGCATTAGTCTAAAAGCGGGAACACTGCAATATAGCAAGATTTCGAACGGGCAGACGCAAGTCGCTGTTTCAGTGCCCATTGATGCGGACTTTGGACTCGATAAAAATTCAGAAGACGGCTATAAGTTTGAAATAACGACAGCTACGATGTCTTCCGGTTTCGGCCAAAGCCGTTTGAAGGGATTATGGAAGCCGGGTATCGTGACAATTGCAGGTGGAATTTCTTCCATAGACGTACCTGAGCTTGAGATGGCATGGATAATAGACGTGTTGGCCGCTGAGTTCAAATATGATAAGAACAATGATTTCTCGCTGAAGCTGAGCGTGCCGGATTTGCAATCAAGGCGCAACGATGCACTGGACAACCTTGCATCCGTCTGGCCGGTTTTCCTGGGCAAGTCCGGCCTGTTTACCGCTTTGCAGGGTTTTTTTGACATGTACCAACCTAAGGGAATGGTGGATGCCGAACTTGAGATGTCGGGGAATTTAAGCCGGCTGAGCGAAAGTACGATGGCCGGTAACGCAAATTGTAAGGATGCCGCATTCTGCTATAACAAGTTTCCGTACTCGATCGAGCACCTGACCGGCCGGATTGATTTTACCAAAAACAGCGTGACTCTTAATAACCTGAGCGGCAAACACGGCAAGACCCGGATTTTCATTAATGGCTCGTGTAGTGACTTCGGACCAGACCTGAAGTACGATATCCGGATTACAAGCGACAAAATGCCTCTGGACAACGACTTGTATAATGCACTGAAGCCAAGGCAGAAAGAATTCTGGTCTGCCTTCTCCCCTACCGGATTCGCAGCGATAGATTTCCAGTTAATTCGACAGACACAAACGGACAAGGAGATGAATCTGGTAGTTGAACTGCACGACACCGAAGCCGTATACCGGAATTTTCCTTATCAATTAAAAAATCTTACCGGCATGCTTTTGTTCAATAGAAATAAAGTAATCTTTTCGGATGTCGTTTCGCAGGTAAGTCAGCGCAAGATTATCCTGAACGGCGAAATAGAAACTCGCGGCGCCGACAAGCCAACCATGTATGATTTCTTAATCAAGGTAGATAACGTCCCGCTTGATGCAACACTTGAGACGGCATTAACAGAGAAACAGAAGAATTTGTACCAGCAATTTTGTCCCGCCGGCTTAGCTGACGGCCTGA
>Ga0315294_10005202_pt1 | contig 14259 bp, 14 predicted proteins | sample YL17G13_40_MG_FD_203626 | JGI IMG/M metagenome (GOLD analysis project Ga0315294, IMG submission 203626) | Sediment microbial communities from Yellowstone Lake, YNP, Wyoming, USA - YL17G13_40 | ecosystem: Environmental > Aquatic > Freshwater > Lake > Sediment | place: USA: Wyoming | collected... | reverse complement strand
ACCGCCCTCAACCAGGCCCTCCTGGCCTGGGAGAGCACCTACAACACCTTCCGGCCTCACCAGGCCCTGGACTGGAGGACCCCAGCGGAGTATCTTGGACTGTGCCACCCAGAGGTGGCCCAACTGTCTCAACTGTCTCACATGTAGTGGACGAGTACACCTCATTGACAGCCCCGACGCCACCCTCTATAATCTGTCAGAGAAAGTTTAGTAGTCAACTAAACAATCAAAGGGGTGGGGCATGAAGGTAAGCATGCGGGTGGACTACGGGATAAGGGTGCTGGTGGACCTGGCCCAGGCGGAAGGGGTGGCCCAGACCAGTGAAATTGCCCATCGCCAGGGCATACCCGAGCCCTACCTGGACCAGATATTGACCGTCCTCCGAAAGGCGGGGTTTATCACCTCCAAGAGGGGGCCGCAGGGGGGCCATGTCCTGGCCCGGGACCCCTCCCAGGTCTCCGTGGCCGAGGTTATGGCGGCCCTGGGCAACCCCCCGTCCCTCCGCTGCCTGGAGCAGCCCGCCGATTGCGCCCGGTCCACCCTCTGTGTCCAGAGGGACGTGTGGCGTCAAATAGACGAGGCCACCCAGAAGCTCCTGGCCGCAATCTCCATCGGGGAGATGGCCCACCAGCAGGAGCGCCGCCACGAGGCGGGAATGTACTATATCTAGTCCACATGAAAAGCTACGCTGAATGAGAGCACAGACCGGCCTCCTGGACCTTATCGGCTCGACCCCCCTCCTCCGCCTCTCCCGTCTGGCCTCTCCCGCCATTGTCCTGGCCAAGCTGGAGTCCCGGAACCCCAGCGGCAGCATCAAGGACCGGGTGGCCAAGTTCATCCTGGAGGAGGCCTTTGCCCAGGGCCGGCTCCGGCCCGGCGATACCGCTGTGGAGGCCACCGCGGGGAACCTGGGCCTCTCCCTGGCCCTGGTGGGGGGGGCCAAGGGCCTGCGCATCATCATCGTCATGCCCGAGGGGGCCAACCCCTCTCTCCGCCGCCTCCTCCTCTACCTGGGGGCCGAGGTGGTCCTCACCCCCGCCGCCGAGGGGATGGCGGGGGCAGGGCGGGTGGCGGGGGAGCTCCTGGACGACAACCCCAGCTACCTCGGGATAAAGGCCTTTGAAAACCCCCTCAACCCCCAGGCCCACCACTCCACCGCCCGGGAGTTGCTGAGAGCCACCCGGGGAAGAATAGACGCCTTTGTGGCCGGCATCGGCACGGGCGGCACCATCACCGGGGTGGGCCAGGTGCTGAAGAAGGAGCTGAAAGGGGTGCGGATAATCGGGGTGGAGCCCGCCCGCTCTCCCCTCCTCTCTCAGGGGAAGGCTGGCCCCCACGGCATCCCCGGCCTGGGGGCCAGCTTTGTCCCCCCTATCCTGGACCGGAATATCCTGGATGAGGTCATCGCCGTGGGCGACCAGGAGGCCCAGGAAATGGCCTCCTCCCTGGCCAGAAAGGAGGGCCTACTGGTAGGCCCCTCCTCCGGGGCCAATGTCTTCGCCGCCCTCCAGGTGGCCCAGAGGCTTGGCCCGAGGAAATGGGTGGCCACCATCCTCCCCGACAGCGGAGAAAAATATGTCGCCCTGGGGGAGATGGCCGAGGCCGCCAGGAGAAGGAAATAGCCATGCCCTACCGCGACATCGTGGACGCAATCGGCCACACCCCCCTGGTGGAGCTCACCCGCTTCCCCTTGAAGAAGGGGGTGAGGCTCTTTGCCAAGCTGGAGGGGAATAATCCTACCGGAAGCGTCAAGGACCGGATTGCCAGATATATGCTGGAGGAGGCAGAACAGCAGGGGAAGCTCGCCCCCGGGGGGACCATCCTGGAGGCCACCAGCGGCAATACCGGCATCTCCCTGGCCTTCCTGGCCCGGCGCAAAGGCTATAGGCTCACGGTGGTGCTGCCGGAGAACGTGAGCCAGGAGAGGATAGAGCTACTCAGGCTCTACGGGACGGAGACCATCTTCTCCCCGGCCGACAAGGGGACCAACGGGGCCGTAGCGATAGCCGAGGAGATGGCACGGGACCCCAAGTATTTCATGCCCTACCAGTTCGGCAACCCCGCCAACCCCCGGGCCCACTACGAGACCACCGCTAAAGAGATACTGGACGAGCTGCCCCAGGTGGATGTCTTTGTGGCCGGGCTGGGTACCGGCGGCACCCTTATGGGGGTGGGGAGGAGGCTCAAGGAGCATAACCCCAGGGCCAGGGTGATAGCCGTGGCCCCCAACCCCGGGGACACCATCGAGGGCCTGAGGAGCCTGGAGGAGGGCTTCGTCCCCCCCATCCTGGACATAAGCCTCCTAGACAGGAGGACAATAGTGGACTCCCGGGAGGCCATCCGGGCCACCCGGGAGCTGACGGAAAGGGAAGGCATCTTCGCCGGCATCTCCTCCGGGGCCGTCATCTCCTGCGCCCTCAAGGTGGCCCAGAAACTAGACAAGGGGAACATCGTGGCCCTTCTGGCCGACGGTGGCTGGAAATACCTCTCCACCCAACTCTGGACCCGCCCCCCGGAGGAGATAGAGCCCCGGGTCCAGACCCAGCCCTGGTGGTAGAAATCTCAAAATACCCCCTTGACAAACTCCCACCTCATTACTACAATGTTTGTTTAGTAAGTCACTAAACAAAGCTTGCAGCGGAGCGCAGCAGGCAAGAAGAAAGGGGAGTGGTGATGGTCCAACTAACACCCGAAGAGCTTCAACGCTATGATAGGCAGATGAGGATTCCGGGTTGGGGGGAAGAGGGACAGAAGAAGGTGAAATCGGCTACGATAGTGGTAGCCGGTGTGGGAGGCTTGGGGTGCCCCCTGTCTATATATTTGGCGGCAGCCGGGGTAGGTAGGCTTATCCTCATTGACAAGGATAAGGTGGAGCTGAGCAATCTCAACAGGCAGGTCCTCCACTGGGATAAGGACATTGGCAGATATAAGGTTGATTCAGCAGTGGAGAAACTGCGTCAGCTAAACCCGACAATCCAAATCAAGGGCCTGGTAGTGGAGATAACGGAGGCTAACGTTAAGGAGCTGATAAGCGGCTCGGATGTAGTCATGGATGGTATGGACAATTTCAAGACGAGGTTTGCCCTGAACAGGGCCTGCTTTGAGCTGAATATTCCCTTTGTCCACGCCGCTATCTATGGGCTGGAGGCGAGGCTGATGACCGTAGTGCCAGATAAGACAGCCTGTCTGCAGTGCCTCTTGCCCTCCCTCCCTCCTGAGGTCAAGCCCTTCCCTGTCCTGGGTGCTACGCCCGCCACCGTGGCCTGCCTGCAGGTAATGGAGGCGTTGAAGCTAATTACAGGGGTGGGCGAGCCAACCAATGGCAATATGGTGCTCATCGATGGGCAATTTATGACATTTAGGCGCTTGAAGGTGCACAGAAACCCCTCCTGCCCTGTCTGTGGCAATATAGAAAGGAGTTGAAATCATGGTAGAAGTTCACCTGGCTACCCCCCTCAGACCGCTAGTGCGAGGGGCCAGGGTCGTGAGTGCAGAGGGAAGGGACCTGCGGGAACTCGTGAACAATCTTGAAGCCAGCTACCCCGGCTTCAAGGAGAGGGTCCTGGAGCCTGATGGCAGCATGAAGGTCTTTGTCAACATCTTTGTCAATGACGAGGACGTTGGTTTCTTGAAGGGCCTGGAGACCCAATTAAAGGACGGGGATGTAGTTTCCATCTTGCCCGCTGTATCGGGTGGTAGCGAAAGGCTGGCTTTGGAGATACAGTAGACGCCCCATCCCGTCCTGGGTACAAGCTCAGGCAAAGGCCTCTGTCTCTTACTTCAGGGGCGGGAGATGAGTTGCCCGAAACCCCAAGGCGGAAGGACTCACCCCAACGGCCCCCAGCGGAGCCCCTGGAGGAAGGCCCTGGGACCAACCCCGCCATTTGTTAAAAATCGTTAAAAACGTCCCCAGGGAAAAGCACGATTTCATGGTCTCCAGCAGCTACAGCTTGGCAAAGCAAATATTCCTGGGAGAAGCGAACCCAGCTACTGCCTTTATTGACCGTCAGTTCAAGGTGGAGCCCATGCGCAGGGTCTACCAGAGGCCCAGGTTCACTGCCAAGGCTATCGTCACCGGCAATGTCATGCTCAAGGTCGCCAGGCGGGTGACCACCATATTTCCTCCGGATGGAGGTCCCAAGACAACTGCTTCCGCGCTATAATTGAGCGGGGTGACTGACTTGTTCCTTTTGGAGAAGGGCTTGGCCCAGGAGATGATAGACCATGCCCGCCGGGAGGCCCCGGACGAATGCTGCGGCCTCATGGCGGGGAAGAGCCGCAAGGTCCTCAGGGTCTATCCCGCCCGCAACGCCCTGAAGAGCCCCGTCCGCTACAGCCTGGACCCCAAAGAGCTCTATCAGCTCCTCCAGGAGATAGAAAAACAGGGGTGGGAGCTCCTGGGCATCTACCATTCCCACAGCCATACCCAGGCCTACCCCTCGGCCACCGACATTGAGCTGGCCTTCTGGCCCGACGCCCTCTACTTCATCATCTCCCTCCAGGACCCTACCACCCCCCAGGTCCGGGCCTTTTATATCCGGGGAGGCCAGGTCCAGGAAGAGGAGCTGGGCTTCCTTTGACGGGGCCTGAACCAACTATGTGCCCTGGAGCCCAGGGGGTGGTGCCGGGGAGGCCACGGTTTTCTTACTTCGTCTGGCTAGCGATAGATGTCGATGGTGATTGTCATATTCGTTGCTACACCGTCCATAGCCGAAGTGCCCCCGTAGATAAGATACCTTCCGTCCTTCCCGGCCTGGAACGACAATCTAGCAGGGCGACCTGCCATAACCACGTCGGAGACCAGGACCGTCTCACCGTCGGGGCCGTTCACGCCCACACCAACGCCGCAAATCTCGGCGTTCATCGACAGCACCACTATGTCCCCTTTCTTGGCTTCAAAGGGGACGCTGAGCCCGTAGTAGGCGTCAAACTGTATATTCGCAAGATAGGTCTTGGTAACGCTAGAAGCGGGAACAGCGCCCGGGGGAGGGGTAACCTTGAGCCCGTATGGGGTAGGAGGAGGGAGAAGGGTTGAGGGGGGCATGAAGGCAGGTTGAGGGGTAGCTGTGGGAGTAGCAGGGGCAGGGGTCGCCGGGGCACAGGCAAGAATCCCTACGCCCAGGATGGCCAGCACGGCCATAAATATAGTAACCTTGAGTATCCGCATTTTTTCTCCTTCTTCTTAGTTGCTGGATTGCCATGAGGAAACGAAAAGAACCTTTGTTTGTCCTATCCTCTACCCGCCATTCTCACCCCCCCTTGCTCCCACCGATATCAAAACTCTGCCATACTGCCGCTTTCTTGTCAAGTCTGCCATACTGCCGCTTTCTTGTCAAGAGAGTGTTCTCGTCCCAAAAACAGCGATTGAGCTCGGCCGTGAGGTTTTCCGGGTAGGCGATGCCTCTGGGCCTTCTTTATCCGGGAGGGCCAGGCCACGGAGGAAGAGCTGACCATCCGCTGACATCTTCAAAAAGTCCTTGCCATCTCCCCGGTGCTCTGTTACGATATTAACATTGTGCAGATTTTGATAATTTCTGTGGTATCTGAGAATTGCTGCCTGGGTATAAAATGAAGCAGAGGAAGAGGCTGACCCTGGGCCAGGCCAGTCTGTTCCTGGGGGTAAGCCAGACCACCCTCCGCCACTGGACCGATGAGGGCAGGGTGAAGGCTTTTGTCACCCCCGGTGGCCACCGCCGGTATGAGGAGGCAGACCTGGAAGCCTTTCTGCGGAGCCATCACAAGGCCCAGGGGGTTAAGAGCCTGGTGGCCCGGATAGAAGAAGTCGCCCTCAAGCAGGGGAGGGCCCGCCAATACTTCCTGTCCAGGCCCTGGTATGAGGGCCTCGCAGAAGAGCACCGCCTCCAGTTCAGGGAGAGGGGGAGAAGGCTGGTGGAGCTCCTTGTCCTCTATATTACCCACCCCTCCCGCCAGGAGGCCTTGCTGGAAGAGGCCCGGGCCCTGGGGGAGGAATACGGCCAGCACCTGGGGGGGCTGGGCCTGCCCCTCCCAGAGGCCCTGGAGGCCTTCACTTTCCACCGCAGTGGCATTGTGGATAGTGCCCTGGAGGTGCTTCGGGACCGCCAGCCGGTAAGCATTAGGGCCCTGGAGGCCTTTCCCCGGGTAATCGGGCTGATGGACCGGGTCCTCCTTTCCCTGGTCGAGGCCTACCAAAAGGAGGCCCCCTGATGCTGTCCGTAACCCGTCTCCTGCTGGGGCTTCCCACGCCGGGCGACTCTCTGCGCTACGGCCCAGCCCGTCACCGCCGGCCGGTGGTGGTGTGGAACCTCACCCAACGCTGTAACCTCCACTGCCTCCACTGCTATGCCGAGGCCAGGGAGAGAACGGAGGGAGAATTAGATACCGCCGAGGGCAAGGCCCTGCTAGAGGACCTGGCCAGCTACGGCGTCCCGGTCGTCCTCTTCTCGGGGGGGGAACCCCTCCTCAGGGAGGACCTCCTGGAGCTGGTGGCCTATGCCACTGAAAGGGGGATGAAGGCAGTCCTCTCCACCAACGGCACCCTCATCACCAGGGGGCTGGCCTCGGCCCTGAAGAAAGCAGGGGTCTCATATGTGGGGGTGAGCCTGGACGGGCTGGAGGAGGCCCATGACCGCTTCCGGGGGAAAAAGGGGGCCTTCCGGGAGGCCCTTCAGGGGCTGGGGTATATACGGGAGGCGGGGATAAGGACGGGGGTCCGCTTCACCCTCACCCGCTTCAACGCCGCCCAGGTCCCCGCCATCTTTGACCTGGTCAGGGATGAAGGGATTGACCGCCTCTGTTTTTATCACCTGGTATATTCCGGGCGGGGCTCAAAGCTCCAGGACTGGGACCTGGGCCCCAGGGAGACCCGGGACCTCATGGACCTCATCTTCCAGCGCACCCGGGAGCTGAACAGGAACGGGATGCGGGAGGTCCTGACAGTGGACAACCACGCCGACAGCGTCTATCTCTACCTTAAGCTCCGGGAGGGGGAGCCGGGCAGGGCGGAAGATATCTACAGGGAACTTCTAAGGAACGGGGGGAACAGCTCTGGGGTGGGCATCGGGGCCGTAGATGAGAGGGGAGGGGTCCACCCCGACCAGTTCTGGAGGCACTATTCCCTGGGCAATGTAAAGGAGAGGCCCTTCTCCCAGATATGGGAGGACCCCTCCCAGCCCCTCCTCCAGTCCCTCCGGGAGCGGAAGAAACACCTTAAGGGGCGCTGTGGCCTCTGCCGGTATCTGGAGCTCTGCGGAGGCAACTTCCGGGTCAGGGCGGAGGCGGTCCATGGCGATATGTGGGCCCCCGACCCCGCCTGCTACCTCAGCGACCAGGAGATAGGCCTTGCCTGAGAGAGACTCCCCCGTCCTGGTCTTCTGGGAGCTGACGAAGGCCTGCCCCCTGGCCTGCCGCCACTGCCGGGCGGTGGCCCAGCCCCAGCGCCACCCCCAGGAGCTCACCACCCAGGAGGGCAGGGACCTCATAGACCAGGTAAAAGCCATGGGCACCCCCCTTCTCATCCTCACCGGGGGGGACCCCATGGCCCGCCCCGACCTCCTGGAGCTCATCGCCTACGGGGTGGGGCGGGGCCTGAGGGTCTCCTTGGCCCCCAGTGCCACCTCCCGCCTGAGCGAGGATTTCCTGGAAAGGGCCAGGGCCCTGGGGATGGGGCGCCTCTCCCTCAGCCTGGACGGCTCCTCCCCCCAGGTCCACGACGGCTTCCGGGGGGTGGCCGGCTCCTTCCAGCAGACCCTGAAGGCTATGGAGAGGGTGAAGGAAGCGGGCCTTACCTTCCAGGTCAACACCACCCTCACCCGCCATAACCTCCATGACCTCCCCGACCTGGCCAAGTTTGTGGCGGGCTCCGGGGCAGTGCTGTGGGACCTCTTCTTCCTGGTGCCCACAGGCCGGGCACAGAAAGATGACGGGATTTCGCCTCAAGAGCACGAGGAGGTCTATCTCTGGCTCTACCGCCTCTCCCAGGAGGCCCCCTTTGAGATAAAGACCACCGCCGCCGAGGCCTACCGCCGGGTGGTGCTTCAGCAGGGAGGGAATAACCGGGCCTGGGTGAACGATGGCCGGGGCTGTCTCTTTGTCTCCCACATCGGGGAGGTCAACCCCTCCGGCTTCCTCCCCCTCCCCGCGGGGAATGTGAGGGAGTCGCCCCTGGCCCAGCTCTACCGGCATTCACCCATCTTCCAGGACCTGAGGGACCCGGACCGGCTCAGGGGAAAGTGCGGGGTCTGCCAGTACCGCACCACCTGCGGCGGCTCCCGGGCCCGGGCCTATGCCCTGACCGGCGACTACCTGGAAGCCGACCCAAGCTGTATCTATCAGCCGGAGGCAGGATGAGGCTGGATGGCATAGACGAGAAGCTCCTGGAGCGCCTCCAGCGGGGTGTCCCCCTGGTGAGGAGGCCCTTCCAGGCCCTGGGCCGGGAGCTTGGTATGAATGATGTCCTGGAACGGGTGCGCCGACTCAAGGAGGAGGGGCTAATCCGGGAAATAGGCGGCGTCTTTCAGGCCCAGGCCCTGGGCTATAAGACCGCCCTGGTGGCCCTGAAGGTCCGACCGGAGGGGCTGGAGGCGGCGGCCCGGGCCATCAACCCCCACCCCGGTGTGAGCCACAACTACGCCAGGGAACATGAGTACAACCTCTGGTTCACCCTCGCCCTCCCCGGGGAGCAGGACCTCCGGACCGAGGCCCTCCGGCTAGGGGAAAAAGCCGGGGCGGAGGATACCCTCTTCCTCCCCACATTACAGGTCTTCAAGATAGGTGTCATCTTCTCCCCCTCCGGCCAGACCCTGCCAGTGGAGACGGGGGACTCGGCCCGGCCCCTCCGCCTTTCCGAGCAAGGAAAACGGGCGGTGCGGGCCCTCCAGCAGGACCTGCCCCTGGAGGAGGAGCCCTTCGCCGCCCTGGCCCAGAGGGCAGGTCTGGAGGAAAGAGCCCTCCTGGCCCTGGCCCGGAGGCTCAAGGAGAGGGGGGCCATGCGCCGCTACGCCGCCCTCCTCCGGCACCGCAAGATGGGCTTTTCCGCCAATGCCCTGGGCTGCTGGGCCGTCCCGGAGGGGGAGGTGGGGACGGTGGGTAGGCACTTTGCCGCCCTCCCCCAGGTGAGCCACTGCTACCAGCGCCCCACCTATCCCCACTGGCAGTACAGCCTTTATACCATGACCCATGCCCCCTCCCGGGAGGAGTGCCTGGCCCTGGCCCGGCAGCTCTCCCGGGAGACCGGGACGGACGATTACCTTCTCCTGTTCAGCACCAGGGAGTTCAAGAAAGAGAACTCGAAATATTTCTGGTAGCCATGTCTTATTATCCGATTGTGCTCAAGCTGGAGGGTCGGCCCTGCCTGGTGGTGGGGGGTGGGGTGGTGGCCGAAAGGAAGGCCATCTCCCTCCTGGAGGCGGGGGCCCGGGTGAGGGTGGTAGCCCCCCACTTCACCCGCAGACTCGAAGCCCTGGGGAGGGAAGGGGTGGTGGAGCTGGTCCCCAGGGAGTACCAGGGCCAGGACCTGGAGGGGGCGGCTCTGGTCATCTCCGCCGCCTCACGGCGGGAGGTGAACGCCCAGGTCGCCCGGGAGGCCAGGGAAAGGGGCCTGCTGGTGAATGTGGTGGACAGCCCCAGGGAGTGCAGTTTCATCGTCCCCTCGGTGGTCCGCCGGGGGGGCCTCATCCTGGCCATCTCCACCAGCGGCCTGAGCCCCGCCCTGGCCCGCCACCTGCGGGAGGAGCTGGAGAAGGAGTTCGGGGAGGAGTTCGGCCCCCTCCTGGAACTCCTGGCGGAGCTACGGCCCAGGGCCCAGGGGCGCACCCTGGAGGCCCTGCGCCAGTCTCTCGGTCCAGCCCTGGAGCTCCTGCGCCAGGGGAAAAGGGAGGAGGCCCGAGACACCCTTTCCCGGGCCATGAGGATTTAGGCTTGTTCCTGCTTGCCGTCGGCCTCAGCCACAAGACGGCCCCCCTGGAGGTGCGGGAGAAGCTGGCCTTTACCCCGGAAGGGGCTAAGGCTGCTCTCTGTTCCCTACCCCGCCACATCCTGGGGGCGGTCATCCTCTCCACCTGCAACCGGAGTGAGGTCTATGCCCTGGGGGCCGATTCATCCCTCTCCCCGCAGGAGCTGGAGGCCTTCCTCAGCTCCCAGCGTGGGCTGGAGCTGGGGAATTTCTCCCCCTATCTATATGTCTATGCCCAGGAGGAGGCCATGCGCCACCTTTTCCGGGTGACGGCGGGGGTGGACTCCATGGTCCTGGGGGAAGACCAGATCCAGGGGCAGGTGCGCCAGGCCCTGGACCTGGCCCTGGAGGCCCGCTCCTGCCCCCGGCCCCTCTCCCGCCTCTTCCGCCATGCCCTCATGGTGGGCAAGAGGGCCCGGCGGGAGACCCTCATCTCCCACTACCCCGTCTCGGTGAGCCATGTGGCTGTCCTCCTGGCCCGCAAGCTCCTGGGGGACCTGGCCCCCTGCAACATCATCATCATCAGCGCCGGGGAGACGGGGAAGCTCACCGGCAAGATAGTGAAGGGATGCGGGGCAGGCCAGGTCATCGTCACCAACCGGACCTATTCCCGGGCCCAGGCCCTGGCCCGCACCCTGGGGGGCCAGGCCGTCCCCTTCTCCCAGCTCCCCCAGGCCATGGCCGCATCGGATATTGTTATCAGCAGCACCGGGGCCCCCGGCTTCATCCTGGGCCCCTCCCAGATAGCGGAGTCCATGGCCGGAAGGCCCCACCGGCCCCTCCTGCTCATTGATATCGCCGTGCCCAGGGATATTGACCCCGGGGTGAAGGACATACCCGGGGTCTCCCTGTACAATATTGATGACCTCCAGGCCATCTCCCAGGTAGGCCTGGAGGAGCGGCAGAGGGAGGCCAAAAGGGTGGAGGCCATCGTGGAGGAGGAGATAGAGAGGGCCAAACGCTGGTGGGGGGCACAGGAGGCCGTCCCCACCATCATCGCCCTGAGAGAGAAGGCCGAGGCCATCCGTCAGAAGGAGATTGAGAAGACCCTGAAGGCCCTGGGGCTGCCGCCCCACGGCCGGGAGAGGATGGACCAGCTCACCAAGGCCATCCTGAACAAGCTCCTCCACCCCACCATCACCAAGCTCAAGCGGGACCCCGGCCTCCGCCAAGCCGCCATGGAGCTCTTCGGCCTGGAGGAAAAGCAGACCTGAGGGACGAGACTTCCGTTGGGCAAAGCTGGTTGCCGTTCGGGCTGGTGAAGCCAACAAACCCGATGCAGGAAGACAGGGAGGAGCAATGGGTTGGCAAGATAGCAGGAAAGGGGATGGAGTTCCTGCGTTACCTGCCCTTTCAGGCTACGCCATAGGAGGTGCAGGAACCTCTGGGTTCCTGCTGGGGGCCTGGGGGTGTCCCCCAGAACTTCTTTTTACCCCCCTCTCCCTTGAGGGAGAGGGGGCCAGGGGGTGAGGGTGCGTAGAGTAGTCCTGGGCTCCCGGGGGAGCCTGCTGGCCCTGGCCCAGACCCGAGAGGTGCTGGAGGGCCTTAAGGCCATCTATCCCCACCGGGAGTTCAGCATCAGAAAGATAAAGACCCGGGGGGACATACTGCGGGATATCCCCCTGCCCCGGATAGGGGGGAAGGGGGTCTTTGTCAAGGAGGTCCAGGATGCCCTCCAGCGGGGGGAGGTAGATATGGCGGTCCACAGCTTCAAGGACCTGCCCACCCAGCCCAGTCCCGGCCTCACCCTGGCCTGCATCACCCGCCGGCTGGACCCCAGGGATGCCCTGGTCTCCCGGGAGGGCCTGTCCCTGGACAAGCTCCCCCCTGGGGCCAGGGTGGGGACCTCCAGCCCCCGCCGCTCCGCCCAGCTAAAGGCCTTCCGCCCCGACCTGGCCCTGGTGGACATGAGGGGCAACCTGGATACCCGACTGAGGAAGGTGGCCGCCGGGATGGTAGAGACGGCGGTGGTGGCGGCGGCGGGCCTCCTCCGCCTGGGCTGGGGGGAAAGGATTACCCAGTTTATCCCGCCGGAGATTTGCCTGCCCTCGGTGGGACAGGGGGCCCTGGCAGTGGAGATGAGGGAGGGGGATGAGGAACTGGCGGAGATGCTGGCCGCCCTGGACCACCCCCCCACCCGCTTGGCCATCACAGCAGAGAGGGCCTTCCTGGAGGCCCTGGGTGGCGGCTGTCATCACCCCATCGCCGCCCTGGGGGAGATGGTGGGCCAACGCCTCCTCCTCCAGGGGTTGGTGGCCTCCCCCACCGGGGAAAGGGTGCTCCGGGACAGGGCCGAGGGGGAAGACCCCGAGGCCACTGGCCGGGCCCTGGCCCAAAAGCTCCTAGGGCAGGGGGCAGGGGAAATCCTGCAAGGAGAGCCCTTTGGCGTTGATGTTGACCGGTAGCCCGGTTTCAGGTTACCCTTCAGGCAGTCTGAGCCTGGAGGGGGAAACATGCAAAGGCCAGCCTTCTTTGGAGGTCCGGTTCATTGGCTGCTGATCTAAAGCTGGCCCAAGAATACATACGAGCTATTGAGAAGGAACTGGCTCGTGGATTGGCAACAGAGCAGTCCTACCGTTCGGCACTGAAAGCACTGATTGAAAGCCTGTCCGATGGAGTTGAGGCTACTAATGAACCTCGCCGCATAGAGTGCGGTGCCCCGGACTTTATTGTTACTAAGGGCTCGGCTACCATCGGCTATGTTGAAACCAAGGACATCGGCAAGAGCCTGGACGAAGCGGAGAGGTCACCGCAGCTACAGCGTTACCTTGCTTCCCTTACTAACCTTGTCCTGACCGATTACCTTGAGTTCCGCTGGTATGTGAACGGCAAGTGTCGGCTTAAGGCTCGCTTTGGGATGGCTGCCAGTGATGGCAAAATCAGGCGGGACAGGGCGGGGACCGAGGCTGTCGCCGAGCTTTTAAGCGCCTTCCTATCCCACCTGGCTGAGGGTGTGGGCACACCGAAGGAGCTTGCCGGACGCATGGCTCGCCTGGCGCATATGATTCGTGACCTCATCATAAACGCTTTTGAAAAAGAGCCGGAAGGTGGAGGCCTCCATGCCCAGCTGGCCGCCTTCCGTGACAATCTTATCCCCGACCTCTCCGTTGAGCAGTTTTCCGATATGTATGCCCAGACCATTGCCTACGGTCTGTTCGCCGCCCGCTGCACCTCCAGGAATAGTGCCTCCTTTACCCGCCTTGATGCTGCTCAAAACCTGCCCAAGACCAACCCATTTCTGAGGAAGCTGTTCCAATACATCGCTGGCTATGACCTTGATGACCGCATCGCCTGGCTGGTTGATGACCTGGCACAGGTGCTGGCTCAGGCGGATATGGAAGCCGTCCTTAAAGACTTCGGCAAGCGCACCGCCAAAGAAGACCCGGTAGTGCACTTCTACGAGACCTTCCTCAAAGAGTATGACCCGAAGATACGGGAGATGCGCGGCGTCTACTATACACCGGAGCCTGTAGTCTCCTACATCGTGCGCTCTATTGACCATCTGCTCAAAGACCGCTTTGGCAAGCCGCAGGGTCTGGCGGATGATAATACGCTCATCCTTGACCCGGCGGTGGGCACGGCTACCTTCCTCTACATGGTCATAAATGAGATTTATCAGACCATTGTCCGCCAGGGTCAGCAGGGATTGTGGAATGACTATGTGGCAGAGAAGCTCCTGCCCCGCATCTTCGGCTTTGAGCTTCTGATGCCTCCCTATGCCGTAGCCCATCTCAAGCTGGGGCTTCTGCTCCAGGAGACGGGCTACCAGTTCAAGAGCAACCAGCGCCTGGGCATCTACCTCACCAATACCCTTGAGGAAGCCATCAAGCGTGCCGAGACGCTCTTTGCCCGCTGGATAACCGAGGAAGCCAACGCCGCTGCCAGGGTCAAGAAAGACCTGCCTATAATGGTGGTTCTGGGCAATCCGCCCTATTCGGTGAGCTCCCTTAACCGTGGCCCCTGGATTGATGCGCTCTTGGAGGACTACAAACGGGGCCTGCATGAAAAGAAGCTAAACATAGACGATGACTATATCAAGTTCATCCGGTTTGCCCAGTGGCGCATTGAGCAGACCGGCTACGGAATCCTCGGGTTCATCACCAATAGCTCCTATCTGGATGGGCTAACTCATCGCCGAATGCGTGAATGCCTGCTTGAAAGCTTTTCCGAGGCGTATATCCTCAACCTTCATGGCAGTTTGAGGAGAGGCGAAAAGGCTCCCGACAACATCAAGGACGAAAACGTATTTGATATACAGCAGGGCGTGGCAATAGGTATCTTTGTCAAGGAGCGGGAGAAAACAGGCGAGAAGCATGTCTTTTACGCCG
>Ga0315294_10005199_pt1 | contig 14262 bp, 13 predicted proteins | sample YL17G13_40_MG_FD_203626 | JGI IMG/M metagenome (GOLD analysis project Ga0315294, IMG submission 203626) | Sediment microbial communities from Yellowstone Lake, YNP, Wyoming, USA - YL17G13_40 | ecosystem: Environmental > Aquatic > Freshwater > Lake > Sediment | place: USA: Wyoming | collected... | reverse complement strand
ATCAAACCTTTTATGGCTGCTGTTGGTATTTCCAGTCAAAATTGCATACGTCATCGGCGGTGCCGTACTCGTTATCCCAGCCTGCGGAAATCAGAATATAGGAATCTGCCCTGTAGGGTCTCCATGGGCTGGCGACTTTGTCATTCCTTGTATTCATATAGAACCTCAAACCTGGTTCCTCGGCAGGAGTGGCCTTAGAGTCTTCAAAAAGCTTATGCATCTTCTCCTGAGTTCCACCGCCACCCTTTACCCACGGTTTCCCAAGACCTACCAGGGGATGATTGTCCCAGAAATTGTAAATATAACCTCCATCGTCAGTGGGGTCTGGTGGTAGGGGCAGCTGTTTCCCATTGGCATCGCGCAGGTGCAGCAAGTTTGTAGTGTTCGCCCTGTAGTAAAGTATCGGCATACCGGCTTTTACATTGTAAAGGTCGCGTGTGAACACGTCACATAATACAAATAGTGGAAATTTGTCCGCTTCAAACGTGTTGATGCCAGGGCTATCGGGGGGGTATAAAGCTCCTAACTTGTAGGCATTCGCATTTTCGAGGGGCAGAAACGGCCCTTTTCTTGATGATGTCAGGTTAGGCTGACGCGGGTCATACAACAGGATCTTCCCAGCAGCATCCATACCATCCCTTCTGAAAACGGAGCTTGTGTGAAAACCTAACAGGTCCCAGCCCATCATCGCCTCGCAAAGCTTCATTGCACCGCAATATACCCGGTTGGCGGGATCCATTGCCTCAGAGGGCGGATAACCATCAAACTCGTTATTGAAAAGCTCCAGAGCCGCATCGATACTGTGGAGTTGGGCCTTCTGCCTTACGGTTTTGGCATATCGCTTGGCCATGTTCAAGGATGGTATAAGCAGTCCGATGAGAATCACAATGATGCTCATAACCGTCAGAAGCTCTACAATGGTAAATGCCCGTTTTTTAGTGGATTGTTTGGTAATCGGTTTCATTTTTTTTCTCCTTCATTACTCAGTTAAAGATTTTATTTGTTCACTTATGTTTTACCAGGCGATTAGGTCTGCTGGCTTAGGCCTGTGATAACCTGTATCATAGGCAGGAACACCGACAGAACAATAGTCAGAACAATACCGCCCAGACAAATAATCATAATCGGCTCAAGCAGTGACATTAACGAAGCAACCAGCACGTCAACCTGCTCATCATAATTGTCGGCAACCTTGAGAAGCATCTTGTCCAGGTCACCTGTTTCCTCGCCCACAGCAACCATATTGGCGACAATCAGGTCAACGGTTTTGGACTGCCGCAGCGGCCCTGCAAAGGTATCGCCCTGCCTGATGGAGTTGTGGACGTTGGCCAGCGTATTGGCAAAGACCTCATTTCCTGCTGTCTCGCGTGTAACGTTGAGGGCGTCCAGAATCGGCACGCCGGCGCCTATCAATGTTCCCAGTGTTCTTGTCCACCGCGTAATTGACACTTTACTGCTAAGCTGGCCGATTACCGGCAGTTTTAATTTAATCGTATCCAGGATTAATCTGCCGGTTCGAAACCGCCTTACTATCCTGAGCAGAAAAATTACTCCAAATGGAACCGACAGCAAAATAAACAACCCATATCGGTAAGCAATCCAATTACTTATTCCGAGTACCGTAGCCGTTACTGGGTGCAGTGTCTGGCCTTCCAACATCTCCGTAAGAACCGCCTCAAACTGTGGTATCACGTATTTCATCAATCCGAGGAGAATACAAAACGCTGCGCTCAAGACCACGCACGGATAAACCATTGCGCCTTTAACTCGGGATTTGAGCTTCTGGGCTTTTTCCATAAAGTCGGCCACGCGCGATAGGATTAAGTCCAGCACGCCGCCGGTTTCGCCGGCAGCGACCATATTAACAAACAGCCTGTCAAAAGCCCTCGGGAATCTGCCCATTGCTTCCGAGAGCGTTGCGCCGCCCTCGATGTCGTCGGCCACATAGCCAATGACCCTCTTAAATGTCCCTGACCTTTGTTGCTCTTCGAGAATTCTAAGGGAACGCAAAATGGGTAAGCCCGCATCCTGGAGCGTGGAAAGCTGTCTTGCGAACTGGACTATATGTTTAGTCCTGACCTTGCCGCTGGCACCCCGCCTTCGCTTGGGCTGGAGGATACCTTTTCCTGCAGGCTTTTTCCCCGCGCCACGTGTTCGCACCTTCGTGGGAAAGTATCCCATATTCCGGATTTTGCTTATCGCTTCCTTCTCACTAAGGGCCTCAATCTCATCTTTGACTTCCACCCCCTGTGAATCCAATGCTATGTACTGGAAAACAGGCATCTTCAATACCTCCTATAAACTAACGATTAGCTAAAACTCCGTAATGGTTAATCCTTTTTACCCCTCTGTACTTGTTTCCTTTATTACCTCGTCTATGGTTGTTATACCGTCATAGATTGCAGCCAGACCGTTATCACGTAGCAGTTTCATACCGGCCTTCCGGCCGGCTGCACGCAAAACACTTGTCGAAGACTGTTGCATAACCAGGTCGCGAATTTCATCGGTAAATATCATAATCTCAAAAATACCTGTTCGCCCCCTGTAACCGGTATTGTTACACTTGTCGCAGCCCCGGCCGTAATAAAACTTCTTGCCTTTGACCTCATCCAGTGTAAGTTGCAATTCCATCAATTGCGCTTCGCTGGGCTGAAATGGTGTTTTGCAATTTTCACATATCCTTCTAACCAATCGCTGACCGATGATACCTTCGAGCGTAGCGGTAATAAGAAATGGCTCAACCCCCAAATCCAGAAGTCGAGCTATCGAACTTGGGGCATCATTTGTGTGTAAAGTCGTGAATACGATGTGGCCTGTTAAAGAGGCCTGTGCGGCAATTTCCGCCGTTTCGAGGTCACGAATCTCACCAACCAGTATCACATCAGGGTCCTGCCGGAGGATATGCCTCAGACACTTCGCGAATGTCAGCCCGATATCCGGTTTCATCTGGACCTGAATAAGGCCGTCAATATCATACTCTACAGGGTCTTCCGTGGTGATTATTTTCGTCTCAACGTCATTAAGTTCCCCCATCGCAGAGTAAAGAGTAGTGGTTTTGCCGCAGCCGGTGGGGCCCGTAACAATTATAATACCGTTGGGCTTGTGAATAAGCTGACGGACCTTCTCCTGGTCATCCGGCCTTAACCCCAGCTTTCCCAAATCAAAGGAGACCTGCGACCTGTCAAGGACACGCAGCACAACGCTTTCACCGAACATTGTGGGCAGTACGCTAACGCGCAAATCAACGGGATTACCCTGGACGGTCAGAGATATTCGGCCATCCTGCGGCAGACGTCTCTCGGCGATATCCAGGCTTGCCATAACTTTTATACGGGAGCTAAGGGCCGCAGCAATGTACTTTGGTGGTGGAATCATTTCGTAAAGCACGCCATCAATCCGGTAGCGCATTTTGTATTCATTCTCAAACGGCTCAAAATGAACGTCCGAGGCCTTATCACGAATTGCTTGCAGCAAAACCAGATTCAGCAGCTTCTTGACGGGATTTGACTCGGAAAGCTCCTTCAGTTCATCCAGGTCGATACTCTGGTTCCTGCCGTCAAATTCTGCAAGGAAACTGTCGCTTTGTATTTCGCCTATCAGCTCGTTTATGTTTTCCTCTTGGGTCTCGTAATACTTGGTCAAAGCCTTTTCCAATGCGTCAGGGTCAGTTATCTTGGCGGTAACCTTAAAACCCATCAGTGTACTCAGGTCATCTGTTGCCCTGAAATTGTCGGCGTTGTCAAGTGTGACGGTTAACTCATTTTGCTCCTTATTGTATTCAATTGGGACGATGCGGTATGTCTTTGCCATTTGTGCCGGCACTTTTTCGATTACATCAGCAGGAATGTCAATGCCATCTATGTTTATATACTCCATTCCCCGCTGGGCTGCCAAAGCGACCCGCAGTTGGTCTTCATCGACCAGCCCCAGTTCAAGGAAAACTTGGCCAATTCGTACCTTCCCGCCCCGTTGATTCTGTATCTTCAGGCATTCATGAACCTGCTCCCTGCTGAGGACACCTATTTTTATAAGTATCCTGCCGAGCGTTCTGCCTCTTAATTGTTCTATGGGAGGCAGCGTTTGTGTTGTTTTCTCTTTCGCCATAGGCATTTTGCCCTTAATCAATATCGTTCCAGACCTACCGTATTATACAACATTAAAACCTTTTTGGCAAATAAATTATAAATTGGACATTTAGTTATTAGGACTGTATTATTCAAGATTTACCCCCCTCCCGTGGTAGCTAAAAACCTCCTCCCTCATTTTCTGACATAAAAACACTAACCCCTTTGATTTTCCTGCTGGTATTTCACAATGTTCGGCTTGTTTGCAGTGAATTATGCCCTTAAGATTGGTCCTATATCTTCCACTTCCTTTGCAACCTCTTTTCTCTTTGCCTTTGTCTTCATAGTACCCATTTTGGCGAGAGCCTTATCCTGTAGTGCACCCGGCTGGCGGCTATTGTCCAGCATTTCCTCCAGGGTGATTTTGCCGATATCATAAAGCTGCCACAGATGCTCATCGAGAAGCTGCATTCCCAACTTCTTGCCGGTTTGAATGCTTGAATCAATTCGATACGTCTTGTTCTCACGAATAAGATTGGCAATGGCAGGCGTTACAACCATAAACTCATAAGCTGCAATTCTACCCTTACCGACAGCCAAAGGACAAAGAGCTTGACTGAGGACCGCTATCAAATTGCTGCTTAATTGAATCCGAATCTGCTCCTGCTGGTTCACCGGGAATACGTCAATAATTCTGGTGACCGTGCCCGCTGCACTTGTGGTGTGCACGGTGCTAAAGACGAGGTGGCCGGTTTCAGCAGCTCTAATAGCTGCCTCCATTGTTTCCAAATCCCGCAATTCGCCGACCATAATCACGTCGGGATCCATTCTTAAGACGCGTCTTAGGCCTTCGGCGAAGCTGGGGACATCGACACCGACCTCACGCTGATTGATGATAGATTTTCTATGGTTGTGATAATACTCAATAGGGTCCTCGATGGTAATAATATGGCGGTCGAAGTTTTCATTAATATAGTTTACCATACACGCCAAGGTGGTCGTTTTGCCGCTTCCAGTGGGGCCCGTAACCAGGAACAGCCCTCTTGGCCTCCGGCACAAGGCGATGCAAATCTTAGGCAACCCTATTTCCTCAAAGCTCATAATTTTCGTTGGGATAAGACGCAAGACGCACGAAATACTGCCTTTTTGCCGAAAGATAGAGACGCGAAATCTCGCTGCATCACCGTATGCAAAACCAAAGTCTGTGCCACCCTCTTCCTGAAGCTCCTGCTGATTTCGATCAGGGGTAATGCTTTTCATTAGAGCCGCAGTATCTTCAGGTTCGAGAACTTTGGTTTCAAGCGACCTGAGTCGGCCGTCTATTCTCAATACCGGCGGTCGGCCGACAACAAGATGGATATCCGATGCACCCTGTGAAACACAGGCCTGCAGTAATCTATCCATATTAACCGTTGCCATTTTAGAGTCCTCACTAACTACGTTTTGCTTAATCTCTCTCCAGCTCTTCTGTCTGCGTTGTTTTCGCCACCTCAACCGGCGTGGTTGTTCCTTTGAATATCTTGAGCTTGCCGTCTTCCATCAGTGTTCTCATCCCGCTTGCTCGCGCTGCCCTTCTAATGTCCATGGTAGGCGCCTTCGCAAAGGATAGTTCCCTTAGTTCGTTGTTCATTTCAAACATTTCAAAAATTGCGATTCGGCCTTTGTAGCCGGTATTTTGGCACTGGCTGCATCCTGTTCCTTTGTAGATAGGATGTTTTTCGATATCCTCCGGGGTAATTCTAAGCGCCTGTAAATACTGCGGGTCGGGGTTTTCATCCACTACTTTGCATTTAGTGCAAATGACTCTCACAAGCCTCTGTGCCATAACGGCCTGTATGGAGCTGGCCACAAGAAACGGCTTAACGCCCATATCTATCAGACGTGTAATCGAACTGGGAGCATCATTGGTGTGCAAAGTGCTGAAAACCAGGTGTCCTGTAAGCGCTGCCTGGATTGCGGTATCCGCCACGACTCCGTCTCGAATCTCGCCGACCAGTATGATATTAGGCGCCTGGCGAAGTATTGACCGCAGAATCCTTTCAAACGTCAAACCAATATCCTCTTTGACTTGACACTGATTCATTCCATCGAAGTTGTATTCGACGGGGTCTTCGGCGGTAACGATTTTCTTATCGGGTTTATTGAGTTCCTGCAGCGCCGCATACAGTGTTGTGGTTTTTCCGCTGCCGGTCGGGCCTGTGACCAGAAAAATGCCGTTGGGCCTTTTAATTATCTTCTGAAATTGCTCGTAATTATCCTGTTCAAAACCCAGTGATTCGATGCCGATGTTGACGGCGTCCCGGCGTAGAATTCGCAACACAACGCTTTCACCGTGGTTGCCCGGCAGAGCCGAAACACGAAAATCAATGTCTTGGCCGCCTATTGTACGTTTAATACGACCATCCTGGGGTAATCTTTTTTCCGCAATATCCATCCCGGATAGAATCTTCAGACGGGTAGTCAGCGGTGCCTGCATGTTCTTAGGAATGGTATCTTTTTCCAGACAGACGCCATCTACACGGTATCTTATCCGCACCCTGTCAGCCATCGGCTCAACATGGATATCGCTGGCCCGCATATAATAGGCATTGTCTATTATCAGGTTTACCAATCTGATGATGGGTGCATCATCGTCCGCACCCGCGGCCTGGACCCGCAGCGTTTCTGCCTGAAGCTCGTGACCGGCCTCAGCGAGTTCGGCAGCGGTTGCGTCAATGCTGTGTTTCAGTCGGTCGTCATCTTCTTTTTTTGTCTGTTCAAACCGCTCTTGGATGTAGGAACGAATTTTCACAGGGTTCGCAAGATAGCACTCCAGTTCCGTGTTCAGGCGAAACCGAATGGCATCCATCATGTCCAGGTCCGACGGGTCGCTGATAATCAATTTCAGTTTGCCGTTATTCATTCCAAGAGGCAGGACATTGTGTTTTCGGATAAGCTCCTCAGGAATGATTTTTGCAGCGTCGGTTGGAATAGGAGTCTTGTCTAAGTTTATGTATTCCAACCCGAATTGCCCGGCGATTGCTTTGGTCAAAGTTTCATCATCTATCAGCCCCAATTCGAGCAATACCTGGCCGAGCCGTTTGTTACTGGTTTTTGAGGTCTTAATCGCATTGACCAGGGCCTCTTTTTCCACCAGTCCGGCCTTATAAAGTATTTCGCCCAAATGTCTGCGCTTTTCAGGCATATTTACCCCGTCAATTGCCTATCCGGCATACATATTATACCATCATCAATGGGGTTAGTCAATGTCCAGTTGCAGCCGAAGCATATTTAGAGCCGTCTGTGCTGCCCGAAGCCGTATGAAATCCCTGTCGTGAGAAAAAATATAACGCTTGGTTTCGCACCCGCTGTCGGAATCTACACTAACATATACCAGCCCTACAGGTTTTTGTTCGCTTCCGCCGGCAGGACCGGCTATGCCGGTTATAGCGATTGCAAAGTCTGTTCCGGCTTTTCTTCTGGCCTCTTGAGCCATAGCCTGGGCGACCTGCTCACTAACGGCACCGTATTTGTCAATTAAATCGGCTGGCACGCCAAGTTCGCTGACTTTAGAGCGGTTGCTGTAAGCAACCCAGCCATACGTAAAATATCGGCTTGCTCCGGGGATGTCGGTTAGCAGCTTTGCTAATACCCCGCCCGTGCAGGATTCGGCTACAGCGAGCGTTTTGTTATTCCGGGCTAATTTTTCGCCCACAACTTCGGCTAAAGTCTGGTCGCCTGAGCCGTAAATGAGCTTTCCAAGCGTATTTCGCAGCGATTTTTCGTCATTTTCGGCCATTTCTCGGGCTTTGTCTTCATTTTTTGCCGTTGCGATAATATGCAGTGTAACTACACCGTATTGGACGGTGCAGTTAATTAGCGGATTTCTGCCCCGCTGCATCATAGTGCCGAGCATTTCGGCGATTGCCGATTCCCCTGCCCCAAAGCATTTGAGTTTTCGAACCACTACTGCCTGTCCGCTGGCGAGCCGCTGAAGTTCCTGGATGACCGATTCTTCAAACATTTGCTTCATTTCCGAGGGCACGCCCGGCAGAGCAATAAGTAATTTGCCATTCGCTTCGGCCATAATGCCCGGCGCCGTGCCAAGATTATTTGGAATCGCTTCCGCCCCAGCGGGTATATATGCCTGAATCTTATTTTTGTCGGGCATTTGCAAGTTTCGGCAGGCAAAAAAATCGCGTATTTTCCGGAGAAGCTCATCCTGCAACTGCAATTCGGCACCGAGGAATCCTGCAAATGCCTGGCGGGTCAAATCATCATCAGTCGGCCCCAGCCCACCGGTTGCTATGACTACATCGGCGTCGCTGCACGCTAAATTAAACGCCCGTATAATTGCACCCTTATCATCGCCAATAGTATAAGAGCTGACAACGGGTATGCTGATTGAAAGCAGTTTGCCGCTTATGTATGCGGCATTAGTATCTACTGTCTGGCCGCTAAGAAGCTCATTACCGATGCTGACGATACTTGCTTTTTTCATAAAATCGAATTTTAATCTTATGCCCAACCACAAACAAGAAAAAACCTCTTTCTTGCCATTCCTGAGCAAGCGGAGTGTGCCATCTTATGTTCTTGAAAGGGTGAGTAACGAAACGCTCAGTGTACGCAGGGCTTTCCCGAGGCCCGCTGCAGCGACTTGTTAGGCGTGTTTTAGTTGGTTCATTAGCTTATCATAATCAGAATGAGAACCAATCCAAAACCAGATTATTTCGTTGTTTTGTTGGACCCCTACGGCTCGATAATCTTTAGTAATGCGGATTGAATAAATCGGCCGTGATGAATGAATTCGCTTGAAATGTAAGCCCGGATAATATGGGTCACTTTTGAACTGACTGTATGCCTGTCTTGCCTGCTCTCGGATTTGTTTAGGCAAGTTTTCGTACAATTTACGGAAGTGCTCTGTTGTATGGGAAATCATAATCTATCAATATCTAATGGTTTTGTCTTTCCTTGCTTGTGTTCCTCGATTGCCTCATCAGCAAGCCCGCTCAGAATATCTTCAGAACCTGCAAATGCTTTTTCCCATTTTTTTTCTGCTGCCAGTTCATCCAATAACCGTTTGGCAAGTACATTTTGTTCAAGTTCTGGTAACTTCGACGCTTCTTCAAATGCCTTTTCCAGAAGTTTTGTCATGTTTCACCTCCAATATATATGCACGCCCAACTATGTTGCTGTTAGATTTTTATTTTAGGTCTAAATATTTGGCTGCTTTTAATCTATAGTCAAGCATGTCCATCACTATTGCTGATTGCTCCAATTGGATATGGCCTATTAACGGTTAATATGTACCATATCTGCTATATTATATAATATTTTCAATTCATTTTCAACTAAAGCTAACGAAGAAATCTATAATTCAATCAGGGCCTTAACCACTCCATCGCGATACTCTGCAACTATATCAAAGGCATCCTGGGTCTGTTCGAGTTTGAACCTGTGAGTTATCATAAAGTCAACGTTGACCCTGCCGGAAGCTACTAAATCAATGGCGGCTTGCGTGCATTTATTCTGTCTTCTGACATTGATAAGGGTGATTTCTTTTCTGCGTATCTTGTCGATTGCGAAAGAGATTCTTTCTATACGCGGGATACCTACCAGCATCAATTTACCGCCCGGTTTGAGCAGGTCAACGCTCTGGTCGATTGTTTCCTGCTGGCCGGCGCACTCAAAGACAACATCCATTCCTGCTGGCTGCCTTTGAAGAATTTCTTTGACCACATCCTGCTTATCGGGATTGCCAACCCACGTTGCACCGGCGTTTTTTGCTACCTGTACTCTTTCGGGGATTTTTTCGGTAACGTAACAGGCATTTGCGTTTTCGGCCTTTGCACTAACCAGGCAGCTCAAGCCAATCGGGCCTGCGCCGAGAATTGCTATGTCGGCGTTTTCCGGCGTCTGAGATTGTCTGACAGAATATATTGCGATAGCCAATGGCTCACACAAAACCCCTTGTTCAAGGGTAATCGCCCCATTGATTGGAAAGCAGTTTTCCTCGGGCATAACGAGATACTCGCACAAACAGCCGTTACCCTGGCCTGGCGTCCCGAGGAAACGTAAATTGTAACAGGTATTTTCCCTCCCTCTTCGGCACTGGTCGCACTTATGGCAGGATACAGCCGGCTCAACTACTACCTCCTCGCCGACCTTGACTCGGGAGACTTTGCTGCCGACGGCTTTGACTGTCGCGGCACACTCGTGCCCTACAATGAAGGGATACTTAACAATTTGCGAGCCGATTCTGCCGGTCTCGTAGTAGTGCACGTCGGAGCCGCAGACACCTACCTTTTCAATCTTCAGCAGGACCTCATCGTCTTTCTTTATAGTCGGTTCCGGCAAATCTCTTATCTCCATCTGCCGGATACCCGTCAGAACAACTGCTTTCATAAAGCTTGTTACAACCAAATATTCAGAAAATTATCGTTGAAACTATCTGTGATATGATTTTAAGTAAACTTTTTTCAAAGCTCGATAACCCCGGCAATCATTTTCCAGCAATATTCAGGGTCAGACGAATTAGGCCGTCTGTAGGGAGTTCCCATACTGATAGTTAGAATGCACTCTGGTTTAATTTGTTCATTTTTCTTTAATCGCTCGAGTATAAAAGGGTCTGTTATTTTTAGATCCAGCGTTTTACGAGGGCCGTAAGAAAAGTATGCCCGCCAGTGTTCCCACGGGTCGCAGTAGAAATGTACATTTTTGCTATGTACCAGTTGAAGGGAACTCCACTTACTTTTTGGTAATTTAGTAAATAGTGATGGTGCAACTCTATCGGTATCGTTATGAAGAATGACTTTTTCATCTTTGCAATATTTCAGGACGTCCCTTGGTTTGACCCTGTCTATATATTTCCACGGTTTATCTTTCAGTAATCTGCTTTCCGCCTGGCAACCCTCATCGGGACCGAAGCTTTCAATCGGAATTTCCAAAACATCCATTAATTCTATTTCACGGCCGTTAATGAACCGTTGATGTGTGATTGACCTCTCTATTTTTATATCATTTGATACAGGCCTTATCCATTCACCGGTAATGACATCAATGTCAGCGATACACCGCCCGCCATGCTTATATGAATTTGCCAGACAGATAATCTGTGCCATATTTCCCCTACAAATGGGTAATAACAACATTGCCCCAAATGTCTCTCAAATATTCGGCCAAAAGTCGCCTGTGGCACTTATCCGGATTTCCTTCGCTGCAAAGAATGCAGGCGTTATCGAACTCTTTCGGGGTTATATCGTTTTTTATGTCCCTCTCGACCAGCAGATTTTTGAATCGTCGTTCATATTCTACCCAGTCGATCTCTTTCTTTCGATATCCGTCTAATATATCTTTAGCAGGGGCAAGATTTGGCTTGTAAATATACCTGATTTGTGCGATTTCACTCAGAAAATATTCCAAGTCCTGCTTTTTTGCAAAACCTGCAAGTTGTGACTTGTTATTAAGGCGAACATCAATAACGGTTTCTACGCCGGCCTCTTTAAGTTTTGTAAAAAATTGTCGCGCGGTCTTTCCTGTAAACCCGATTGTAAAAACACGAATCTTTTCATAACCGCCTTGACCGAGTTTTTTCATTTATGTGCTATCCCCCGACGGATAAAATATGTTTTTTGCCTGTTTTGAATAAGCTTCTTCGATAAGACTTTCTTCGGTAGCATCCTGCTCAAAAAGCGAGCGTTCAATTTTCATCGTTTTTAACAAACGCTTTTCCGTCTCGTAATGTTCCTCGATTGCGCCATTTTCGAGAATATGTTGTATGTGAACGCCGTATCTGGAAAGAAAATGCGATATGATAATTGTCCTGTGACAGTTTATCGGGTCTTTCTCAGAACAAAGGAGCACGATTTTATGATTTTGCATTTCACAAAGGACTTTGTGAATGCCATTGTTAAAAGGATCGCTTTTTATGATTTTTAAGAAACTTACCCTGCCGTTTTCATAGCAGCAGGCGTTATCAGGGCGTGCCCCAAGTTCGTTGCCGAGATACACGTAATCGATGTCCGACTTTTTTAATGCCGATGTGAGAGCGTCCTGGTTAAACTGTGGACAGTAACGACTATAAGGCGAAGAACGCACATCTATAACAACTCTGATTTCATAGGTTTTCAATAATGCAATGAACTTGTCTATTGCATGACTTGAATGTCCTACTGTGTAAATAATTTCGTCATTAAAACTGGTCATATCTGCTGATAATATAACTCTTTTTACTTATTCGCTCAAGTCGGTTTACGACAATAAAATTCGTATGTATTCAAACATTAAATCTGAAATTGATGTCGCCATCGCGGACGACATAGTCGTTGACTTTGCCATGATTAGTTCAAGAGGACAAGTTTTATTTGAAAGAGTTTGGGCCAAAATTTTCCGGTCACGAATAACCGATCGTTGACGGCGTCGTACGTAATACCGTTGAGAGCATCAACTGGCTGGTCACGGTCTTGCAAGCTCAAAAGGCCGTTCAGGTCTATCCAGCCGGTTACCTTGCCTGTTCGAGGTGCAATTCTTACGATGTGGTCTGTTGGCCAGACATTGGCAAATATCTGCCCTTTAATGTATTCCAGTTCGTTGAGTCCGCTTACAGGGCCATCCTTGTCGTGTACATTAATGCGACCAGCTTCTCGAAACGTCTCGGCATCCAGAAGATACAACGTCGATGTGCCGTCGCTCATAATCAGATGCTTTCCATCGTATGTAAGGCCCCAGCTCTCAGTCGAATAATCGAATTTTTTCAGCAGCTCAAAACTATCTTTGTTATAGACAAAGCCGACATTCGACCTGTAGGTCAGCTGAATTATCCTGTCTTTGTAAATTGTTATCCCTTCCCCGAAGAATTCAGCCGGCAGTTTGTGCAGTTGCAGAATATTGCCGGTCTCTAATTCCACTTTGCGCAATGTTGAGCTTCCATTAAGTCCTGTGCTTTCATACAAGAGGCCCTTTTCATATACCAAACCCTGCGTAAAAGCTTCTCGGTCGTGAGGGTAAGCATTAACGACTTTGTATGTATAGACTACCGGCGTCTCGGATGTCTTTGAATCTGAGCACGATGAAATAAGAACCGCCGCTAAAGCAGCAAAGAATAATTTAAGGAGCTGGTTCACAATCGCTGCCCCCGTAGTCCCGCCAACCTATACATTGAATCTGAAATTGATGATGTCGCCGTCCTTAACGACGTAATCTTTGCCTTCGAGCCGGATTTTGCCGGCTGCCTTGACCGCCTTTTCGCTGCCCAGTGTCTTTAAGTCATTAAAGGCCATAGTTTCAGCTCTTATAAATCCTCGCTTGATGTCGGTATGCACCTTGCCTGCTGCGTCAACTGCAACGGTGCCTTTTTTTATAGGCCAGGCGCGAAGCTCATCTGATACAACTGTTAAAAAGCTAATTAAACCAGCCGCCCGGTAGCAGCTTTTGACGAATTTACTTGCCGCCGGCTCGGTGATACCCAAACCGGTCATAAACTCCGCCCTGCTGCCGGCGTCCAATTGGGCAAGCTCATATTCCAGTTCAGCACACATCGTTGTAACCGGCACAGAACTGTCAAGTCGCCCGCTAAAATCGAACTTTTTGTCCAACTGGTCCTCGCCGACGTTGACCACAACTGCAATCGGCTTTAAGGTCAGAAAACCGAGAGACTTAATTATCTCTCGCTGCGCTTCGGTTTCGATAGCTGTGCTGATGGGCTTTTCTGACTCAATCGTCTGCTGCAACTTTTTATGCAGAGCCAGCTCTGCTTTATCCTGTGCCTGGACTTTCGTGGGCTTGTGTGCCTGTTTTTCGAGGTGTTCTATGCGTGTGGTTACAAGCTCCAAATCGGAAAGCAACAGTTCGGTCTTCAGTTCTGTCAAATCTCTGACCGGTTCGACGCTATTTCGATAAGGCGGCACGGCCGGATTTTCAAACGCCCGCACCACTATAACGAGCATATCAACGGTCCTTATTTGACCAATCAGCCGCCTCGCAGCCGCCCGGCCATGGTCATCGGTAAAGTTAAAACCGGGCGGGTCAAGGCAGTCAATTGTCGCGTATGTCGTTTTCTTTGGCTTATGGTACTTGGCTAACCAATCAAGCCGTTCATCCGGCACCGTCACAATGGCTTCCTCAATCGCAGTCGAACCAACCGCTGGCATTGCCTTGCCGCTGATGGCTGACAGGATAGTGCTTTTGCCGGACTGCAATAAACCAATTAAAGCGACTTTCA
>Ga0315294_10005195_pt1 | contig 14265 bp, 23 predicted proteins | sample YL17G13_40_MG_FD_203626 | JGI IMG/M metagenome (GOLD analysis project Ga0315294, IMG submission 203626) | Sediment microbial communities from Yellowstone Lake, YNP, Wyoming, USA - YL17G13_40 | ecosystem: Environmental > Aquatic > Freshwater > Lake > Sediment | place: USA: Wyoming | collected... | reverse complement strand
TTCAACAACTCCCACCTAAAGACAGGAGATTGCAACTTAGGATTACCTAATTAAAGGTAGTACAATTTGTTGCTGTTTGGAGAAGTTTGTTTGCTGTAAGCAAGCCTTATTCTCACTGGTCTGTTGAAGAGACCTCTACTGATTATCTCTTTCACAAGGGACTCATCAGCTACGTTACTACGTATTTGGTTCATTGAACCAATCTATATATTGTACGTCTGTATATTTAAGCATAGTGGTTATTGAGGTGTTATATTGAATCGATTGAGTTTAAATACTTTGACTTATATAGTATTTAGAATGGAATTTATTAAAACTTTAAGAGGTGAACAACGTGAGGCAATTCCTCTCACAGCTAAAGCAGTGAGTTTCCTTGCGTTCGAATTATGAAAAATCTTATAACGCGCATCTTATGGAAAATCCAGACCCTTGCCACAACAAAATTCTTTGAATTATTTTTATGGATTGTATTATCAGGCACAATCTACGAATTCACCACAAATTATATTAACATTCATTATACTTCTACTATATATTTCAATATATTTCTTTTATTATTCATCTATTATGCCGGGTACAAAATTCTGCTGGATTAATCAACATCCTTAAATACCCCATTAACCCATATAATATTGATATTTATGGTCGAAACTAAAGAAACTGATACACAGGAACTGAGCATACCGATTATCGGTTTGATAAAAGGTATCTGGATAATGGTAATCGGAGCATTTGCTTTCATAGGAACAGCATTTGTCTTTACCTATGCTTTGATAGATCCATCGTTTGATCTTCTTGCAAAAGCATTACTGGGATCCTTGCTTGCAGCAACAATGTTTGGTTGTATATTTGGAATTATAAGATACTTTACCGAAGAACAGATCAAGTATATCGTCATTAATATGAAAATCAAGTGAGAATATGCCACTCTGTAACCACTGTAAAAATGGAATTATTGATAATGAATATGAGATCCAAATCCATGGGCAACCCGGTCTTACTGACGCACTATTATGTGGAAATAATATATTAAAAGATTTATATTATAATCATAATGCAAAAACCAAATCCGCGCGGGTCAATGCTTTGGACCAACCACCAATTCTGGTAGGTAATGCCTATGGATATTGCCGTGGTAAATTTTTTGATAACTGTGGACACTCCATACTGGAAACCGAAAATGATATTGAAAAAAATATGCATGATAATGAAGAATAAATATGAAAATATTTAACCACCCAAATTTTGCATTATATATACTACTTACCTTCTGTATTTTATTATTGGGATGTGGCATAGGACTTATTATAACTTCTCCCGGCGATCAGCCTTTTAATTTCGCTAACAGCCCGATATTTACTATGACCGGTTTTCAGATATTCCAGACAGTTCTTATAAAAAATATATTGGCAACATTTCTTATTATGTCTTTAAGTATATTAGGAGTCAGATTAGTTCCTATACTATGCATTTTAATCAATGGATACATGATTGGTAACACTATTTCATTATTGAATTATAATTCATATATTATTTTTGCCACCATATTCCCTCACGGATATATTGAATTTACGTTACTGGTATTTGCCGGGGCATGTTCATGTATTATTATAGAAGAGATACGAAAAACCGGATTGAATGCATATACCTTATTAACACACCATAGAAATCCACATATAAGATATGTATTGACAAACTATTTATTCTATCCATACATACTACTAATTGTTCCGGGAGTGGTAATTGGTGCAGTAATTGAAGCAACATTCTCACTCTGGAACTTGCAAGTTGCACTTGGTGGATTATGATAAATATAGATGAAGAAGACCTTGATGAAGAGACGCTGGAGGACCGGGTATTTGAAAAAGCAGATTATATTGGAGAGGTGTTAACCGGAGAGAGGAAAATACATTTTAAATTACCAAAACGCACCCAGCATATAAAAATACGAAAAATGCCACAACCATCAAAAATTAACATTTTCATCAATAATATTAAAAAATCTGTATCAAAATACAAAGAGATGTCATTAGCGCGTCTCATAGGCATGAGCATTCTTGTAATGTTATCCATATCAGCTATTGCATTTGTCGGATACTTATTATTGTTATTGCTTACAGGATTGTTAAAACTTGGTGTTATCGGGCTTATAGGATTTTCAATGATCATGTGCGCGCTCTGTGTCAGTGGAGTACTCATATTAGCTTCAAGATATACCCGAAGATAATCAACCACCATGTTTTTAAGTATTAAAGTCCAATAGAATATTAGTGATTTTTTATGGCGAACGAGGAATTTGTAGAGAAACTTATCAAAGAGCGATATTGTGTCAATGATACCGAAAGGCAGGGAGATATATGGAATAATATATGTAACAGGGTTGCAAATTATTTGGGAGCAACTGATGATGAGGTAACCATTTTCCACGACATGATGTACAATAAAGATTTTCTCCCAAATTCGCCAACTCTTATGAACGCCGGAACGGAAACACCGCTCCTCTCTGCCTGTTTCTTTTTGCCAATTTCCGACTGTATTTCTAATGGAAAAGACGGTATCTTCGATCAAGTTAAGAACGCTGCACTTATTTTTAAATATGGTGGCGGTGTCGGACTGAATTTTTCAAACCTCCGCCCCTCTGGAAGTAAAGTAAAAAGCACCAATGGTGTAAGTTCCGGTGTTATCAGTTTCATGAAAAATTTCAATACCATGACCGAGACCATCAAACAAGGTGGAAAACGACGTGGCGCGCTCATGGGATGTCTTGATGTAACACACCCGGAAATTAAAAATTTTGTCTCATGCAAAAGTACCGAAGGTGAACTTTCAAATTTTAATATTTCCGTGAAATTAACCGACGAATTTATGAAAAATGTAGAAAATAATTCAAAAGAGGATCTGGAATTATTCAATATGATTATAGACGGGATATATAAAAATGGGGAACCGGGGCTTTTATTCAAAGATGAGATCGAACGACACAATCCTACACCTGAACTTGGAACGCTAAATCCAAATCCATGCTTATATAAAAATACATATATGTTCACTCCAAATGGACTAGAAAAAATTTCAACCATATCATCAAACACTATATATGATGGTATTAAATTCTCAAAATCTAAAACTTGGAATAATGGGATAAAATCAACTGTGAAAATTACAACTAATAGTGGATATGAATATATTACTACACCAGATCATATGTTTATGTTGTCAGATAATTCGTGGTGCGAAGCCAAATATTTACTTGGTAAACAATTAAAGCATAATATTAAATCAGAAGAATGGATTGGAATTAATCCTTATCCAAATGTAAATTATGAAATACTTGGATTTGAATTTGGAGATGGGACTTTTCATAAAGCATCAAACCGGGTAAAATATATTTATATTACTGATGGTAAAGATGATGAAGTAAAAAATATTATCGAACATGAATTTGATGATAAATTTTATATTGAAGCAGACACCAAACATACAATAAATGTTCCTATAAATACAATTTATGCAAATTTATTTACATCAATTGTTAATAATAGAATGATTCCAGACTGGATTATGACACTTCCAAAAAAACAAATGTCATTGTTTCTTCGTGGGTTATTTAGTGCAAATGGAACCAATCTTAAAAACTATAATAAAATTCAATTGGTATCTTCAAATAAAGCAATGCTTCAGCAAGTTCAACAAATGTTATCACTATTTGGAATAAAAGCAAAAATATGGATACATAATAAAGAACATAATGTAATATTTCCAAATGGAGAATATATTTGCAATGAAAGTTACCATATAGTACTTAGCAGAGAATCTTATATAATTTATTTAAATACAATAGGATTTATTCAAACATATAAAAATGGATACAATACAACTTATAAACCATATGAAGAATTAAATTATGAAAAAGTAATATCGGTAGAAGATTTTGATGATCACGAAGTCTGGGATTTTACAATAAATGATACACATTATAGTATAATAAATGGCGCTACTGTACATAATTGTGCAGAAGCACTTTTGCTAAATTTCGAATCGTGTAACTTAGGATCTATAAACTGGTTAAATCTTTATACAGAAAACTCAAGTACTGATCATATAGATTGGAATAACTATGAAAATCTTATAAGAAATTCAACTATATTTTTAAATAGAGTAATTGATGGTAACCACTATCCACTTCCTGAGATTGACACAGCAACTAAATTAACACGAAAAATCGGTCTTGGGGGAATGGGATTTCATGATTTATTACTTAAGCTTGGTATTCCCTATGATTCAGAAAAAGCATTGGAAATTGCCAAAGAACTGGAAAATCATCTTAAAATTACTGCCGAAGCCGAATCAAAAAAACATAATTTCAAAAACACTTCATTAACAACCATAGCTCCAACCGGAACAATTTCAATTATTGCAGATGTCTCTTCAGGCATCGAACCAGTCTTTAACTGGGTAATTACCAGAAAAGATTCTCTTGGGGAACATTATATACTCCACCCGATATTTGAACAGGAATTAAAAAAGATCATTACTGACCCGGAACTTTATACTAAAATAATCAAGCATTGTCATGAAAAAGGCACCATTCAGGATGTAAAAGAATTACCGGAATCATTTAAAACTTTATTTAAAAACGCCATGGACATCAACTGGAAGCAACACATTAAAATGCAATCTGTTTTTCAGACAAGTGGCGTAGATATGTCTATCTCAAAAACTATAAATCTTCCAAATAATGCAACAAAAGGTGATATTCGTGAAGCAATATTCATGGCATGGAGGATGCATTGTAAAGGCATCACGATTTATCGTAGTGGATCCAGAGCACTAGAAGTCCTGAATATTAAAAAAGAAGAGCCCCTGACCATTCAGGAACTCCGTACAACACTTGATAAACAAATAAATGAAACAGCTCCGTCACCAAAAGAGACATTATTAAAACGCCCACGTTTCTTACCCGGAGGGAGTTACAAAGTACAAAGCGGGTGTGGCAAGTTATACGTTACCATCAATGAACGAAACAGCAAACCCTATGAAGTATTCATCCAGTCGGGTGGTTCCGGGGGATGTGAAGCCGGAAATCAGGCTTTGGGAAGGACAATCAGCCTTGCTTTGAGAAATGGTGGGGATATCCGGAACATTATTAAACAATTACGTAAAGTTAAATGTCCTGCTGCATTGCGAAATCCACGGTCTGAGGGACAAAGTTGTGCTGATATTGTAGGAAAGCTCATTACCGAGTCCATACCAGACGAGGATGAGGATGAGGATGAAGATTACGAAGAAACCTATATTAAAAAAACCTATGCTATAGAGAATACATCCCAACTCTCTCTGGAAGAGTGCCCGGAGTGCCATGAAAGAACACTTATACGCGAAGCGGGATGTAAAGTATGTCATATATGCGGATATAATAAATGTGGGTGATAGTATGTTGATTAAAACGACACATGATGATGCAACCCAATTCTTTATTGGGTTTTTGGATAATGATGATACTCAGCACGATTATGATGTAACAACAATTTATTATAAAATCTGGGCTGTTAATACGGGAACTATGATGTTGAATAACATGTTTATAAAAAAACTGGCGGTGTAATATGAAAATTTACTTATATACTATTGATAATTGTGAAAAATGTGATACGTTAAGAGACTGTCTGAATATTATGGGAATTTCGTATTCCGAAGTAAAATTTAAAAGTCTGAATGAATTATTTAATAAATTCAAAGATGAATTATATATTATCAATGCACCAGTGTTGGCAGTAGATGATATTTATTATGATGCACCATGCTTGTTTGACGGAGATCTTGTAAGAGATGACATAGCAGTATTATTTGAAAATTATATGGACAACTAATGAACTATATCGAAGCATTCTTTACTGACAGGCATAATTTTTTTAACCCTCATACACTAGTTTGTATTCTCATCCTGTTTGGTATATTTATGCTGGATTATTTTACCACAATACAAATTTTGTTATTGGGAGGGATCGAAACAAATCCCCTGATGATACCTTTTATAGCAAATCCTTTCATATTGGCATTAATAAAAATGAGCGGAGCGATTGTAATTATAAGTCTTATAAAAATTATGTATGATACCATTCATATTGCATTTCATGATTATTATACCCCATTATACTCCTGTATTGCATTTGCTGTACCTTCGGGAATGACATTATCCATAGTACTACAAAATCTGCAATTAATATCATGGTTAATCAGCCATCACGTTTAATTATGCGCAGCTCTCAATTAATGATAAGAGGTAACAATGCCTATTGAAGATGCAGATAAAGTACATTCGCGACGTGGCGGTAAGGATGAGGCTATTATCACAATTTTTGGTCACCCTATAAGTTTTATGAAACTTATGATAATTATCGGTGTTGGAATAGCATCAATATTTATGATAATTGCCGGAGTTATGATAATGTTTCCCCCGCCTCCTCCACCTGTCGTTCCGGTTATACAGACCCCTGCGGTTGCAACCGATCCACTAATAACATTTAATATAATAAATACTAATTATAATTATCACATTATAAAACTAACATATAGCGGGAATAAACCTATTTCCAATTTACCAGCAGAAATATCATTTTCTTTATCTCCTCCGGCATCACTTCATTATGTCCAGAGACAGGTTATAAAAAATGAAGAGAATATGATGATGTTTAACAGCCAGTATAATACTATATATATTTATACCGGGATTGATAATGCATTCCATATGAGTTATACTATTCCAAAATACTCAGATTGTGTAGATTTTGTCAATGGAAACTGGAATTTGGTTGTAGACGGAAGAACCCATAACATGTACCAGTTTAAATTCACCATTGATAATTCAACTACCAGTGTTATTGAAAATGGAATGTCTATAAATAAATTCTTACAAACCGCTCCTGATTATTCAACACTTTTTATTTATTCCGGAATATATAAAGAAAGACTTCCAATTATGAGACCTGTACGACTTATCGGAATGGCTGCCCCGGTTATAGATGCGGGTGGTTCCGGGGCTGTTATAACTGTTTATTCCAGTAATAACGTCTTATCCGGGCTAACACTCACGAATTCGGGAAATAAAGATGCGGACGGTGGAATTATTATTGTGCCGGGAAGTATGGGGAATATTATTACAAAAAATACTATTTATAAAACATTCCACGGCATCTGGCTTTACCAGTCCGGGTTAAATACTATTGCCAATAATACCATCCGGGATAATGACAGGAACGGTATTATATTAACCGGCGCATCTTCAAATACCATTGTCGCAAATACACTATATAATAATATCAACGGAATATATGCTGATGCAAAATCCGATTTAAATATTATCCGCGAAAATACACTTTATAATAATAAAAATTATGGAATAATCATTGAAAATTACCCATCTCTTAATAATACCTGTGAATATAATACTTACCGGAACAATACCATGTTATGCAGTAATGCTGTTGACCGGGACCAGCAACCTACACAACCAGTAACAGGGACGGTTACCATAACACCGGTAAAAACTATACCTGCATCCGAAGATTGGTGGACAGATTGTAAAGGAGACCCAAAATGTTATCAAAGGTGATATTAATATTAGTATGGAGGAATTATGAAGATTATTGATACAATGAAAAAAAACTGGTCTGATAACAAGCAACAGGAGCTTGAGGCTAAACGGTTAAAAGATATTGAGCGATCAAAAAAAGATCTTGTTCTCACTCATGAAGATATTCAGGAAATCGTCAAACTGATAGGAGAACAAAATCCGGCGTGGGCACAACTTGACCCGGATCTTCTGGGATTGTTCTTTAAACTGGCTATCAAACAGTGCAAGCCAAAGGAGGAGGATTTTGACCTGAAGAAAAAAGATGAGATGCGAAAAAAACTCGCGGACCTGTTTAATGGCTCAAATGATAAAGTAAACTTTAATATAGGTGGACAGACATTCAGACCGAATATGATAACTGCCAAGGAAATCAAACAATTAAATGATGCATATGCAAAGGGAAAAAACATGGGTTCCGGGTTTAAAAAAGGTCTGAAATCTCTCTTTAAAAAACAGACAAAAAAATTATAATTCATTTTTTATATTAATTGAAATTTGCTGGTAAATCGTATTCTTTTTACCATTTATAACTGTTATGCATAATTTATAACAACATTTATATAGTATTATATATTAATATATAGGATGGTGACACACGATTATGGCAGGATATATGGGTTTATTAATGGGTTGTTCTCGCCCCTATTGGATCGGAATACTTAAAAAAATATATGGTACATACGGGAACGGGAAATGGTCTTGGAACGATGTGCGTAAAAACTTCCCGGAAATTTCAAATAGTGATATGCGAAGACTAAATTGTTCAAACTGGTTTATAAAATCCGGAAAATCCAATAAAACAAGTTTATGGCAGCTCCAGCCAGATGCGGTAAGAATATGCCAGATTGACCTTGCCCAGATACAAAAACAGGTTATTACCAGAAAACCAAAAACAAAAACTTTTATGTGAGACGGAGAAGTTTTTTATAGTACCAGCACTCATTACTTACTGAGGGGTGTGTGATGGATGTAAAAAAATTATACTGGTATAACGACGGAAAAGAAATTATTTCATCGTATAAAAAACCACCTATTGGTACAAAATATGTTGAAAAAATAATAAGTGTTATAGGCGTTCCGGACCTGCGCGCAGTTACTATAAATAATTCAGATGGAAAACTATTATACAATGATATAGAGAACATTCCCCTTGAAGATGATATTATAGAGAGTTATTTGATACAGGAAGTGCGACTATGATGCGAAGAATTACCAAAAATGGCGCTGTGGATGCCGATGGATATTTATTTGATGAAGAGGGGAATATAACAGATAATAAACCACCGAAGAGATTAGATTTAAGAGAATTAAATATAGTAAATACCTATTTTTGGTATAATGACTTACGCGGCAGGTTAAAACAAGAACTTCATCCTCCGGGTCAATACCATGGTCTTCCCAGAATGTATGTAAAAGAAGATATTGAGAAAGAAGAGGATAATAAATTAATATCTCATTTACGAGTTTATTATGGAAAAAGATTGCTGGCAGAACTTGATAAACCAATACCCGAATATATTGTCAGTTTTGCAGGATATAAAGATGATGAAGACCTGCGTTTCCGGATCCGGACAACAGTGAATTTCTTATTAAATGAGGGTGGGTGGAAATTGTATGACGTTGATAACCAAGGCAGGTTCAGAAAAGCAAAGAAGCCTCGCAGCAAACCAAAAAGACATCCGGTAAAAAAATCTCTGGTAAAAAAGAAAGTTGTATGCAGGTGTAAAAAAACAACCAAGAAAAAGAGGTGAGGGATGGAGGGCGAGGTATACTGGTATTACCTGAATGGCAGGCTGAAACAACATATAACCCCACCTTCAGATCCCTCCAGTATAACATTCATTACTATCAGGACGCATGATCTTGGATATAAAAAAGTACAGGCTGAAGTTATATTATGTATAGAAGGCACCTATATGAAACCAAAAATTTTTACTTCCTCCCCGTACGACACGCCAAAACAATTCCGTGAAATGGTGGAAGAATACGTAAAAAAATCTCTTACCGAGCAACGAAGAATTACTGATTGGACTGATAAAAGAGACAGAAAATCAATAAATAAAAAACCAAGAAAGCGGTGTAAATGTAAATGATAGATGAAACTGACATCCTGACACCATCACAAAAAAAGTTATTGCTGGATCAGGAACAATGGATGAAAGATGTGCATGTTACCTATGATGAGGAGAGAACACGGATAGATGCAATCGATGATATCCGGAAAAGGTTCCCTACAGAATTCCGCGCGCGTAAAGCACTGGAGAGTGGCGGCGATCCGGTAGTAATAGACTGGTATTCACGTGAAACATCAAAATTATTCAAAAAACGATACCGTAATAAAAAGAAATCAAAGCCTGCAACAAAATGTAAATGTAAATGACTTTTTTCATTTAAAGGATAACTATATATATACTGCGATAATAATATATAATAGGTGATGATTATATGGAAAATGTTATACCTGTAGCAGAAACTAAGAAAAAAGAGCCGTTTAAAGTGATCCCGGTCCTCGCAAGAACGCGGGAACGTCTTAAAAATGATATGATGAAAGTTGATACCTATGATTCGTATATCAACAAAAAACTGGATAAGATAGAAGAACTTGAAAAACAGCTCGCTTTATCAAAGGTGATCTGATGATTAAATCACAACAGGATATTAAGAACGAGAATAAGGCAAAAAGCGAGAAAGTGCCAAAAGCCATGGAACGAAAAACAGAACCCGTTCCCGATGTACCAGTAACTACCGCGCCTCCTGTACCAAACCTCATGGAACGCATGACTGTCGTTGAAGCATATCTGGTTAAAGTAGATATGGCATTTGAAAAAGTTGCAAGTGAGATAGAGAACCTTAAAAGCCTTATAAAAATTATACAAAATATGGACAATGAAATATCCAAACTTACCGGTGATATTATACGGCTTACTAAGCTGGAGGAGGACCGGTACATAGAGCTTGCGACTGCAATCAATCATACTAATGAAAAAGTTACCACTCTCGATGAATATATTCCAATCTTCATTGATAAACGCATTAAAGATTATTTTGACGAACTTGCAGTGGAAACAGAGGGGTTAGAAGATCTCACTGAGGATACCCCAACCAACCCGTAATTTTTATGATTGCTGATATCCTGATGTACCTGTCAATAGCTTGCGTTTTTGCCTCGCTGATACCAGCGTGCATCAGTGATTATAAAACGCGCACCGTGGATCCAAAAATCTGGCGGTATGCGGCATATCTGGGAATTCCGTGTGCAATCCTTGCTTTTATCCTGAAGCTCGTTGGCAATGAAATTATTATACCCTCCTTGATCCTGTCTATCGCTTCTGTTCTTATTGTTATTATCATTACGGTTATCTGCGCCACAATCAAAGATCCTTTATATAATCCCACGCAATGCGTCCAATGCAACCATCTCTTTACAAAAAAATCTGATATTGAAAAATGCCCGAAATGTAACTACGTTAATGCAAAAGCAATACTGGGTGGCGCAGACATGATTGCAATTGACATTATCCTGATAACCTCGTTTTATATTTCGCAGGCATTTATCATGACCTTTGTCTTTTCATTTATGGTAGCATGTACAGTTACCATCCTGTTCCTGATATACCAGTCAAAAAATCTATTCAATTACCGGGTGCCTTTGATTATTCCCATTACCATCGGGTATGCAATAACACTGGGGTTGGTATTTCTTTCTATTGATATACCATACTTTTTTATACTATAAATTACTATGTATAATTAGGTGATATGAAATGGTAAAAATGAAACTTGATGTAAACGACAGAGATAATTTGGTAAATCGTATCAGACAAACTCTTGTCGAGCAAGAGCCGATAAAGGCACCCGGCGGAAGTGCAGTTCCTTTAAATATTTCCCCGGCACCACAGTATAGTACATTGACTAACACAGGTATGGAAAATACAGAAAATTTTCCGAGTGATACTATACCAACCCAACGAAAGAAAAAATCTGGCAAGCGAAAAATAAAGCGAACAATAAAAAGAAAAAGTTGTGGGTGTAAATGAAGACCATGGGCGGGAAATATAAAAAAGATACGTCTGAAACAGACATTCTTGGCAGAAATTATTTTTGGGCTTGCCCGTTTGATGACAAACGATGTGATGAGATGCGTTTTCAAACTTCCCAAAGTAATCCTAAAACAGCACTATGCAGGCACGGTAACCGTTGGGATCCTACTACCGAACAGGCTCCATGTGAAAGAGAAATAGAAGATCGTAAAAGAAAAAAGAGTAAACAAAAAATAAAACGAAAAATTAAAAAATGTAAGTGCAGATGATCACAACCCTTTTATTCAATAAATTTTAAATATATACAGGTTATGCAATTATCAGATTTTAAATTCAAGCATTATTTTGTTATTGCTTCTATAGCAGGTGCTTCATTTGTCGGATCTGTCAGCGCAACATTTCGTATTGTAGGATTTCTTTTATGTACTATCGGGAATGTTTACTGGATCTGGTATCATAAAAATATAACAAAAGATGATGAGACGCGATGGATCTTTATTGCATACCTGATCATCAATTCGGTGGCAATTCTTAATAATTATCTTGGGGGGAACACCATCTTCGCATTATAAATCTTTTATATGATGTTTATACCGCGAATAAATGCGCTCACACTCTTCAATCCATGTAGTAATCTTATCAGTAAAAATCGGGTGGTCCTCATGCATCTTATGTTTATACACATATTCCCGGATCCATATAAGATCATGGATGTGTTTTTTGACCATTTTACAACACCGGTTTGCGCGCGCCTTGTTTATAGTTCCGTCGCGCGCTCTCCTGAATTTTAAAAATTTCCGGTATCTACGGTTCACAGAATTGTGAGAGGTGTGTGCCATCCTTGAAAGATGAGAAAAACTCACCTGTTGAGGCACTGCCTTTCTTTTATAAATAAAATCGTCCAGATTGGCAATGTTAAAAGTATCAAACATCATAGGCATCTACACTACTTTGCCTGACACCAACATTATGAGATCCAAATCTTCCCAATCCTTTTCTCCGTGGACGGAGTTCTCTTGTTTTTTTCCGCGCAACCTTCTCTATATTTTTTAACATTACATCACCTGTATAACTATATTATCTTTCATTATACTTGAAGTTTTCCTTCTCTATTATTTGCTGCCCCGCTCCAATCCCCAAGCATACAGATCATTCCTACTATATCCTGCTGGGTAAATGGAATACTACGATACGGTGTAATATCTTTATGAAAATCCATGGATGAAACAATCCTTTCCTCGTATTGTGGAAATAATGTAAGGAGCCATGCCATCCTAGTACGACGTAACGTTTTTGAATCCATCTCTTCCGGATTTAGTCCGGCTTTGGTTGCCCAGATCTTAAGGTTCCTGTTCAACTGGTAAGATTTTATATTCATATATTTGTTCAACTTGATAAACAACAAAACATTATTCATATCAGTGCGGGACAAGTACACTTCACGATTCCTGAACCTCATAACATTATCCCATTCGTCATCCTTGAAATGAATTATTCGTTTATCATAATCAATCATATCAGGATAGTCAAATACATAATTATATTCACTTACCCTGAACCCTGTTGAAAATATATACATGAATTTTATATGAGACTCCAGATTTATTGTTTGTTGATATATTTTATATATTTCATCTGGAGTTAAGATACGTTGATTATCTATAGTAAGCATAAGTAATAATTATAGTTCAGAATAATTAAAACTTGTGCCTTATAATAAAATAATATTTTTGAATAGATATAATATACCATAAAATATTTTTTCTGCCAACAGATAGCCTTTAGTAACGTTTACCATCGAATATAGATTAACAATAGAGATTGGTTCCAGATAAAAATATAATATATCAATTATCAAGTAATAAAATAATAATATAAAAATTTTCAAGTAATGCAAATATACTATATCAATTACCAAGCAACAAAACTATACTATGATATTTATTCAGTAATAAAAATATATTATGTTATTTATCCAGCAATAAAAATATAGTATATGAATTACTAAATAATAAAAAATAAAATAAAACTAATACGCATACTATAAAAATTAAATGAATGATTATAAGAATATAATGTGAATTGTAAGGATTATTCAATGTTATTTGCACCTATTTTAAAACATGTGTGGCATGCCTATCCGGTGGCACTGGGTGGGAAAATCTGCTCCGAAATTATTTGCCCTCTATTGAGATATGAGAACGTGACGCCCGCGCGAAATCCCGGCATTTTGCGGAGGAAATTTTCTAACTGAAATCTGCGCCCCATATGTTAATTCCGGACATATAAACACCTATCTCGATGAACGACTGGTAAATTATAAATATCGGCACATTCTTTAGTATAGTAACTATGTCAAAAGAGAAGGATGAGCCGCGATCAGGAACGGCAACAGATATTGGGGAATTGCAGGACACCTTGGGTGTTATCATTGCATCGTACACCTATTTGTTTGACCCATGGGCGCGCGTAGAAGAAGTCAACCACATGATCACCTATGAAGGTGCAATCCTGCAAGGTCTTGGTAAGTTTGATAATATATCTGCTGATGGTAAAAATACGTACCGCCAACTGTTTCTTCATTTCAGGAAA
>Ga0315294_10005194_pt1 | contig 14266 bp, 10 predicted proteins | sample YL17G13_40_MG_FD_203626 | JGI IMG/M metagenome (GOLD analysis project Ga0315294, IMG submission 203626) | Sediment microbial communities from Yellowstone Lake, YNP, Wyoming, USA - YL17G13_40 | ecosystem: Environmental > Aquatic > Freshwater > Lake > Sediment | place: USA: Wyoming | collected... | reverse complement strand
CTGCTAGAAAAGATAGCCCGCCCAGGCGACCTGCGGTATAATCTTTTTGGAAAAGCTTTGCCAGGAATTTCACAGAGGTACCCCATGAAAGAGCAAAACGGTTACAAGAGCAGCTTGACGGAACTAACCGATGACGCTACCTACGGGAGATTTGATAAGCGGAAGTGTGCCCTCGGCGGTTGTGGAATCTGTCTGCCCGTCTGCCCCTGGAACAAGCCGCGGGGAATCCTTCATTCTTTGGTCCGGGCGGTCATCAAGAAAACTGCATTATTCAACAGGCTCTTAGTGGCTGCGGATAAATTCTTCGGCTACGGCAAACCCATGGACCCGGAGAAATGGTGGAACCTTGACTTGCCGACATATGGAATCGACACCCGGCGATAAAGGAGAAAGAGAAAGGTTCAGGAATAAGATTTGGCGGAGACCAACCTGGGGTTTGCGAATCCACTGCCTGGAATTACTCCCCTCGGGGCATGGCCTCTACGAGGGCCTTTTTGATCAAAAAGCTGCTTTGGACAAGACCGATCAATAAAATATATTTTTATTGACAACCTTTACCGAAATACTTAAAATCTCTCAAAAATCGGGTGGGATAGAGCAGAAATAATTACCTGCAAACCATCTCCCTTTCTCGGTTTAATCCCATGATATTGCTAATAGTTTCGCTAAGATAGGATGAAAATGTTGAGACGGGAATTTACTATCGTTATCATGCTGGTCCTTTTCATCCCGACAGTACTCTGGGTCGTTTCCGGTAACTGTCAGGATAAACCAACTGTCCTGAAGCTGGGTCATGCCGTGGCTCCAGAACATCCCTATCATCTCGGAGCGCTGAAATACTCTGAACTCGTGGCCCATCGAACGAAAGCCAAGGTGAAAATTGATGTTTATCCTTCAACTCAGCTGGGTAACGAACGAGACATGGTCGAAGGTCTCCAGCTCGGTACCATCGATCTGGTGGTCACCTCAACGGGTCCCGTAGGGGGATTTGTTCCCAAAATGTTCGTAGTGGACCTGCCCTTTCTTTTCCGAGACCGGGAACATGCCTATAAAGTGCTGGACGGCCCGACCGGGAATGAACTTCTCGCGGCCCTCCCCGCCAGGGGCATCAAGGGCCTCGCGTTTTGGGAAAATGGGTTTCGTCAGATCACCAACAACTTACGTCCCATCACGAAACCCGAGGATCTGAAAGGAATCAAAATCCGGACCATGGAAAATAAGATCCATATCGCCTCCTTCAAGGCTTTCGGAGCGAGCCCCACCCCCATCGCCTGGGGTGAAGTCTACACGGCGCTCCAACAGAAGACCATCGATGCCCAGGAAAATCCCGTTGCCATTATTTACCACCAAAAGACCTACGAGGTTCAGAAGTACCTCTCCCTGACCGGCCATTTCTATTCACCGGCCCTTCTTCTGATGAGTGAGAAGGCGTTTAACGCCCTCCCCAAAGATGCGCAAAAAGTCATGGCGGAAACGGCTTTCGAATGCGCTGCCTACGAACGCAACCTGCTTCGCGATTCCGAGGCCAACCAGATCGCTGAGCTCAAATCCAAGGGGATGCAGGTGAACACCCCGGACAAAAAGCCCTTTCGGGATGCCGCCGCTTCTGTCTATAAGGAGTTTGGAGCACAGTTCGGAAAGGAGTTGGTCGATAAGATTATCGGAACGAAGTGAAGAAGAGGGGAAGAGGTCAAGGTGAGGATTTATAATGATCGAAATCGTTTAGCCAAAAAAATGAAAAAGAATAAAAGACAAAAATATTAGAAACTTATTTGCCACAGAGATCACCGAGGCCACAGAGGGATTTACGTTCAAAAACCAAGAGGAAAAGGCGAACGCTTGCGAAATTTGTTTTGAGGCTGCGGGGTTAAATTCTTTTCCATTTTCTGCTTCCATATCTCTGTGCTCTCTGTGACCTCTGTGGCTAAACAATTTCTAATAATCTTATCTCTCGAATTCCAGCCATGGTGTTTTCCTCAAAAGTGTGAAAAATACAGTCCTACGCATAATCAGCCGGTTCGATGACAACTTGGCCAAAGGGGAGGCCGCAGTCCTGATCGCCATTGTTGGGGTCATGACCGTGGTCGTCTTCCTCCAGGTGCTCTATCGCTATGTTTTTGCCCAGCCGCTTCAATGGTCCGAAGAGCTGGCCCGCTACCTGTTTGTCTGGCTATCCATTATGGGAGCCACTTTGGCACTGCAGAAGAAGGGCCATTTCGGGCTCGATCTTTTCTATAAAATGCTGTCAAGCCGATTCCGACGAATTGTAAAATTCCTTGTTTATCTTCTCCTGGGAATTGTGATTTTCGTGATTCTTTTCCAGGGGATCATCCTGGTGCAAAAGACGGCTCTTCAGGAGTCTCCGGCAATGGGGATCTCCATGGGTTGGGCCTATGCTTCTCTCCCTGTAGGGGGCGCGCTCATGGCCATCCATCTCATTGTGATCTCTTTTAAAGACCTTTAAAAATTCCGTATGGTCTATCGATGGGTCTGATTCTGAGTCTAATTTTTGTCGCCCTGGTGGCGATCAATATCCCCATCGCTTTTGCTATGGGGCTGGCCTCAATCTTTGCCCTTTTGATGCAAGGGAACATCCCTCTCGTCATCGTTCCGCAGAAAATCTTCACTGGCTCCGACTCCTTCCCGCTGTTGGCGGTTCCTTTTTTCATTCTCGCAGGAGCACTGATGGACACGGGCGGGATTTCGCTGAGACTCGTTAAGCTGGCGCATGCGCTCGTGGGCCATTTCAGAAACGGGTTGGGGATGGTTTCCATTGTATCTGAAATCTTCTTCTCCGGGATATCGGGTTCTACAGCGGCGGATACAGCCGCGATCGGTTCTATTATGATACCCGCTATGAACCAGGCAGGTTACAGCCCGGCCCGAGCAACCGCAATTGTCTGCGCCGCCTGTAGTATGGGTATTCTGGTACCTCCCTGCATCGCCATGGTGGTTTACGGAAGCGTTGCCAACGCCTCGATTGGATCCCTTTTTGCCGGTGGATTCCTCCCGGCCTTTATAATGGCCTCCGCATTGATGATCCAACTCAACATCCAGGCTCGCCGGGCAGGAATACCCCCCGGGAAGTGGCAAGGGAGACAGCCGCTTGCTAAGGCTTTTAAAGAGTCCCTCCTTGCGCTATTCATGCCCATCATTATCTTCGGGGGAATTTTGGGTGGAGTTTGCACGCCTACGGAGGCCGCCGTCTTGGCTGTGGTCTATGGCCTGGTGATCGGCATGTACGTCTACCGAGAGATTACCCTTGCAAAACTGAAAGAGATTCTATTAGAGACCGGCCTGGTTACCGGCAAAGTGATGATTATGGTGGGGATGGCTTCGGTTTTTGCCTGGATCTCCGCTCGCGAGCAGGTGCCGCAGGCTCTCGCCAGTTTTATCCAATCTCTGGGAGGCGGAAAAATTCTCTTCCTCTTTTTCATCAACATCGCTTTTCTTTTCTTGGGGGCCGTCTTGGAAGGGGTCCCGGCACTCATCATGACCGTGCCGATCCTTCTGCCCATTGCCACTCAGTTTGGGATTGATCCCGTCCATTTCGGGATTATTCTGATTGCCAATATGGGGATCGGTCTTTTCTTGCCACCCGTTGGCCTCGGAGTCTTTATCGGCTGTAGCATCGGAAAAATTTCCGTTTCCGAAGTCGCCAAACCACTTCTCCCCTATCTGGGAGTCAATTTCGCTACCGTACTTTTGATCACCTATTGGCCCTGGCTAACGATGGCGATCCCCGAGCTTCTGTTCAAATAGTTTCTCCGCAGGAGGATGGATCGGAATGGTTGTCTTCCAGAAAAATGATGAGATAAAGAGTTTTGTTACCGAGCTGAAGAAAATGGGCCGTACGCTGGGTTTCGTTCCGACGATGGGTTATCTGCACGAAGGCCATTTGGCCCTTGTCCGGGAGGCAAAAAAGACCTGCCAGGCCGTATTCGTGAGTATTTTTGTTAACCCTACCCAGTTCGGCCCTCAGGACGATTTTGAGCGTTATCCGCGGGATTCCGAGAGAGATTTGCGTATACTTGAAGAGGAAGAAGTGGACGCGGTTTTTATGCCAAACGTAACTGAAATTTATCCGCAAGGGTATGTTACCTATGTAACTCTGAAGGGTCTCACCGATTGTCTCTGCGGTCGTTCTCGTCCCGGCCATTTTGATGGGGTGGCCACGGTAGTAACGAAGTTATTCAATATTGTTCGCCCAGATAAGGCTTTTTTTGGTCAGAAGGACGGACAGCAGGTACTGGTGATCCGGAAGATGGTAGAAAATTTGAACATGGAACCGGAAATGGTTACCGTTGCCACTGTCCGTGAACCGGATGGGCTGGCTATGAGTTCTCGCAATTTCTATCTGAGTGCAGAGGAAAGGAAAGCCGCGCCGGTGTTATACAGGGGGCTGATGGCCGCCCAGGCCGCATTTGAGAATGGAGAACGAAACCCGGAAAGATTATGTAAAATCGTTGTGGAGATGCTTGCCGGTGAACCCCTGGCCAGGATCGATTATGCGGAGATTCGATCAATTCCCAATCTTGAACCGGTAGAGATCATTAACCGGCCGGTTTTGCTCGCGGCGGCGGTATATTTCACGAAGGCCAGGCTGATTGATAACGTTGTACTCGATCCGGGAAAGCTGCTTTGACTGTCGGCAAAGGTTGACGAAATCGTAAAAAGTAAGCTTATCCCTCCATTGGAGACTGTGTCGTAATTATGAAAAAGAGCCGTCATTCCGGCGAAAGCCGGAATCCAGTTGCAGTTTTATTGAATAATTCCATCTTCCCGGATGCCCGCCTTCGCGGGCATGACGAATTACGACACAGTCTCTTGGCGGGAGGGGATGAAGGGGAGGGGGATAAATAACATTTTGAAATTTCTTGACTCTTCACCCTCACCCTCTCCCCTCAAGGGAGAGGGAGGTGTTTTTGACTTTTTACGAAAACATCAAGGTTGATCGAATTGTAAAAAGTCGTCATTCCCGCGTAGGCGGGAATCCAGACCGCACGAAACCTATTGAAAAGACTGGATTCCCGTTTCCACGGGAATGACAGAAAAACGAATTTACGGACTTTTTACGATTTCATCAAGGTTGGTGGGCTTACACTATCAGAGCCTCTTCAAGGCAGCAGCCATCCGGTCGAGGGCTTCGGTCAAAGTTTTTCGGGGGCAGGCGAAATTCAGCCGCACAAACCCCTCCCCTCCCCTTCCAAATTCGGCCCCATCATTCAAGGCCACTTTGCCCTCTTTGAGGAAAAAATCGAAGGGATTGCCCGGAATCCCGGCCTCCTTGCAATCGAGCCAGGCCAGATAGGTGCCCTCCATCTTGGTCATGTGTAGACCGGGAAGTTTCTCTTCGACATATCGTCCCAGGAAATTTCGATTATTTTTCAAGTAGACCAATGCCTGATCCAGCCACTCCTGACCTTCTTTATACGCAGCCAGGGCAGCAACATGCCCCATGATGTTCACACCGGAAATGAGGCCGAGGCTCGCATTTTTCCAAATTTTCTGCAGCTCGGCATTCCGGATAACGGCAAAGCCACAACTCAGGCCCGCCAGGTTGTACGTCTTACTGGGAGCCATGAGGGTCACGGTGCGGTCCGCCACCTCCGGGCTGATGGAAGCAATGGGAATGTGACGGAATCCCGGATAGAGAAGATCGCAATGAATCTCATCGGAACAAATGATCAGGTGATGACGCAGGCAGATCTCGGCCATGGTCTCCAGTTCCTTTTGAGTGTAAACCCGGCCCACCGGATTATGGGGATTGCAGAGAATAAAGATTTTTGTCCGGTCAGTGATCGCCCCTTCAAAGGCATCAAAGTCGATCTCATAGGTGTCACCACGGAGAATGAGGGGGGGATCAACGAGCGCCCGTCCGTGATGGACAGGGTCTTTGACGAAATGAGGATAAACGGGCGGCTGGACCAGTACCCCATCTCCATGGCCTGCGAACGCATGGAAGGAAAGGTTCAAACCCGTTACCAGCCCGGGTAGAAAGAAGAGTTCTTCATCCCGGATCGCCCAGTTGTAGAGCCTTTTGAGCCGTTCCTGGATGACCGAGCATAATTCCGGAGTTGGGCGGGTGTACCCGAGAAAGCCGTGATCCAGCCGTAGATGGAGCGCCCGGAGAATGGGCTCGGCAGAGATAAGGTCCATATCCGCTACCCACAAAGGGAGAACTTCATCCCCGTATTTTTTCCATTTCACGCTGTCGGAACCTCTGCGTTCTATTACTGTATCGAAATCGTATTGCATCTTCTTCTCCCGGGTCGGAAAGGACTGAAGTGCCTAGAGTGCCTAAAGTGCGCTAAAGTGCCTAAAGTTATTAGAATGGAAAAACCATCCGGTTTCAACCATTATTTTCTTGCCGAAGGGTCAAGGAATTTTTCTCTACAGCCCGAGGAGGGTCAGGAAGGGCTTTGCTTGACAACGCGTATACCGAGTGTTAGCTTCAAGAAAAGAACTCATCCTTCTTCTCAAGTCGGGAGGCCGAGATGAATCAGGCAATCAGAAAGACTGTTCTTAATTCCTGGCATAGGAGCCACGGCGCTCACATGTTCGAATTTGCCGGCTGGGAGATGCCCCTGAACTATGGGCCGGGAATCGTCGGAGAACATCTGGCCACCCGCAAGTCTGGGGGCCTATTCGATATCTCCCACATGGGACGATTTTCGGTCTCCGGAGAAGGAGCCCTACCGTTCCTGCAGTACGTTCTCACGAACAACGCCGCAGCCCTGGACCCGGATCAGGGGCAATATACCATCATCGCCAATGAGGGCGGGGGGGTGGTCGACGACGCCTATCTTTACCGGTTGGAGGAAAAGGAATACCTTCTGGTGGTGAACGCGGCCAATTCTCCAAAGGATCTCGCCTGGCTGCGAGAACATCTGAGAAAATTTCCCAACGTTACTCTGGAAGATCGGACAGAAAGAATCGCGATGGTTTCATTTCAGGGTCCAGGGTCGAAGGCCGTTCTGGAAAAGATTCTGCGGGAGACCCATTCCATGCTGCCGGACCCGGGCAGGAACAATCTACGGAAAGCTTCTATTGAAGGCATCGGTGTAACGATATCGAGGACCGGCTACACCGGCGAACCACTGGGATTCGAGCTTTTCTTCCCTGCCGATAAGGCACTGGTCATTTGGGAAAAGATTGGCCATATGGGCCAGGGCCAGGGAATCGTAACCGCAGGTCTGGGCGCGCGTGACACGCTTCGGCTGGAGGCCGGATTGCCGCTGTACGGCCATGAATATGGAGTTGACATGGAGGGTAAGGAAATTCCCGTCCTGGCCGTTCCCACGGCAAAAATTGGCGTTAGCTTTTCCAGTGTGAAGGGTAATTACATCGGCAAAGAAGCCCTGTGGAGACAATTCCAGGAAATCAAAAACTGGGAAGAAGGCCGGCTGGACCTTCTGCCGGAAATACCTCTGGTCCCGCGCAGAGTTTTCCCCGCAGCGGTCATGTCCGAAGGGGTAGCCAGGGCCCAATTCCCCGTCTACGTCGATGAGTCCCCGGTCGGCTACGTGCTTAGCGGGACGATGGTCCCGTACTGGAGGTTTCAAGGAGAGGGAATTGCGGCAACCATCACCCAGGAGACCGGGCGCAGAGCGCTCGTCTTGGCCTATTTACCGGCTGGTTTCAAAGAGCGTCAGGCCATCAAAGTCTTAAGCAGGGGAAAATTCCTCTCGGGGCAAGTGGTCAAACGTCATCTAAGCGCCGTGGCCCCTCCCTATGCCCGGCCGGTTCACGTCCGGGAGATAATCATCAAAAAACCCCGGCCCCCGGAGCCGCTGGAATTTTCCGTCCAGACGTTATGGAAGAAGGCTATCCAGAACACCGCCTGGAGGCAGAGGCAGACCTTCAACCTTATCCCTTCGGAGCAGACCCCTTCCCCGCTCGTTAAACTGTTATCCATCGCCGACCCCAGCGCCCGGTACGCGGAGCACCGGCTTTTCAAAAGCCTCGGCGATGCCGAGATCTACTACTACCAGGGGACGTCCTTCATCGAAGAGGTAGAAGGCAGGCTCCAGGAAGAAATGATGAGATATTTGGGCTGTACGGTGGTGGAAACGAGGATCATTAGCGGACAGATGGCCAACGCCGCCGTCTTCAGCTCCCTGGTGGATTACCTCAACCGCTACGACCGCAAGTCCCCGCCCAGGCGCATCCGCAAAGTCATGAACCACCATCTGGGCCGCGGAGGTCACCTCAGCTCGCAGCCCATGGGCGCCTTACGAGATTTTCTGGCCATCGATCCGCAGACGGATAAAGCGGCCGCGATCAATTTCCCGGTTCGGGAGGAAAACCCTTATCAAATCGACCTGCCGCGTGCGGAACAATATCTCCACCAGCATAAACCCGAGCTCATCATTCTTGGGAAAAGCATGGTCATCCACCGCGAGCCTCTCGTCGAGCTGCGCAAAATGGTGGATGCCATGAAAGAGAAGCCCTTCATCCTCTACGACATGGCTCACGTCCTCGGCCTCATCGGGCCGCATTTCCAGCGGCCCTTCCAGGAGGGCGCGGATATCGTCACCGGCTCCACCCATAAGACTTTCTTCGGAACCCAGCGAGGGATTATCGCCAGTAACTATGACGAAGCGTCAGATTACTACGACCTCTGGGAGGCCATCTCGCGGAGAACTTTCCCCGGGAGCCTCAGCAACCACCACCTGGGAACCCTGCTGGGCCTGCTCCTGGCGGCTTATGAGATGAACGCCTTCGCTGGCGAATACCAGAAACAAATCATAGCCAATGCCAAATCCTTCGCGCGGGCCCTGAAAAGTTGTGGCCTGCATGTTGAGGGAGACCCGAAAATCGACTACACCGAAACCCACCAGGTGATCCTGCGCGTAGGATATGCCCGCGGCCCCGAAATTGCCCGGCGACTGGAGAAGAATAACATCGTCGTCAATTACCAGGCTTTACCCGATGACGAAGGGTTCAGCGCCGGCAGCGGCTTGCGGATGGGCGTCCAGGAGATGACCCGCTTTGGGATGGGAGAAAGGGATTTTCCGGAACTCGCCGGATACATCGCCGAATCGATCCTGAAAAACCGCCCGGTAGCGGATGAGGTCGCCCGCTTTCGGTCCAATTTCTGCCAGATGAGGTATTGCCTTCCGGAAGAGAAGGCCCGCCCTCTCATTCAGGAGCTTCTCGGGATGGTGTTTGGGTAAAGAAAGCAGGGGCGGTTCGCGAACCGCCCCTACGATTCGTTTCCCTCTCCCCTAACATTTCTGGCAGCCGATATATGGTTTCGAACACCTTGTAGGGGCGACCGGCCGGTCGCCCCTACACTCATTCCTCGACGCGCATAACTTCACTTTGGGCAGCGGAGGCGGATGAAAACCAGTTCCGGAGGGGCCTTGAAGCGCATGGGCGGACCCCAAGTCCCTATCCCCCAGCTGACATACAGATAAATATCCCCGATTTTATGTAGACCTGGGGTACGCGGATAAATCATCTTCGAAATGTAAATAACCGGGAAAAGCTGACCCCCGTGGGTGTGTCCGCTCAGCTGGAGGCCGATCCCACAGGAGGCGATTTTTTCAAACATAATCGGCTGGTGATAGAGCAGGATGGAAGGCTTTTGGTGGTTGAGGCTGGAAACGAGTCGATCGAAATCCGGTGTTCCCTGCCCCATCCTTCGAGACCCCGTAAGGTCATCAATCCCCAAGATCTGTAGTCCCCCGGGCAGCGCCAGTATTTCATTCCGGAGGACTTTGATATTGGCCGCTTTCATAATGGCCACTGCCCGGTCCACTCCGGCGTAATACTCGTGGTTGCCCGTGACTGCAAACACTCCGTGCCGGCTTTTTATGCGGGAGAGAGGAACTCTCATTTCCTCCATGTGGGAGACGCTTTCATCCACCAGATCACCCGTAATCGCGACCATATCCGGCTGAAGATCATTGATGCGAGCCAAAATCCTGGAAAGCTCCTGGTTTCGGGTCAGCATACCGTAATGAATATCGGAGACCTGGACGATCGAAAACCCGTCCAGTTCGGGAGGTAGGCCCCGAAGGGGAATCTCCAGGCACGTTACCCGAAAGCTGCGGGCTTCCTGGAGGGCACATCCTCCAATTATGAGAACGCCCCCGGTAATGCCGGCAACGAGTGCGCGCTTATAAAAGAGCGGAGTTCTTGCCGACATTTTCCGCCCGAAGCCGATTACTTTAACAAGAGTGATAAGGAGATCACTTCCCAAGGCAAAAAGAAAAAAATAGAAGGCATGCCCCATCCAGACGGCCGCGATGAGGTTCAACAAATAATTGAAGGAGTTGAAATTATGCCACCCGAGAATTTTGCCGGCCGGGAAAGAAGCCACCAGGAAGATGAAGACGTAAAAAAGAATACGCCTCACCTTCTTGGGAGGCTGTGCCAATCGGACAAACCAGGAATAAATATAGTAATGAGCCCCACCATAAAGCAATGTAACGACAGGAAAGAAAATAGCAAAGCCAAACCATTGAGGCATAATCTTCAGGCTCCCAACTTTCTATTTCCGCTCCGTGGCCGGAAAAATCCATTGGACGCAAGGAGAGAACCATTCTTCATCTCCCTTTGTTTCTTTATATAATCTTTTGTCGGAGAATTCAAACTTTCCCCAAAGGAAACCGGCCAATGAAATATAGATGACGACCTTGACAGGAACAGGTCAGGTCATTCCCGCGAAAGCGGGGTGTAAGGGCGGTTCACGAACCGCCCCTACTGGATTCCCCCGTCTGCCCCGGACCCGATCCGGCTTTCGCCGGAATGACGGAAATACGTCTTGTTAGACTTTTTACGAGAACATCAAATCTAGTGGTTCTTTTCGATCTTTCAAAGGGCTAAACTGCTACAATTTTCCCAAGTTATATCCCACATTCCATAGAATCAGTCGATGATGCAAATCATCCATTTTCTGCTGGGCAAATCGAAGAATATATGGATTGGGGCTAAGTCTTGTTATATCTTATCGGAGAATTATCCCCGAAATTTTAGCCCCCTTTAGGGGGAAAATTGAAAGAGTGATTTTATCCTAGACGCCCAATCGCAGTTTCGGTAGAATGGCAAAAAAAACACTCACCGGGAAGACGATGGAGAAAAACCCAATCTTAGAAGAGTTAAAGAAAATTGCCGAGGCCCCCTTCCTTTATTTACGGAACTGGAAAAAGAGAACGGGCAAAAGGATTCTCGGTTATTTTTGCACCAACACGCCGGAGGAAATCATCCGGGCAGCGGGGGTTCTTCCTGTACGCCTCCTTGGCTCAAAAGGAAGCATATCTTTGGCCTCCAGGCATCTCCAGAGTTATAGTTGCTCTTTAATCCAAAGCAGCTTGGAGGGGGCCCTAAAGGGGGATCTGGATTTTCTGGATGGCACGGTCTTCCCCCACACTTGCGATTCTATCCAGCGCCTATCGGACATCTGGGCGGAAAATATGCCTTTCCCTTTTCACTGGGACCTGATCTTGCCGGTGAAACTGCACACGGAAAGTGCGAGGGCGTACCTGATCCAGGAACTCCGGCGCTTCCGAGAGGGCCTGCAGGGGTTCATCGGCCGGGCCATCGCTGACGACGACCTGCGCGCCTCCATTGCCCTGGCCAACGAAAACCGTTCTCTCCTGAGAGAATGTTACCGCCGGAGAGCGGAGAATCCTGGCCTATTTTCCGGTGCAGAATTTTTGGCCCTCGTTAATACGGCGGCCTTTTTGCCCCAAGAAGAACACACCGCTAAGATTAAAGAGGTGCTGTCCTACCCTGAAGGAAAGGTACCTTTTCCCCCAGATCGGGTCCGTCTCTTCCTTGCGGGAAGCGTCTGCGACCAATCTCCGTTCTTGGACCTTTTCGAAAACTCTGGGCCTTCCATTGTCGGAGATGACCTCTGCACAGGGTGGAGATATTTCGCCGAAGATGTTATCCAGGAAGGGGATCCCCTGGAGGCGCTCGCCGACCGCTTCATCCGGAGAGTTCCTTGCCCCTGTAAATATAATCCCAGCGTCGACCGGGGAGAAGACTTCGTCAGAAGAGTCGTGGCCTCCCGCGCCCAAGGCGTGGTCTTCGTCCTTCTGAAATTTTGCGATCCCCATGCTTTTGATTATCCCTACCTGAAAGGGAAGCTCGAGGAACGGAAAGTGCCCAGCTTGCTCCTGGAGATCGAGCCCGGCGGCGTGCCGCTGGGGGCTGTACAAACCCGGTTGGAAGCTTTTGTCGAGACTCTTGGAGGTTAAAATGGCCGAAAAGGATACGGAGAAAGAGAAACGCCGCCTGCAAGCCTCGCAAAAAATGAAGGAGCTGATGACCCGCTATTACATCGGGGCCAAGATGGCTGAGGGTTCGGATAAGAAGATCGCCTGGATCACCAGCGGGGGCCCGGTGGAATTCCTGATCGCTGCGGACATCATCCCGATCTACCCCGAAAACCACGGGGCCATGCTGGGCGCTTCCCGCATGTCCGTCGAACTCTGCGAAGTGGCGGAGGGCCTGGGTTACTCCCGGGATCTTTGCTCCTATGCCCGGGGCGACATTGGGTCGGCCATTACGAAGAAGAGCCCCATCGGGGGATTGCCCCGGCCGGATTTCCTGCTGGCCTGTAACAACATCTGCGGGACAGTCTTGAAATGGTATCAGGCTTTGAGCCGCCTTTTTAACGTTCCCCTCTTTTTCCTCGACACACCCTTCGTTCACCACAAACTGGTGCCGGGAAGCCTCCTCTACGTCCGTCGCCAGTTCGAGGAGTTGATCGATTTTCTGGAGGTGCAGACTCACAGGAAATTCGACCGGGATCGGCTTACCGAGGTCGTCAAGTATTCGGGGGAATCGGCGACGCTTTGGAAGGCCGTCCTGAATCAGTGCGCCCACCGCCCATCACCCATGAGCTGTTTTGATGCCTTCATCAACATGGCCCCCATTGTTACCCTCCGGGGAACGAAGGAGGTGGTGGACTTCTACCGTGAAATGAGGGACGAACTCCAGGAGCGCACCGCCCGGGGGATCAGCGCTGTACCCACGGAAAAATTTCGCCTCCTCTGGGATAATATCCCGATATGGTACAAAATGCGCGAGCATTCAGAACTTTTCGCCTCCTACGGCGCTTGCCTGGTTGCCGACACGTACACCAATGCCTGGGTCTTCGAGGGCTTGGAGACGGAAGATCCCCTGGACGGCTTAGCGCGGGCATATACCACGGCATACCTGAATATCAGCATCGATCTGATGGTCGAGCGAGTCGTGGAACTGATGAGCCGCTTCTCCGTGGATGGCCTGGTCATCCATTCGAACCGCAGCTGTAAGCCTTATTCTCTGGGGCAGTATGACATCCAGAGGATCATCCGTGAAAGGACCGGAATCCCCAGTGTGGTGATCGAGGCGGATATGACCGACGCCCGCGCCTATTCGGACGCGCAAGTAAGGACCCGCATCGAAGCCTTCATGGAAACTCTGCAGAATCGGAAATTTCAACCAGCGGCATAGAAACCGTATTGGGACGCAGAAGAACGCTGATCAATACGCAGAAAAAGACTGTATAATTATTTAGGGCTTTTGTTTTGATGGACTCGTAAAAAGTCCGTAAATTCGCTTTTCCGTCATTCCCGTGAAAACGGGAATCCAGTCGTTTCAATGGCTTTCGTGGTGCCTGGATTCCCGCCTGCGCGGGAATGACGACTTTTTACGAAGCCATCTATTTTAGATCGGGATGATCTGCGTAAATCTGCGTCCTCATAAAAATATGCAGACGATAAGACAGGAAATTGCCGCGGCCATCGAGCGAGAAGCCTTGGACCTGCGGGAGATCTCACAGCGATTCAGGATTCGGGAGAGAGAAGTTCTCGATCATCTCCAGCATATCTCCAAGTCCGCACATCCGAAGCGCTTGACGATGCAACCGGCTCAATGCCAGCGCTGCGGTTTCGCCTTTAAAAAACGGGACCGTCTAAACACCCCCAGCCGTTGTCCGCTCTGCAAAAGCGAATCCATCTCCCCGCCCCGGTATCAGATCATCGGCTAAGCGAAATCGCCATCCCAAGAATCCAAAGGCTCGGGCAAGAGGGCCTGGGTCGCGAGGAATTTGTCCTTTGAAATTTGATGATCTGGTAAAAAGTATGAAAAGACATATTTCCGTCATTCCGGCGAAAGCCGGAATCCAGTTATTTCAAATACTTAAAAATTCTCTGGACTCCGGTTTCCACCGGAGTGACGACTTTTTCCGAGAACATCAAATTTGATGGATTCGTAAAAAGTCCGTAAATTCGTTTTCCTGTCATTCCCGTGGAAACGGGAATCC
>Ga0315294_10005191_pt1 | contig 14271 bp, 11 predicted proteins | sample YL17G13_40_MG_FD_203626 | JGI IMG/M metagenome (GOLD analysis project Ga0315294, IMG submission 203626) | Sediment microbial communities from Yellowstone Lake, YNP, Wyoming, USA - YL17G13_40 | ecosystem: Environmental > Aquatic > Freshwater > Lake > Sediment | place: USA: Wyoming | collected... | reverse complement strand
TTCCAGCATCATCTTAATCAGTAATTTTTCCGTAGGATTTATATTCAATGCCTTGGGTGGCTCTGTCCCTGAAACCGGCGCATAAACCTTATCCTGCTTAATCTTGCCCAATTCCTGGCAAAGGGCGTCTTCCTGGACATCTAAATCCTGGGCCAGCTTTTTGATATATTCGGATTTTAAAACCGCGTTCTGAAATTTACTGATGGAAATCAGCATCTCCGAGACAATCTTGGCTTTGGCTTCAATATCTTTCAGGCCGTAACGTTGTTTTAAGACGCTGAGTTTATAATCAAATAAGTTATCTGCCTCCTCAACGATTTCCTGCAATTTATCAATGCCTTTTTCGCAGACGAAAGAATCCGGGTCAAACCCTTTGGGCAGAGAAACTACCTTTACATTCATCCCCTCTTCAATAAAAATATCCAAACTCCTTAAGGTAGCCAGCTCTCCCGCGCTATCTCCGTCGTAAAGCATGACCACATTATGCGTATGTCTTTTTAGCAACCTTGCTTGCTCGTAGGTAAGCGCGGTGCCCAAGGACGCCACGATATTTTTCAGGCCCCCTTGATAAGGCGTAATCAAATCCAGATATCCTTCCACTACCACGGCAAAATCTTTTTCTCTAATCGCCTCGCGGCTTAAGTCAAGCCCAAAAAGATTTCTGCCTTTGGTATAGATAGGGGTCTCTGGTGAATTTACGTATTTAGCCAAATCCTCCTCTTTGCCACCAGGACCCGACGGCAAAAGCCTGCCCCCAAAAGCAATGGGCCGGGATTTGATATCCAGTATGGGAAAGATAACCCGGTTTCTAAATCTATCGTAATAACCCCCGCCTTCTTTAGAGAGCACTAATCCGGCTTTTTCCAATGAAGAAAGGCCGATGTTTTTGGCCCTTAAGTGGCTAATCAAAGCATCCCATCTGTCAGGGGCAAATCCGATTTTAAACAACTTTAGGGTTGCTGCGCTTATCCCGCGCTTCTTGAGATAATCCTGCGCCGCTGAACCGGCAGCAGAAATAAAAATATTTTCATAAAATTGAGCGGTTAGTTCGTTTATTTTATAAAGCTGCGTAGTCAGGCTTACGGTCCCAGCATCCTGAGGCTGGCTTTTGGGTAAGCTCACTCCTGATTTTTTCGCCAGGGCCTGGACCGCCTCCATAAATTCCAGGCGCTCGTATTGCATCAAAAAACGAAAGGCATTTCCCCCGGCGCCGCAGCCAAAACAATGATAAATCTGGCGTTCGGGAGAAACCATAAAGGAAGGCGTTTTCTCGTGGTGGAAAGGACAGTTGGCCTTAAAATTTCTTCCTGCGCGCTTAAGAGGGATATAGCCGGCAATAAGCTCGGCAATATCTACGCGGCTTAGGATATCATCTAATAAATTTTCGGGGATACGACCACCAGCCATAACTAAAAACTAATCAACCCTCCGACTCCCCGGCCTAAAGGCTTAGGGTCTCTGTAGGGTGATACTCAAGAGCGGCGTATACCTACTCCGTCCTGAAGGACGGAGTTTGTACGCCGCCGAATGTATCAAATTCGAACGGCGAAATTGAGACCGTTGAAAAAGGCTTTTTGTTGTCGGTCTCATCCCGAGGAAAAGCGCAAGCCTCGACGAGGGATCTCATTTAGGTATAGAATGAACCCTACAGTTTTGGGGTTTTTCAACGGTCTCAATTTATAAATTTAGCGCCTTATTCTTCTAAATCCCGAACAATCGATTACCTCGAATCTCTCCTGGGCTTCTTTTTCAATCCTATCCAACAGCAAATTAAGACCTAAAGTATCGGAGGAGATGTGCCCGGCAATCACCACATTCAGATTAGCATCCTTGACTTTTTTAAAATGCTCCTCGCTTAAATGCATACAAACCAGGGTACGGATACCCTTTTTGTAAAGCTTGTCAAAAACGTCTTTGGAACCCTCGGTGCCGCCGGTCATCTCCACAAAAATCTTCCCTGCCGGCCTCTTGGGGCTGCCTAAAATGACACGCGGACCCGCTGACTCTTGGCTTGCCTGTTTATATTCCCGGATTTCTTTTAAAATATCCGCGATATCCTGGACTTTCTTAGGTTTTTCCTTATCCATCAAACCCTGGATAAACCAGGCCGCGTGATTATCCGCCGGAGTATGCACGCACATAAAAGGTAAATCCAAAAGCCGCGCCGCATCCACGGAGCGCATATGATTATTCGGCAAGACCTTTCTTTCTACTTCAGCCATCCGCTCTTGGAGCAGCTCCTGGGCTAATTTCCTTCCCAGGCCTGCCTTAACCAGCATATCCACCTGTAAACGCATTACCTCATAAAATGCCGCCCAGGCCCTGCCTTCAGGATGATGGGCCATCACCAAATCCAACCCGTGGAGTTTGCGCAGCCTATCCGCCAAAACTAATTCTCCGATTTCAATATCTATCCCCACTAAAATCTTTTTGACTGGGGTTTGCGGTTTTCCGTAAAGTATGGCGGTGTCCGGATAGGACTTTATCGCAGACTTATTGCTTCTGGGGTCACGGCTAATCCCAAATTTCAAAACCGACTCATAAAGACGGAATAAATTCATTTTTCAGCAGCAAAACTTTCCTTGACTTCGGTGACAGTCTTATTAAATTCTTCTTTGGTCATAAACTTAGAGAAAAAACCATTCCACATTGAACTGTACATCTTAGGGGCGACCTTAAAAAAACGGCTCCCGTAATAAGCATTGCGCACGCTGCGGTTTAAATAAGTGATGCTTGAAATGGCCAGCAAATACATAATCAAACCCACCAATAGCACACCCCGGCCAATTCCCAAAAGAAGACCGCCCCAATGATTTAATCTGGGCGCTGCCTCTATATTTATAAAGCGGTAAAAAAAAATGCGCAGCTCCACGAAAATCAAGTAACCCACCGCAGCGATAAAAAAGCAGGAAAGAAAATCCAAAAAATCAATGGGCATTTTTTCTTTGACCACAGCCAAGCTCATCATAACCCAATCCGATAAAGCGGTATAATAATGCAGGGCCAAATAGATAGCGGCGATGGTCCCTAAAAGCTTAAATAATTCTACGGACAAACCGTTCTTGAAGGAGATGTAACATATTCTAATTAAAAGAATTACCAGTAGTATATCCACCCAGTTAAATTGCTTAATCACCTCTAGCGCCAAAAGAACCTCCTTATTTAAGGGTTAAAATTCACCAAAGTATAACATATAAAAGGGGTTATTGTCAACCCCGCCCTTACTTATTTTTAGACAAGCACTTATACCTAAAAGGCGGGGTAAAGGAAAGCGGTTTCTTTTTTAATCGGCTCCTACAAAAGGAATGGGAGGGTCAAGGAAGGCGGTTTATTTTTTGGGCAAGCAATTTGTAGGACGGGAGTTATTTTAATGAAAAAGGGATATTCACTGCCGCTAACTTTCTTTGCTTTCTGGCAGTCTTCCTATCCAAGTTGTATTTTAAATTGAAATTTACAAATTCTAAGTAATCCCTCATAGATAAGATTTTAGAACCAGGGAGCGCCCCCTCGATTATGGGTAGTCTGAGTTTAGCCATTTCAAGCAACTATGCTCTTTCGCATATCTTTTTATAAAGCTCCTCTGTGCCGTATTTTAAGCACAGATTCTTAAATTCGGGGTCTTTGACTTTTAGCATGTTCACCCTGATTAACTCTATAATATCCGCCAGGTCTTTATATTCACGCAGTTTTGGATTGTATTTTATGGCGTGTAATTTAAGCGCGATTAAATGGTTCAGCGACGGTACTGTAAAATTCTCACCGGCAATGCTAATCTGCCTTCCTTCCTTAATAATCTTATCCAGCGTCTCCTTATCCACAAACATAAAGTCAATATCCATCAAATAAGGTTTTCCCCCTATGAACCTGGCGAATACTTCCTGTTCGTCGTCTTTGCGGAAGCCCTGTTTTCCTAATAAACCTGATATCTTGACAAAATCGTCCTTGGTGATTAAAAAATCAATATCCGCGGTCTGGCGTGTAACTTTATAATAGTTAACTGCAAACCCGCCGATTAAAACGCACCTTATATTCTCTTTTTTGATTATATCGGAGACAAGATTAAAAACAGTATGGTCCTTCATATAAACCTATCATATCTAACCTCGCACTGGCTGTCAACAAGAAACTTCTCCCTTGACACTTTGTGTCAAGGGATCAAAATTCATTCCTTGCGAAGTTTCAGTGGTTAGGCCTGCCTGCCGGCAGGCAGGGCAGGCAGGAAAGTGCTTTATACTTTCCTGCACCATAAAAAACTGATCTTATTTCGGGAATTATAAGGCAGGGGACAACTGCGGAACTCCCATGTTTACAATAAGATAAGAATTTAATGGAAACGGTCCTGAGGGAGGTCATAAAGCGGTATAGACAAGCACTTATACCTAAAAGGCGGGGTAAAGGAAAGCGGTTTCTTTTTTGGGATGGTTAGGTTAAAACACAGGAAACCCACTGTCCTGATTGGAATGGAAACAGTTAAGTATTTGATTGGAATGGAAACAGTTAAGTATTTAGAATATTCTATAAATATAGCCCCTTAATAGGATTGTTAGCAGTGCCCCAATAAAAATAAATGGCGCCAAGGGTAAAACACTATAAATCTCTAATTTGAATTTATTATCTTTATGATTTAGAAAAAAGGCTTTAATCCTTTTAACCTGATCCTTGGTTAGGCCATCTGCATAAAATGTATCGCTATCCTTAAATTTTAAGTTGGCTAAAGTTTTTTCAGTTAATTGCATATTAGACTGTAACTCTCCTATGTTTATCTCTCTGACTTCTTTTTTTTCAACATATTTTTCCATAAATTTGCTAAAAATAAACACTAACCCGATAAAACTAAAAAAATATTTTAAATAACCTAATAAATCAATTATCAAAAAATCCTTTTGTCTCTTAAAATCAAAAGCCAAGCTGACAGCCAATAAAACAGTAATAAATAAAATAAAACTATTATATTTTTTAAGCATTTTCGTTAATGGACGAAAAAGCAAAAATAACATTGCATAACAAAAAATAATAAAACTTGGATTCATTATCCCCAGGGAAGAAATTTTTTCTTTTAATAATCTCATCAATATAAAAATACATAGATATCCCCAAATCAACCTTAAAAGCATTATTATTTTCTCTCGAAGTTTTCTTTTGATAGCTTCATACCACAGATATAGCTTATTAGAGAACTCGCTAAAATTTAAAAAAATACCATACAGTATTTTAATAGAAGTCTCAAAGAGTAAAAATAATAGAATAAAAGTAAAGATATTTGCTAAAAATATAAAGGAAGGGAAAAACATACCAGCACCTTCCTGGCCATAATACTTTAGGGGGATCAAAAAAGAAAAAGTTGTAAAAAGCTTGGCATCCCCTGCTGCCCAAAAACCCAATCTCCAAACCAATAATGAAATAAAAAATGCAAAAGAAGTGTTAAGCATCACCTTCATATAATCGGTGGCCTTCCAACCCCAGAGAACTCCTGATACCGCATATATCAGAATGCCCCAAACCAAACCTATAACTATCCATTTATTTTTAACCTTATAATTTCGCATGTCCTCCAAAGAGCATGTTATCCCTAAATATAAAATAAACGGCAAAAAACAAAAATTTTCAATTAAGGATCGCATTTTATCTTCTCAATAATTTTATCTTTATCCAAGAATATCGGGAACAGTTCTTTAGAAGAATAATACTTATCCATTTGATATAGGCCTGCACAAATACTATCCATTAAACAATGTTGACAACACTCTGTTTTTTCATAAAACCAAGCACTACGTTTATTTTGCCTAACCTTGCCTTTTCCATCAAGAAAATACACAAGCCTCTCTTCATTTTTAACAATTTTCCTTGTTTCCGTTGAAAATTCAGCGAAATCTATCATATAACATAAAGGAACCCGCTCGACCCTAAGAGTCCTTCCATTATTTTTAAGGTATTGCATAGATAAATAAAGCTCAAGCTCAAAATCATTCAACCTAGGGATGGTATCTTTGTTTATTGAAGCTTTGTTCATCAAAGGATCAAGATTATTCCAAATAAAATGATTTATAAAAGGATAATTCCTAACTAAGTATTTTACATTATAACTTAGATGATTAGCATTATATTTATTGATAACAGTATTAATATCGACATTTATTATCTTAATTTTAGACAAATTATCTAATGCTTTTATAATATTATCTAAAGAATTAATGTTACTACTAAGAAATGATTGCACTTGGGATTTAAGAGAAAATATTGAAAGATTTATATGCTTCAAACCGGAATCACAGAGATATTCTAAGTAATAATAATCTGATAATTTTTGGCCATTAGTAATTATTCGCGAATTAATCCTATTTTTTTTACAATATTCTAAAATTAACCCAAGATCATCACAAAGAGTCGGTTCTCCGCCAGTAAAAATAATACCATCGTAGCCCAAATTAACCAAACCATCTATTAATCTTTTTGTCTCTTTAAAGGTTCGGATAAGTCCATTAGCAGGATTTGAGCAAAATCTGCACTCTTGATTGCATACCCTAGAAATCTGTATATATGCTAAATTAGCCATTTTTATATCCGGCTTCCATCTTTTTTACTATAATAAACATTTTTTAAAGTACCGGTTTGAATTCCGACCAACCATTTCTTTCTACATATAAACCATCTATGCCGGCGCATACTTCATAATGCTTACATAATTTACATTTGTCGCTTTTTTCTGTACGCGAAGCTTGAGATGTTTTATCCAAAGCTCCGTTTCTAATAATTATATGCTCCCGCCACATACCTATGTAATTTTCATAACCTTTCATTAGGCAATAAGGCATAGATAATAATTTTATTTTAAACAAAGTACTGGCTCCGTTCTTAATTAACTTATCAATCGCTCTTTTAGCATATTCTGCAATTTCAGTATAAGATACAAATAAACGATCATAGTATATCTTAGCATTACCGACATACATAAGAGGATTTATAACTATATCATCTATTTTTTTAAACGATAATTGCATCTCCAGGTAATTATAAATATCTTTATAATTTATCTTATTGATTGTAAAATTTGTATAAACTCTGATTTTGTATCTATCTTTTAACGAGATTATATTGCCCAAACCTTTATTTGTTTGCTTAAAACTCCCCCTTGAGCGTGTTAAAATATCATGAATTCTACTATTACTCCCATGAATAGATACCCCTACAGCATTAATACCGCTATTCAATAACGCAAGACAAAAACTATGATAACTTAAAAGCCTTCCGTTTGTTTGAATCTCGATATTTTCATAACCTAAATTCTTTAACATGCGCACAAAATGAAACAAATCTTTGTTTAAGGTTGGCTCTCCGCCAGTAAATAAGATAGAATCAGAATGCTTCAATTTTTCTTTTTGTTTAAGAAAGCCGCTTAAAGTTAAAAAAGGTGACTTGTATAAAAAGATAAAACTACGGCGTAAACCAATATGCCCGTCTTTAATATTGCGATCACAACAGAAAATACAATTATTATTACACTGGCCGCTGGTCAAAACATCAATTTTATTATTTTTTAAATACAAGCCCTTCATACTCTTTATCCTTTTCATTATTTAAAATAATAACTATAAAAATAAAAACTTTTCTAAACACTGGATTGTATTAACGTTCACCGCGAATATAACAATCAAGACATAATTCTAGGGCGGCATATTGGTTTCTTAAACCCGTACTTTTTAACATAACCGTAAGGTATCCCGCTGCAATTGTCATAAAATTTACAAATATTACAACTTAAACCTTTAACAAAATACCTATTTTCTATAAAAAATCCCATAATTTTAAATAAGTCAGTATTTCCCACGGAACTGATAAAAACCTTTTTCTTAAAATTATTTTTTTTCTTATTTAAACAGTAAGGGACTGGCTTGCTAACTAATTTCTTTTTCTTCTTTAGCTCAAATAAATCCTGGCAAAAATCATTTAAAATACAATAAGGACACCTTTGCCCTAAGCAAGGCATTGGTTTATTATATTTTATAAAATCTTCAAAAATATTTCTTCTTCCATTTAACTCATCAAATAATTTTATAGGGTGTTGAATTAAGTTTTCAAAACCCTCTAAGTATTTTGCTGGGAGACGATTAATCCAAATATTGAGTTCTGGTTTCAAAGACAACCTAAACGCCTTTCTTAAAATAGTAATATGCTTTTGGATATTAAAAAAAACGCCTCTGCGGTTTTCCCAAGCGCGACCAAAAGGGATGACTTGTAACAGGTCAAATTCATAAATTCCCAAATTAATAAAGAAAGTTAAGATTTCAAACAAATGTTTTATATTAATTTTATTAATTACAATATCAATATTGACTATTATTTTTCTGTTCCTTAAAACATTAAGCAAACCTAATAATGACTCATTAAAAGAACCTTTAATCTGAGTTTGCTTATCATGTAACCTAGCAGTATGCCCATGCAAAGAAAAGGTAATTTCATCAATGCCGCTATCTATTAAGCCACTAACAAAATCATTCTTTGCAAGCATCCTGCCATTGGTAATTAGCTGGACATGGATATATCCAAAAGATTTTGAAATCTTAACGATATCAAAAATATCCGGGTGCAACGTAGGCTCTCCTCCGCTTAAGACTACCCTCTGACAGCCATTTTTTTTACCTTCAAGTAGATTCTTTTTGATCTCACTCAAAGTAAGACAACTACCATCTAAATTATCTTTATCGCTACAAAAAATACACCTGTTATTACAGGCCCTGGTTAGCCTTATCCAGTGCCGTTTTTCCATTGCGATCCTATCCCTTGTTAATTGGTTTTTTGAGTTCATTTTTTTCGTTTTGAGATATTTAAAAACTTATTTTTAAAAATAGTAGCAATATTTTTTAAATCTTTTGGATTAAAATGCGGCGTTTTTATTAAGCTTTCATTCATTATTAAATTAGGCACTTCCTCAATTCTAGGATACCTTAGAAAATAGCTATTCTTTTTACAAATTTTATAAAGCTCCGTCCCTTCCATAGGAGTAGCAAATTGCAACAAAGGTATTGCGTTATAATTCTCATATAAATTCATTGCAAAATTTAAGGTTTTTATAATATCTTTAATTTTTTCTCCGGGGAATCCAATTACATAATGTATTGAAAGCTGTAACTTGATCTTTCTACAAATAACAGCAACATTGACAACTGTTCTTAAATCTAAATCTTTTTTAATAATCCGATCTATTACTTTTTGCTCTCCTGATTCCGCGGAAATAAATAAGTTCCCAAGGCCGGTTTTCTTCATATCAATTAATACTTCTTTGGTTAATTTATCCGCTCTTAATCCATTTGGGACGCTCCAGGTAAATTGCTTTTTTATTTTTGTAAAGCCGGAAACTAAATCTCTAAATCTTCTAAAATCAGCATTCATATTTTCATCCATAAAAATAAAATGCTCGATATTATACTTATTAATCAAGTAATCAATTTCTCCTAAAATATATCTTGCAGAGCTAGCTCTCCATTTTCGACGAGCGTAAGGATAAGAAGCGCAAAAAATACACGCATATGGGCAACCCCTGCTTGTAAATAAAGGTAAAATCCTCTTGTTTTCTGAATGCTCATGAATAAAACCTCTCCTAATAAGGCCTCTTAATGACTGAAAATAGTTACTCATATTGAGTAAGTGGAATCCCGGATAAGGTAAAACATCTAAAGAATCAATACTGACTTTAGGATTATTAATGATAATTTTACCCTCATCTCGGAAAGCAATGCCATCAACTGTACGAAAATTCTTCTTTTCAAAAAATAAACTAATTAAACGCATTAAGGTATGTTCAGACTCACCAAAATTAACGACATCTATTTCTTTAATTTTTTTAAGTATCAACGCTGGATCAAAACTGATATAATCACAACCTCCAATATAGAAATCAGCTAAGATTGTAAAAGAATTAGAATTACATAATTTTACAAATTTGAATAATTCTAAAATACCCTGACAAGGGGAACTCGCAAAATCGGAAAATCTTGTGTTAGCGATAACAACAATATTCGCATCGGCCTTTACTATAGCTTCCTTTATTTTATTGTTACTAATGCCAAACCTGTGTTTACCATTAGAATAGGTAATTACCATTTCCTTACTCATAGAGAAAGCGTCAACAATATTTACAAAATAACCACTTCTCTCAAGCATTGAAGCGGTTGTCAATAATCCTAAGTTTGGCAACAAGGGATAATTTATAAAGTTTCTTTCCAAATAAATTGCCGGATTGATTAACAATATTTTTTTGTTTTTCATAAATATTAATATGATTTTTTCAATATAGTTATATTTTACATTTAATAAACCAGCAACCTTCCGCCGGTTTAACCGGCTTATGCAACACTACACTAAAACCGTGTCTCTTAAGTTCCTTTACCGCATCCAAAGAATTATGTACCCGGTAATGATTTGACCAGTGATTTTTTTTATCTATAGATAAAATCGGGTTAATTATCGCAAAATATGCGTTATCCATTATAATTAAAGTGCCATTTTTTTTAAGTACTTTTTTAATATTACCTAATGCGCTGTCTAAATCAAGTATATGGCTGTAACTTCTAATCAACAGCACTGTATCAAAATAATTTTTCCTATAACTTAATTTTTCTGCTGTACCAATTTTTAATTCTATTAAATCATTTTTAATATTATTTAACTTTGATCTTAATAAATTTAATTTACTTTTGTCCGGATCAATTCCGTGGTAAACGAGTTTATTTTCTAAATATAGTTCTTTTATTATGTTGGTATGGTTACCCTGACCGCAACCAACATCTAATAAACGCCCCTTTGTTTTACGAATTTCATTTACCAATAATTTTTCGTATTCAGAATTTTCTAAAACATTTTTTGGGCAACTTATATAATAGCCACTGCATTTAGTACACAAGAAATATCTGCAAGTACAGCATTTAATATTCAATCTAACAGGGTATAAATCTGTTGGCCAATTATTTCCCTTGTTAACAAAGATTTGTCCAAAATTCCTTATAAATTTTAAAGCTTTATCTGGTATCTTATTATTTGTCTGGTAATAAAATAATTTCCCTCCTTCTAAGTAAAACAGGCTTTCAGCATTGGCCTTAAGAAATGAACCTATATATATTTTTACGCAACCGCCAATAGGATTATGGCTTATCTTTTCATATCCAGGCAAATCGTAGGATTTCATTTTAGAATATGCATAGGAATGATCAACGGCATTACAAGGATTATTTATAAATTCACTTAATCCAAAAATTCCTAAGTAATTGTTCCAAACTCCTCCACACTTACTCAAATATATACAGTCTCTACACGTACTAAGCGTTGATTTAATTCTGTTTAATTTTACCCCCAGATTGATCATTTTCTCATTGGGCAATTTTATCAAAGATTTATTTTTCCAATCTGCCTCATCTACAATATTTTTTAAGTATTTATCCATCAAGCAGAATGGAATATTCTGTATGCTTATTTTAACACTAGCATTGCTCCTTATTGCTTGTTTTAAATAAGGCACTGCTTCTTTATAACGCGGTATTAGTTCCTTATTCTCAAAAGCTTGCCCAATAGGACAAATACATATGAAATTTACCCATTTTATATCAAAACTCTTTAAAAATTTTACGATTTTATCTAGACAGGTATAATTAATATTATTAACAACGATATTTCCGCCAATGTTTATATTATTTTTAAAATTTTTGAGATTAGAAAGCCCTGCAGCAAGTTGAGAAAAACTACCCGGTGTTTGCGTCAGATAATCATGAATCTTAGGATTATCCCCGAGTACAGAAATAAGAAGATTGGTTAGCCCGGAATTTATTATTTTTTCGCAAAAATCCTTGTAAGCAAACATCCTCCCATTGCTTACAAGTGTAATTCTTTTAAATCCTATTTTCTTCGCATAATTAATTATCTCAATAATATCGGGACGGATTGTTGGTTCCCCTCCGTCAAAATGTACTGAATATATATCTCTTTTTATAGCAGTCCTTAATTCTTTTTTAATTTGATGGGTAGTTTTGTTAAAAATATGGCTCTTCTCATAACAAAATAAACAATTATTATTACAGACATAACCTGTAGTAATAATTATATCGGCTAACTTAGATTTTATCGAATTCATAACGATGGCTCACCAACACGAATTCCTAAATCTCGCATCTTTGCCCTAAGAAAACCTACCCTATTTAATTGTTCATCTCTCTTTTTGTCCCAGGAGAGGCCGTTTAATTCATTAAATCTCATATCATTAAAATCCCTTAATTTAGTATAAATATCATCTCTGGTTGGCTTTATAATCTTAATTCCATTTTCTTCTGGATAATTATGTAAAATAGAGTTGTTAAGCAAGACAAAGGAATCAAAATAAGAATTGGTAATATATTCAGAATTATTTTCGACAAAATTTATAGTTTCAGTAAAATCATTTTTAGTTTCATAAGGATAATCCACAATTAACGAAATATAATTTAAAATACCTGCCTCAACCGCATTCTTTAATATAGAAGACATCTCTACAACATCCCAGCCCTTTCTCATTTTGTTTAATATTTTTTGGCTACCGGATTCTATCCCGTAAATTAATATGCGGCAGCCTGCTTTATGTATTTTATTCAGTAATCTTTTATCTAAGCCTTGGGGCTTAGCTAAAACCATCCATTCAATATCAAGCTTATTTTTTATTAATAAATCGCAGAATAGCACTAAAAATTGGGTTGATTGATTAATAGCATTATCAGTAAAATAAAAATATTTTGTTTTATATTTATTTTTTAAAATTTTAAGTTCTTCTACAACCTTATATACATTCTTAATCCTAAGCTTAGAAAAGGCACCGCAAAAAATACACTTATTGGTACACCCCTTGCTCATTTCATAGGGGAGTATTACGCCACCTTTTTTTCCAACTAAATCAAAATTATTTTGATAGTATTTCATATCATCCTCTTCAAAGTATGGCGCTGGCAAATGATCTACCTCTTGAAGAATACTATCATTAGCAACTATTTTCTTGCTATCCTTAAATATTAAACCGCTTACATCTCTTAAAGAATCCTTTTCATTATTTAAAAACTTTACTAAATTCAATAGCGGAATCTCCCCCTCTCCGCGGACCAGATAATCAATAAATTCAAAATTAGATAGAACTTCTTTATTAAAAACATTAATAAAAGGTCCTCCAAGGACAATTTTTGCATTTGAATGTACTTTTATTTTTTTAGAAATGACTAAAGAGAATAACAGAGTAAATTTGTCAATTATACTAAACCCTATCAAATTAAACCCTTTATATTCAATATTTCTTAAAACTTCCGAAGAAAATGCATCTAATAAATCTGACTCATGTTTATCCATTAAATAATCTAGAATAAACCTTAAATTAAAATTATTAAACGCTTTTAACAAATACCTAATCTTAGAGTCATTTATTCTAACCTTAATCAAAAGATCTTCTTGTTCGACCTTATAACCATATTTTTTAAGATAAGCTGCGAGGCTAGCAATGGAAAGAGGTGGAAACATAACTTTACGTTCATAATCCGATTTCGTGATTATTGGTGAAATAAGCTTTATTTTCATAAATTATTCATTCTTCAATTAAAACTTTTGGTTGGTTCGAAAGCACCTGGGCATAATTCGTTTTTTAAATAAAAACATGTCTTACATTTACTAATTAAACTGATATTAAGAAAAAATTTATAAAAATTAAAAACATCGCTTTTTACGTTGCCATTTTTTTTAGGTAAAATTTCATTAATTATTTTTTTATTATTCATATAAAAATAAAAAAATCTGTGTTCAGAAAAAAATAATCCATTTCTAATTTCAAGAGATACTGCTGATTCAAAGAATATGCAAGGCGGCAGAAAAGAAACAAATTTTAGTATTTTACTTAATTTTTTTGCACCTTCAAATAAACTAACAGCATTCATTTTAAATTTTTTAGATCTCAAATCTGTCTTCTTAATTTCTGTTAACAATAAAATACTCGAGGGATTGGACAAATCATATTTAATTACTTCCAAAAGCTCTGCTACATCTATACCGGAATTAAAGACAATTATTTCATTATTACCGCGATCTTCTTCTGGTATTTGATAAGTTTTAGTATAATATAAATTTAAATTGTTATTTTTAGCCATAGATTTAACTATACATCAGGCTTTCACTGGTTTAAATTCCGACCAGCCATAATGCTGCGGATATTCACGCCAGGGGCCTTCACAAATACTAAAAAAACTACAGGCTTTACATTGAGAAGCCTTAAGTTTGCCT
>Ga0315294_10005189_pt1 | contig 14273 bp, 12 predicted proteins | sample YL17G13_40_MG_FD_203626 | JGI IMG/M metagenome (GOLD analysis project Ga0315294, IMG submission 203626) | Sediment microbial communities from Yellowstone Lake, YNP, Wyoming, USA - YL17G13_40 | ecosystem: Environmental > Aquatic > Freshwater > Lake > Sediment | place: USA: Wyoming | collected... | reverse complement strand
CGTTGGCGGGCTTCGGCAGTTACCTGCTTGCTACTTCCCCGGCTGTCTCCCGTCTCATCCTGGTTGTCCCGCTTGGTCTGGAAACTGTTTGGGTTTTTGGTCTCTTTATTCTGAGGGGAAAATATCCAGCCCCCCTCATTTGGGATATCGCCGATGTCTGGACGCGGTATTCACTTGCCATCCCGGCTGCGCTGCTGGCCGCCATCGGGCTGGTCGTTCAACAGCGCGTCTTCCGCCAGGCCGGGCTGATCTCTTTTGGCCGGGACGCACTGTGGGCCGCGGTGGCATTTGGCTGGTATGGCCTTGTGGGCCAGTTGTTCGTCCAGATGACGAACTTACCGCCTTCGAACGTGATCAACCTGACCTTGTTCGAGAACCTGTTCGGGTTCCCGGTGCAGTTGTTCCGCGCCGCGATGGCCATGCTGGCATCCTTCTTCGTGATCCGCTTCCTGCGGGCTTTCCAGGTGGAAACCGAACGCCAGATTGCTAGCCTGCAGGAGGCGCGCCTGAAGGAAGCCGAACAGCGCGAGGCCATGCGCGGACAACTTTTCAAACGCGTGGTGGCTGCCCAGGAGAGCGAGCGCCAACGCATTGCCCGCGAGCTGCACGACGAGACTGGCCAGGCGCTGACGGCCATCGGCTTGGGGTTGCGCGGCCTGACTGCCAGGGTGGAAAATGATGACAAAAGTCGCGCCAATCAGACCTTGCGACAATTGCAGGAACTGACAGCCCATTCCCTGGACGAGTTGCAGCGACTGATCGCCGACCTGCGTCCCTCACATCTGGACGATTTGGGCCTGCCCGCAGCGCTGCGCTGGTATGCCCATGATGTTCAGGAACGGACTCAATTGTACGTCCAGGTAGAGATCAATGGGAAGGAACGGCCCGTCTCTTCGGCTGGTAAGACCGCTTTGTTCCGCATCGCCCAGGAAGCGCTGACCAATGTGGTCAAACATGCCAATGCCAGGAAATCCTGGATCAAATTGAGCTACGGCCCCAAAGCGGTGCGGGTGCAGGTGATAGATGACGGCCAGGGTTTCGATGCCCGCTCGATGAACTCTTCCGAACGACCTTCCTGGGGCCTGACGGGTATGCATGAGCGCGCCACTCTGTTGGGCGGTAAGTTCGCGTTGAGTTCGCGCTTGGGGGAGGGAACCAGGGTCGAGGTATCCATCCCCTATCAAGAGGATACAGAGGTGTCCGATGAAAATACGTCTCCTGCTGGTGGATGACCATCAAGTCGTCCGTTCGGGTCTGCGCATGTTGCTGGGCGGTGAAACCGACGTGGAGATCGTCGGCGAGGCTGGCACGGCCAAAGAGGCGCTCGAGGCGGTGCCAGCGTTGAAGCCAAACATCGTTCTGATGGATATTGGCCTACCGGATATGTCGGGCATCGAGGCGACGAGCGAGATCAAGCGTCTTTACCCGGAAGTGGCGGTTGTGGCGTTGACCATCCACGAGGACGAGGAATATTTCTTCAAAATGCTCGAAGCCGGGGCGAATGGCTACGTGCCCAAGCGCGCCGCGCCGGAAGAACTGTTGACCGCCATCCGGGCGGCCGCCATCGGAGAGGTTTACCTGTATCCATCCCTGGCGAAGCTGCTCGTCAAGGATTTCCTGGCTCAAGACCGGGCCAGCGGCGAAGCAGCCGGCCTCGACGGCCTGACCGACCGTGAGCAGGAGGTGTTGAAATACCTGGCCGATGGCGCGAACAACGACGAGATCGCCGAAGTGCTGGTCATCAGCCCGAAGACGGTGGCTCGTCATCGCGAGAATATCATGAGAAAGCTCAACCTGCACTCCCGTGCGGACCTGGTGCGTTACGCCATCCGCAAAGGGATCATCAAACCTTGAGGTCTTACCACTCACGTGTGGCCTGCCGGAATTGATCTGGCAGGCTTTTTTTTATTGGGGCTTATTACTCAATAATCACCCAACCCTTCCTCGCCGATGTGGGGTGGCAAGAGTAAATAACCTCTGAACCTGACAGTGATGTGGGGCGGCAATCCCATAAAAAAGATTGGCTGTGCGCCGAATTTACTTCGCGCCGTGGAATGGCTAAACTGAAAATGACCGAATCGAACGACTCTTGAAAGGAGATTGCCATGACAAGCGCATTGATCGTGATCGCCCTGCTGATCCTACGGGTGGGAATACCCGTAACCGTTCTGCTTTCGGTTGGCGAAGCAGTTCGACGCCATAACGAGAAGTCAGGCAATCTGCGAGGCGCCTGATGGAGTGGTTGAACACCATCCTTACAATTATTCTAGGCCTGCTCTTGCGGATCGGTATCCCGTTGGCAGTGACCGCCGGGGTCATCTATCTGCTCCACCGCCTCGATCAACGCTGGCAGAAAGAGGCCATGTCCGTGCCGGTGGTTACCCTAACCGGTAAACCCTGTTGGGAGGTCAAGGAATGCGCCGAGGCGAGGCATAAGGCCTGCCCGGCGGCTGCCCAGCCCGGGGTGCCATGCTGGCAGGTTTTCCGGTCGAAAAGCGGCGTCTTACGCGAGGATTGCCTGAGCTGCGAGGTGTTCCGCCAGGCGTCCGTGCCGGTGCTCGTCTAATCCAAAAGAGGAGATACAACAATGTCAAAACTCGAACGTCTGATCATCGCTATCATGTTTGCGATGCTGGCGGCCGGCATTACGCTGGTGGTGGCCCAGGCCCAGACCCCCCAGCCACCACAGCCCACAAATAGCATAACGGGGGATAGCTGCGTTGCCTGCCACAAAGATATTTATGACACGTGGCAGAGCGGCGCTCATGGCCAGTCGCTGACCGATCCCGTTTTTGCCGAATCCTGGAATGCCCAGGGCAAGCCAGGCGCCTGCCTGGTATGCCACGCAACCGGTTATGATCCTGCGACCGGTGAATCGGAGGCTGAAGGGGTTGTCTGCACAGGCTGCCATAGCCCGATCCCGCCCAATCATCCCACCGATAACATGCCGATTGATGCGTCTCCCGACCTATGCGGTAGATGCCACAGCGATCCCCGCTTTGCAACGGAAAACTGGAAACTGAGCGCGCATTACCAGCGCAGCATGACATGCTCGGTGTGTCACGACCCGCACAGCGCCGGGATGAAATCTGTTGCAGGCGCCATTAATACCAGCGCAGATGCTTCGGATCTATGCGCGAACTGCCACAAAGGTGTGATGCAGAACTTCCCGACATCCAAACACGCCGAAGCGAATGTGACCTGCGTCAACTGCCACCTCGGTTTTAACGTGGGAACCACGGATGTCACAGACTTCGTTTCCGCTCACAAAGCTCCTGACCACAGTTTCATGGCCACATTGGACACCTGCAACAAATGCCATGTCAACCAGATGCATGCTCCGGGCGAATCGGTCGCTGCGGCCGCAATCGCGATCGAAGAGAGCGGCGGAACGCCTACACCTCTCCCCACGCCTGTCGCAACACCAACCCCACTCGTGACCAATCAACCGGTTCCGGTCAGCCCGTTTGGCTTTGCCGGATTGGCGGGCTTGCTCGGCCTCGTCGGCGGGATGGTTCTCTCTCCATGGCTGGAAAGGCTATACCGCCATTTGAATAAGAACGGAGGGGAATAATGAGCCAACCCAAGATGAACCGGCGAGACTTTCTCAAAATAACCGCCGTTGGCGTCACGGCGCTGGCCGGCGCGCAGGTGATCCGCCGTGCGGAAGCCTCCGAACCGACCCCCTCCGGCGGGCGGCAATGGGCGATGGTCACAGATCAATCCCTGTGCAACGGCTGCGGGTATTGCGTCATGGCCTGTCGCGCCCACAACGATATTCCGCCAGAGATCACCTGGAATCCCGTCCTCGAGGCGGGCCAGGTGGGCGACAAGAAAATCTACCTGCCGCGGCCTTGTATGCAGTGCAGCCAGGCGCCCTGTGTGGATGTTTGCCCGGTCAAGGCCAGCTATTACCGTCTTGATGGCATCGTGATGATGAACTACGACCGCTGCATCGGCTGCCGCTATTGTGAGGTGGCTTGCCCCTACGGTGCGCGCGCGTTCAATTGGAAAGCGTTTACTGAGCAAAATCCGGCCGTGCCAGAGTGGGGGCAGCCCGAAGTGGCGCGCCGCCCACGCGGCGTGGTCGAGAAGTGCGCTTTCTGCTACCAGCGGATTGACCGCGGCCTGGCCCTGGGCATGACCCCCGGCGTGGACCCGGACGCCACCCCGGCCTGCGTGGTGGTTTGCCCGGTGGGGGCACGCTTTTTCGGTGACCTGAATGACCTGGGATCCACCGTCAGTAAATTGCTCAAAGCGCGCACTTCATATCGTTTGCGCGCAGATATGGGAACGGGGCCGCGGGTATATTATTTGTCTGCGACCGAGGAGAATGCGTAGCCATGAAGATTCGTCTGAAACTATCGAAACTATCTCCCTGGCTGGCCTGGTTGATTGGCCTGGGCGTGGTCATTGCGGCTGGCGTCGGTGCAGGCTTGATTGTCTTCTGGAAAGGCCTATCGGTCACCAACCTGACCGACCTGATCCCCTGGGGGCTGTGGATCACGATTGACCTATCCTCGATTGCCGTGAGCGCCGGGGCTTTCTCATTGTGCGCCGCGGTTTACCTTTTGGGGCTGAAGCGCTACCAGCCGGTGGCGCGCACGGCTACTTTCATCGGCCTGATCGGCTACACCATGGCTCTGCTCACTTTGATATTGGATATTGGTCGCCCGGATCGCTTCTGGCACGCGATTGTCTACTGGAACAAACATTCCCTGCTCTGGGAAGTGACCATGTGCGTCACGCTGTATCTGGCGGTGCTGGTGCTGGAAAGCATGCCGATCTTCGCCCAGTTCGAGTGGCTGAAGACGCGCTGGCCGAAACTGGCCGAGAAGATGTCGCACGTGCACCACTACGCGCCCTACCTGGCGGTAGTTGGCCTGGGGCTTTCGATGCTGCACCAGTCATCGCTGGGCGCGGTGTACGGGGTGCTCAAAGCCCGTCCGTTTTGGTACCGGCCGGATATCTCAGTGTTGTTCATCATCTCGGCGGTGGCGGGCGGCATGTCGCTGACCGTGTTCGCCTCCATGCTCTCGGCGCGGCTGACCCGGCGCGCCAGCGTGGACGACAGCCTGCTGGAAGGTGTGGCTTACTTCATCGGCTGGACGCTGGTGCTCTACCTGTACTTCCGCTTCTGGGACGCCCTCTCGATGACCTACACCTATCAGCCAGGCCGCACCGAAGGTTTGCAGCTATTGACCCAGGGGCCGCTGTCCTTCAATTTCTGGGTTGGCGAGATTCTATTGGGGATAGTCATCCCGATGGTGCTGCTGCTCTACCGCCCTACGCGGACGAGTCAACTGTGGCGCATGATCGCCTTGATCCTGGTGGTAGGTGGCGTGGTGGCTTATCGTTGGGACACCAATATTTCCGGCCTGATGATCGTCCTCTCGTACCTGCCTGGGGAACCCATCGTTGGATATACCCACTATTTCCCCTCGTTGATCGAGGTGTTCAGCGGCGCAGGCGTAGTTGCCTATGGGTTGTTGACTTTCTCGTTGGGGGTGCGCTACTTGAAGGTGGTTGACCATCGAGCTATGGAAGCGCACGTGGAGGAAAAGGAATTGGCTGAACATGCCACGGCTGCGAGCACAATATTAAACGTGAAACGTGAAAACGTAAAACGTAACGCGTAAAAGAGTTCGGTATCAAAGAGCCGCCCTTGCTTGTCGAAGGGGGGCTTAATTTATAGTCGTGCTGGCGCTATTTTTCCAGTGCTCCGGCGTTGATCCAGTTGACGATGAGAGCCAGTTCGTCGTTGGTCAAGTTGGCGAAGTGCTGGCTGCTCTGGATTTTGACGAGCAGGCTGCTGGCTGAATCCCCAGGCTGGATGACCACGCCGTCCTTGCCGCCTTTCATGATCCCGGTGTAGGTACTCAGGTCGAGACTGGCCGTGGCAGTCGTCACATTGTGGCAGGCAGTGCAGCGGGCGTTGAAGATCGTCTGGATGTTGGCCGCATAGGTTGGCGCGCCGATCACGGGGGCGGTTGTCGGCACAGATGCGGGAGTGGGCAGTTGCGCCTGGAGGATTTCCCGCAGCTTGGGGGCGTCGAACCCGGCGTAGGTGAAGACGGTTCCGTGACAGGCGCTGTTCGAGCAGAAGGACGTGTTCGCGGTGCTGCCAGGGTTATCGGTGGTGTGACAGTTCGAGCAAGTAGCGTCGAAGGCGCCGCGATGCAGGTTGATCCAGTTCGGGTTTTGGTGCGAGGCGGGTTCGGGTCCGCGGCTAATCTCGATCTTGGTGAGGAAGTCTTGCGCGCCGGCAACAACTGGGATGGCGTGGCACAGGTTGCATTCCAGCCGGATGGCCTGTTGATTGGCATCCAGGTGCTTGCCATCGTGGCATCGGAAGCAGCCCGGCGAGTTGATATGGCCAATGTTAGTTGGGTGGGTGGTCCAATCCACTTTCTGGTCAAGGAAGACGGTCTGGTTGTAAATGCCTTGCAATTCTGTGATTGCTGATTTGATCAAATCCTTGTAAATAGAATAGAAATCACTGTAGTACTGCGTATAATAGTTCTCCAGACCCGCGATACCGTTCATGGCCAATTGTTGGGATCCATAGGACACTGTCAAAACTTCCACAGCCTTATTCCGGATTTCCGGGATCTTGGTAGAGATCAGGCCGGTCGCCATGGCGCTATCGACTGAGTCTGCTGGCGGGGCGAAATTGTGCGTCACACGGTTATGACAGGTGATGCAGTCCATGGTCTTCAATTGACTCTCATAAATCGTGGCTGTGTCGAGGCCAGACTCGACATCCACATATTCGGTGATCGTGCCGTCGTCGTTGTAAACACGGATATAAGGGATGTTTTGTTGCAGCGGGTCAGAGGAGTAGGACATCACCTTGTTGACAATATGCCAATGAATACCTTTCCCCAGTCCCTGTACTTTGGCACCACCGCCCGTCTTCAAAATCAGATAAATGCTGGAAGATGTGTTTTCCCGGTCGTTCTGGTAATGCGTGATGACGCGCAGGCTATCATACGAAAATGTCTCGGGCTGGTGGCATTTTTCGCAAGTCTCGCGCGCCGGGCGTGACCGACTGGCCACGATCGGGAACTCGTAGGTATGGAATACGGTGGCGTAAATTTCGCGAATATCCTCGGTCTTGCGGGCGAACTGGGTGCCGAGGAAACTGCGTCCTATATGACACTCTGTACAGTAGACATTGGCGTGCGGTGAGACGAGGTAAGTTGCGTTTTGCGGGGGCATGGTATGACATGTTGTCCCGCAGAACTTGGGCGAATTAGAATAATCCCAACCATAAACACCGCCAACCAGGAGCAACAGGGTTAGCACACCCAGGATGGTGTATGGCAGGATCATTAGCCAATGCGGGGAACCGGCCGGCGGGAAAAAGAAACGCTTTAAGCTTTGTCTAAATCTCTTCATAGGACACCTCGTTTATATTATAAATAGAATGAGAGTTTCCATGACGAAGCGAGTCATTAAATTATGGAGGTGTGGACGGGCGTACGCCCGTCCACACCTCCATACCCCCGCCCTTTCACAGAAATATTCCTAAAAATCTTTCTTTGGCGAACGCTGGAAACACGAGCAATTGCCGGCTATTATTCTTGAGCGCCGGCGGTGATCCATTGGCTTACAAGCTCAAGCTCCTCGACAGTGAATTGGCCGGGATGACCTCCCGCCTGCTGCTTTTGGATCAGCAGGCTGCCGGCCGGGTCGCCGGGCAGGATGACCGGGCCGTCCTGTCCGCCTTTGATTGCATCGGCATAGGTAGCGAACGAGAGTTGAGCCAGCTTGACCGACGTTCCGTGGCAGGCACCGCATTTGGCCTGGAAGAGTGGGCCGAGGGAACCATCCCAGGTCAGGACGGCCGCGCCCGTGGCCGGTGTGGGCGGCAGGGTGGGGGTCGGGGTGGGCGTCTGCGGGACATAGACGGCAACCGGGCTGGAGATGGGTGGAACGGTGGTGATGGCCGTCTTTTCGCCGCTGACGAAACCATACACGCCCAGCAGCATTGCAATGGCCAGGACGCTGCCCACCGGGTAGTAGATCGTCTGACGTTTGCGCAGCGTTTTCGGATCAAGGGTTCGGACAGTGATGCCGGCCTTGATGTCGGCCAGTTCGAGCGGGTGCTCGTGGAGCATTTCCGCCTCGGTCAGTTTCCCGGTCCACATGCTTTTATTGAACCGGCGCAGGTGGACGCCGTACATGTGCCAGACAATGATCGCCAGCACCGCCAGCAGGGCTTCGCCGCCGTGGGCCGCCTTGGAGGCCGGGATGATCTCGCCCGGCAGGAGCCGAACGGTGGCGAGCGGATTCCACATCATAAAGCCGGTAATGCCCATGATGACGGTGCCCCACACCAGCGCCCAATATTCCATCTTTTCCTCGAAGGTGTAGCGGCCCATCTGCGGGCGTCTCTTGCCCAGGCCCAGGTTGTAGACAAAGGCCTGGATGCCATCCTTCACATCCAGCAGACCTGGCAGCATACTCATCCGTGAGCGCCGGACGAAAATCTTGTAGCCAATATCCAGGGTGTGATAGATGGCCAGCAGCATTAAAATGCCAGCCGCAACGTGGTGGATCAAGCGCGTGGTCTCGATGCCTCCGAACAACTTGATCATGGCCTGCGCCCAGCCGGTAATGGCGTATTTTTGCGGCAGGCCGGTGAGTCCCAACGTGGTGAAGGAGACCAGCAGCAAGGCATGGGCGACGCGCTGCGCCCAATGGAAGCGCTCATACAGGCGCGGTATTCTTGCTGTCGGGCGACTCGGCTTCTTGTCGGTCGGTCGAGTCGATTTTTTGTTCGTCATTTTCTTGCTCATGCGTGCTTGACTCCTTTGCGGCGCTCGATCAGCCGCCGCGCGACATCGCTAAAAACGTAAATCAACATACCGCCGATCACGGTGGGGATGAAGATCTTATAGAATAGATTCACATAATAGACAATTGGGTACTTCGTTGGGCTGGGGATGTAGTGACTCATCCAGGCATCGGGAAAATTCGTGGAGGCGTCTGGATGGCACTTACGACAGGCCGCCAGCAGGTTTTCCTTCATGGCGAGGCCATACTGCGGATCGTCCACGAGCTTGATGTTATGAACGCCGTGGCAGTCGAAGCAGACCGGTTTGTTGGTGATCTGATCGGGAGAGGTTTTCTCGAAGAGCGTCACCGTGGTGCCGTGAAAATCGGCGACGTAAGTGTTCAAGACTTGCGTGGGGATGCCGTACTTATCCATGATCGCTGGGTTCGTATGGCATTTAGAACAAATCAAGGGTGAGTAAATACGGAAGGTGGCCGTGGTGGGGTCTTGGATGTTGTGGACGCCGTGACAGTCAATACAAGTGGGCACATCCAGGTTCCCATCGCCGATCAGCGCGGAGCCGTGCACGCTGGCCTTGTATTGGTCGTAAATGGCGCTGTGGCAGCGGGCGCATTTCATGGGGATCTGGACGTGGGCATTGGGTAATAACTCGCCGGTCGAGGGGTCGGTGATTTGGGTCTGCGTGTGAGGGTTATGACAATCGGTGCAGATGGCCGCGTTGGTGTTACCGGCTGCCAGCGCCCTCTGGTGGACCGAATCGAGCGTCTGGTCGTATTGCTCGAGGTGGCAGTTCTGGCAGATGGTGTAGACCTGCAAGGACACTTCCCGCAGGCTCTGGGCTTTCAAATCGGGATGTGGGAAGGTGGAAATGTTCGAGTGACAATCTGTACAGGCCAGGTTCTTGTGCACAGAATCGTTGAAATGCCCGGCGTCAATGGTCAGCACCAGGCTCTCTCCGCTGGGCAGCGTTTTGGTGATATCCGCTATGTCATGACAGCTCAGGCAGGTGGCGTTTTCCATGACCGGAGCAGAAGACGGCGCGGGCGAGGCCGCAACGGGCCGGGTCAAACCAAGGGCAGCCAGCGCCAGGAGACTGATTCCCAATGCAATCAGCAATACCCTGGTCTGGCGCATATTGAAGAGTTTCGTCTTTCGCATTGCATTCTCCGTAATTCATAGTAAGCCGGTAAGAAGAGTTTGTGTATAAAATCAGCTCGAATTACAAAGGCTGTGGCGCACGGCGGAGCGTTCCAGCAGTTGGTGTAGATCGGGTTGCATCGTTCCTCCTCGGCGGTCAGTGTTCAGCAAGGTCAGTCATTTGCCCTCGCCGCCACCGCCAGCGGATAAATCCGCCGAATAAGCCTTTTTTCGACAGGACTATCTGATGTAAAGCAACACAAAACACGACCCTGAAAATTGCGGTCGTTTGCACATTCACAAGAGGGGGTTCAACGTTTCGCGGCGACGAGCTGAACGCGGGTATATTCCAAACGTTCCATGACTGACTTGGCGGTCTCGCGCATCAGGCCATAGGCAAATTTGAGATCGCGATCACACAGCGCGCGCAGAGAAGAAGCGTTGATCCTGATTGCGCGGCCAGGCTTGTCAGCGCGCAATCGAGCCGTGTAGATATACGGCTCAATCAGCGCAGAGACGCCGCATATCTCGCCGGGGTTGAAGTCACCGACGTAGTATTCTTTGCTGTATGATGGATCGTTTTCGGTGGTTACAACGAAATTGTACGAGACACTGCCCTCGATCAGGAGGTAAAACGCATCAGCGGGTTGACCAGCTTCGACGATGACCGTGCCTTTTTCGAAAGAGAGTTCGTCGGCAATCATGGCAACGGCTTTCAATTGCGCGTCATCCATAAATCCAAAGAATGGAAACCGGCGCAGAAGTTCGGGTGGGATCATTTTCATTCTCCTTTCGTAACTGCGTAACTGCTCAGCCTGGCCCTCACCCCTCCCCTCTCCCGTGCGGAAGAGCATCGCACAGGAGAGGGGGTAGGGGGTGAGGGCCTGAGCATGCCCAGTCCCATTGGTATTGCTAACCTGCTGTAATGCGCAGATTATTGGCCTAAGACCGCCAGGGCGGCGTCGAGCAGGTCATTGGCGTACTTGGGGTTGTGAACGCCCATGGAGCCATCTTCGGTGATGTAGCCGTAGACCCACACCGGGAAGGCCTTGGCCTCAGCATAGACGCCGGGAACAGGAGAGCCATTAGCGTCAAGCAGGCCAGCGGTCGTCAAGGCTTCCTTAAGCGCATCGTACTTCGCCTGAATCTTGGTCACGGCTCCGTTGATGTCGGTGTTCTCTGCATCAGCATGGCAGGCCACGCAGGCAGAGACGGTCGCGTCGAAGGTGTGGTTGGCGGAGCTGCCCAGGTGGCAGGTCACGCAGGAGTCCGTGGTCATGGTGTAGTGAGCGCTGGTGGAGCCAGTAACGGTACCGCCACCGCCAACACCCAGCATCATGTCGGACTGGTTGCTGAGGTGCGGGTTGAAGCGTATGGTGGCTTTGTACTCGCCAGCGATAACATTGCCAGCAGCGTCCTTGTTGGGGAAGTTGGCCATGTAGCGGCGGGCCTGGTGGCAGTTGACGCACAGGTTGCCCATGCCCTTGTCGAAGGTCTGGCCGCTGATGACCATGGCCACCGGGGCGGTAGTCCGCAGGGCGAAGTCGTCAGCCGTGTAGGTCGTGTGGATCTGGTGGCAGGTGCGGCAGGTCTGCGGGGTGGCATCCGGCAGGGTGATGTCTTTTGCCGAAGCGTAGTCAGCAAAGGTCTGGACGGCAGCAATGCGGTCAATGAAGGATGAGCCTTCGTGACAACCGGCGCAGCTTTGGTTGCCAGCTTCTTCTTCCCATGCCAGGCCATCAGGACCATGGCGGGAGCCTTCCCAGGCATAGATCTTGCCGTCGAGCAGGGTGGTGTTATTGTGGCACTGGGTGCAGGTCAGTTCAGTTGCAGACGGAGCCGTGCCGGCCGGACCCTCCGGTCCTTGGGGGCCAGCGGAGCCGGCAGGACCGGCAGGACCGGGTTCACTGGGGCCGCAGGCTACGAGAAACACAGCCAGCAGGAGCAACCCGCATACAATGAATACTGCTTTTTTGGTTAACATTTGTTTCGTTCTCCTCATCATAATAAGATTGGGTTACTTGGCATATTGCAATTGATTTACGATGGGCGCCTCCGCATACGGAAATCGCTCAATCTCTGGCGAGATTGGGTTGGAATATTGGGTTTATATCCCCAATTATAATTAAAAACAAGTTAATAAGCGCGGCAACTTATTGTGACAAATGTCACGTCTATACTGGTAAAAGTCACAATTCCAGAAATCGCGATGTTGGTATAAAATACCCAATAGATGCCATGTACGATACAGGTTTGCACTTCGGTATTTTGATCGTCTTCTTCGTCTACGGCGCGGCGTTCTTCACAATGGGACTGGCCTTGGCACTGGAGACAAGCCGTTCCCCCTTGTTGGCGAATGTTAATTTGCTGCGTACCTTGGCCGCCTTCGGCATCCTGCATGGTCTGCACGAATGGTTGGAGATCTACCTGCTCCAGATCGTCTGGTTGGGGTCTAAGCTTCCAGATTGGATCTCCTGGTTCCGGGTTGGATTGTTGGCGATTTCATTTATTGTGCTTATCATTTATGGGGTGCAGGCTTTTCGGCTACCGAAGCGAAAGTCAATGCCCCTGGCAGCCGTTGGCCTGGGTATTTTGGCGATATATATGCTGGCTATCGTCTTCAGTGCAGTGGTGGCGTACCATGCGGGTCAGGTTGTCTGGTTGCGTTTTACCGATGCCTTGATCCGTTATTTGCTGGCTGTGCCGGGGGCGTTATTGGCGGCGCAGGGTCTGAATTTTCAGGCCTTGGCGGCCAAGGACGAGAACCGGCACCCACTTGCGGCCAGTCTGCAATGGGCGGCCTTGGGGTTTGGCATCTACGGTTTGACCCAAATCTTTGTCAATCAAGTGGATATGTTCCCGGCACGCTGGATCAGCGCAGACGCCTTTCAGGCTGTTACCGGAGTGCCTATCCAGGCCATCCGTTCGGCCATGGCGATGGTGGTCATGATCAGCATGTTGCGTGCTACGCAGGTCGTGGAGGCCGAGCGTCAACAACAATTGCAGGCTGCCCAGCAGGCCCGGCTGGAGGCCATGAAGCAGATCCAAGTTGAGTTGACCAAGCGTGAGAAGATGCGCCGGGAATTGCTTCGTCACACTGTTCAGGCTCAAGAGGATGAACGGGCGCGCATCGCCCGTGAAATCCACGATGAAACCGCCCAGCTAATAAGCGCCTTTTCTTTCGACCTGGCCACACTGCAAAACATCCTCCGGGACCATCCGGAGGCCAGGATGCTGCTCGACCGTTTGCAAGCGCTCAGCAAGCAGATTTCGCAAGGGATTTACCATCTCGTGCATGACTTACGACCAGCCCAATTGGACGATCTCGGACTAGTGCCTACGCTGAATTATCTTCTTGAGCGCGATTTCTACCCCAAGGGTTTGCGCATGTTGCTCGAGGTAAAGGGGGAAACGCGCAGGCTAGACCCGACTCTCGAAACCGTGCTGTTCCGCGTGGCGCAGGAAGCCATCACCAATATCGCTCGTCATGCGAAGACGAAGAAGGCCCAAATCCAATTGGTGTATGCCCCGGAACAGATCACTTTGAGGGTGAGCGATACCGGCGTAGGCTTCGATCCAACCGAGACTTTCAACGCGCCGCGCGGCTGGGGACTGGCCGGTATGCGCGAACGGGTCGAATCGGTGGGCGGAAAGCTGCGTGTCCAGTCCGCGCCGGGAGAGGGAACGACGATCGAGGTCATCGTTCCGACCTGCGAGCAATTAGTATTGCCAGATGAGGAGATACAGGTATGAAGAAGATCCGCTTGATGTTGGTAGATGATCACGATGTGGTGCGCGTCGGCCTCAAAACCTATCTACAGACGCAAGAAGATTTCGAGGTGGTGGCTGAGGCGGGCAGTGGCGAGGAGGCCGTGCCGCGTGCCATGCAGGCAAAGCCGGATGTTATCTTGATGGACATCACCATGCCTGGCATGGATGGGATGGAGGCCACGCGCCGCTTGCGCGTCCTGTGCCCGGATTGCCTGATCCTGGCGCTGACCGTCCACGACGATAAACAATACTTCATGCAAATGCTGGCGGCTGGCGCATCCGGCTACATCACCAAACATGCCGCCGCGGATGACCTGATAGATGCCATCCATACCGTCGCCGCCGGTAATGTTTATTTGCAACCTGCATTAGCCCGCTGGCTGCTGGAAGATTACCAGCGGCTGGTTCAACAACAGGGACAATCCTTTCAATCGCCGCCTGGCAATCACCTCAACATTGTTGGGTTGGAGGTGCTTAGCCAGCGTGAGCGGCAGGTGCTGGAGCTGGTGGCGCAGGGGTCGAACAACCAGCAAATCGGCGATAGCCTCGGCCTCAGTCCGAA
>Ga0315294_10005187_pt1 | contig 14278 bp, 10 predicted proteins | sample YL17G13_40_MG_FD_203626 | JGI IMG/M metagenome (GOLD analysis project Ga0315294, IMG submission 203626) | Sediment microbial communities from Yellowstone Lake, YNP, Wyoming, USA - YL17G13_40 | ecosystem: Environmental > Aquatic > Freshwater > Lake > Sediment | place: USA: Wyoming | collected... | reverse complement strand
GGAAAAACCCGGGCCTGACGGTCTGCCAACTCCGCCAGGCGGCCGGGGCGCTGGTGCATTCGCTGTGGCTGACCGGGCAGGTGCGTACGAGCTTCCTGGAGAAGGAAGCCGCGATCATCACCGAGACACAGCAACGCAACGAGAAGTCCCGGCGCAGCCATGTGAAAGCCCGCAAGCGGCGGTTGCGTAAACTGGGCATCAAACTGTTGTCGTTACGCTGTTGCATAATGAACCAAGTGGCGTTGTAGTACTAGCGGCGGCGGAACGTGCCGGAGCCCGCGTAGTTCTTGTCGTGCCGCCAGTCGGGCCGCCACCAGAGTTGCGACCCGCGGTCCTCGGGCCCGTCGAAGTCGTCGACCGCCACGTTCAGGCGGAACGCCTCCCACGCCTTGCCCTGCTTGGCATCGAGGTAGGTCAATGGGATGGCGATCTCGGCGGCATAGCCCGTGCCGGTCCGGACGCAGGCGACGCGCGTCCCCTCGGGCAGGCGGTCGCGGCCGTAGCAGACCATCTCGCCGCCCTCGGCCGCGGGGCTGAGGGTCGCCAGCAGGATGTCCTGGAACTCGCCCGTGCCGCGGCCCGCCGAGCGCTCCGGCTCCGGCCGCGCGTCCAGCCGCACCTCGATCCCGTCCTGGTCCCACACGGCCTTCCGGGGGTCCAGCACGAGGACGTCGTCCGTCACCTCGACGGCCAGGTAGAGGCAGGCGTCGTCGTGGGCGACGGCGAACCGGAAGCGGCCGTCCGCGGGACCGGACCACGTCTTCGGGTCGCGGCGGACCTCGGCGGGCTCGCGGCAGAGGTTCGGCAGGTCGCCCCACTCCTCGAGTCGCCCGTCGACGGTCACGGCGCGCGGGGCGGGCGGGCACGGCCGCACCCGCTCGACGAGCATCCAGTGCGTGCCCTGGCGCTGGAACGGCCGCTGGCCCGGCACATCGCAGGTGACGGTCCACGCCAGGCCGAGCGGGGCGATGGCGTCGGGCGGCACGGACCCGGCGGGCACGAGTTGCACGTCGACCGTCTCGGCCGCCTTGGGCCGGACGGTCCGCTCGATGACGTCCGGCGCCGGCACCAGGTGCGGGTTCGGCCCGAACGCGGCGCGGACCTTCATCGGGAAGTCGGCGGTATTGGCGAGCGTCAGGCGGACCGTGCGGGTGTCGAAGGCGTCGCCCTCCACGAGGAGCGGGTCGGACGCGAAGGCCCCGGCGACCGCCGCAGCCAGCGGCCCCGTCTGTTCCGTGACGAGGTCCTCGTCGAAGATGCCGTCCAGGGCGAGGTTGGCGATGCGGGGCCCCTCGTCCGTCAGGGTGACCCAGGCGACCTGGTCGAACGTGCCGTCCTCGGGCCCCTCCAGGGCGCTTACGCCGCCCGTCGTTGCGAACTTGATGCACGTCCGCCCCCCGCGGACGTACTTCGTGTAGACGTGGTCGTGCCCGGCGAAGACGCTGTAGGGCCGGCCCTTGAGGAGGGCCTCGACCGTCTCCCAGCCGGTCTGGTCGCGCGAGAGCCATAGCGGCTTGTGCATGAAAACGCACGTCCATCGGACCTTCGGGTTTGCGGCGAGGGTCTTCCTGACGTAGGCGACCTGGTCGCTGCTGATCGTGCCAGCGCTCATGCGCTCCGTGTTCAGGACGAGGAAGAGGACCCGGCGGTAGACGAAGTGGTAGAACGAGCGGCCGAAGCGGGCATCCCACTTGCGGGCCGCCAGGTCGTTCGAGATGTCGTGGTTGCCGGGGACGAAGAAGAACGGCATCCGCAGGGGGCGGAGGATCTCCAGGAACTCGGTCCACTCGTGGTCGATCTCGGCCGCGTCCTCCTCCTTCCCCTCGATGAGGTCGCCGATGCACAGGACGAACTCGGGCCCGAGCAGGTTGACCTTGCGCACCGCGTCCTCGAAGACGCCCTCGCGGGCCTCACCCGTGCGGTCGGCCATGATGACGAACTGGAACGGGTCCGGGTCGTTCTCGGGCACCAGATCGGTCCAGGGGTTGACCGCGCCGGAGTCGACGACGAAGCCGTCGTAGGGAAGGGCGGGGATTGGGTCGCGCCCGACCCCGCGCCCGGCGCATCCGCCTGCGAGGGCGGCGGCCAGGACCAGGGCGAGGCGGCCGAGGGCAGGTCGGGCGGCAGGACGGGTCAGGTCGCGCATGGTGGCCCTCCGGTACGCGTTCCGGGGCCATTCTAGCGGCCGCTGGGGGAAACTCAAAAGCCAAGCCGGGCCGGTTCAGCCGGTCAGACCAGGGCGGAACTGCGCCGAAACGGCAATCCGGGCCGACGACGGGACGCTGCGGCCACGCGAACGGCCGCTCCTGGCGGCTGATCAGGGCAGAGGCTTCGGGGAATGGCGCCGATGCGGCACCGCCTTGCCGCATCTGGGGCCCGCGAATATATCGTTGACATCGCCCCTGCCGCACGGTACAAGATGCCGCCTCAGGTTGAGGGCCACGGGCAATCCTCCCAAAGGAGCGGGTACGATGGACGTGCAGGCGATCATTGACAAGGTCATGGGAACCCCGGTCCCCGAGGTCAAGAAGGTGGGCCTCGCGTATTCCGGCGGGCTGGATTCGAGCCTGTCGATCGAACTCCTCCAGCGGCGCTACGGCGTGGCGAAGAAGGAGATCATCCCGATCACGATCGACGTCGGCCAGGGCGACGAGGAGGTCGCCACCAGCCGCGCCAAGGCCAAGCAGTTGGGCGTCAAGCAGATCTTCATCGACAAGAAGGCCGAGTTCACGGAGAACTGGCTTTCGCGCGCGATCCGCGCGAACTCCGATTACGAGGGCTACCCGGTCTCGACGTCGATGACGCGGCAACTCGTGGGCCGCGAGGTCGCGCTGAAGGCCCGCGAACTCGGCTGCGACGCCGTCATGGAAGGCTCGACCGGCAAGGGCAACGACCAGTACCGCCTGCACAACACGTTCAAGATCTTCGCCCCGGAACTGAAGATCCTCGTCCCCGTGCGCGACTTCGACCTGACGCGGGCCGAGGAGCGGGCCCTGTGCGAGGCGTGGGGCGTCCCGGTGGACGAGCAGATCGAGGGCGGCGACGACAAGACCCTCTGGTGCCGCTCCATCGCCTCCGGCGCGATCAGCCTGGACCAGGTCCTGCCCGACGACATCTGGATGTGGCTCGTGCCGCCCGAGAAGGCGCCCGACAAGGTCGAGACGATCCGCCTGGAGTTCACCGAGGGCGTGCCGACCCACCTCGACGGCAAGCGCATGAGACTCGGGAAACTCGTCGGCGCCCTCAACGTGATCGCGGGCCGCAACGGCGTCGGACGCATCGACATGTTCGAGGACGGCATCATGGACCTCAAGAGCCGCGAGATTTACGAGGCCCCGGCCGCCCACGTCATCCTGCGCCTGCACCACGACCTGGAACAGTGGTGCCTGACGAAGGACGAACTGGAGTTCAAGCGCATCGTCGACGCCAAGTGGGCGTACCTGGTGTACCACGGCATGTGGTACCACCCGCTGCGTAAGGAACTGGACGCGTTCATCGCGGCCAGCCAGAAGTTCGTCAACGGGACCTACCAGGTGGGCCTCTACAAGGGGAACATCGAGATCCTGAAGCGCGAGAAGGCCACCGGCCTCTTCTCGCCCGAGATCCGGTCGATCAAGGCGAAGGGGTTCTCGCAGCAGGCGGCGAAGGACGCGGCGACGATCCGCGGCCTGCCGTTCGAGATTCTCGCCCGCCGCGGCGGCATCGAGGACTGAAGACACGCGGGCACTCCGCGGCGATTCGCATGACACGAGCCCGGGGCTTCCCCGGGCTCGCCCTTTTCGGGGCCGCGCCGCCGTCGTATACTGAGAGGCACGTCTGGGCACGGCAGGCAGGGAGGACGCAGCGATGGCCAAACTGTGGGACAAAGGCTACGTGATCGAGCCGGAGATCGAACGGTTCACCGTCGGCGAGGACCACCTGCTGGACCGCGATCTGGTGCGGGCCGACTGCCTCGGCTCGGCGGCCCACGCGACCATGCTCGCCGCGATCGGAATCCTCACGCCCGCCGAGCGCGACCGCCTCCTCGCGGGCCTCCGGGCGATCCTCGCCGACTTCGCCGCCGGCAAGTTCGCAATCTCCGCACAGCAAGAGGACGTCCACACGGCCGTCGAGGAGCGCCTGACGCAAGTCCTCGGCGACCTCGGCAAGAAACTTCACACCGGCCGCAGCCGCAACGACCAGGTCCTGCTGGACCTGCGCCTGTGGGGCAAGGAGCGGCTTCAGGATTTGGCGGAGCGGGCGATCGGCCTGGCGGGCGCCTTGGCCGCGCTCGCCCGGGCCCACGAGTTCGTCCCCATGCCGGGGCGGACGCATATGCAGATCGCCATGCCTTCAAGCGTCGGCCTGTGGGCGGGGGCGTGGGCCGAGTCGGTCCTCGACGACCTCGTCCTGGTGCGGGCCGCCCACGAGTTGTGCGACCAGTCGCCCCTGGGGTCCGGCGCCGCCTACGGGTCGGCCCTGCCGCTCGATCGCCGGATGGTGGCGGACCTCCTGGGCTTCGCCCGGGTCCAGAACAACGTCCTCTACTGCGCCAACTCGCGTGGCAAGGTGGAACTCGCGACCCTCGGCGCGTGCACGCAGGTCATGGTGGACCTCTCGCGGATGGCGACCGACCTCATCCTCGGCGCCAGCCCCGAGTTCGGCTACTTCCGCATCTCGAAGGAACTCTGCACCGGCTCGAGCATGATGCCGCAGAAGCGGAACCCGTGCGCCCTGGAACTCGTGCGGGCGAAGGCGGCCGCGGTGATCGGCCACGAGCAGACCGTCGCCGGCATCCTCCGGGCCCTGCCGAGCGGCTATAACCGCGACTTCCAGGAGACCAAGGGCCCCGTGATGCGCGGCCTGGAGACGACGGGCGCGTCGCTGGCCGTCATGCACCTCAGCATCGAGCGGCTGGAGGTGGTCGAGGCGAACCTCCGCCGGGGCTTTGTCCCCGAGATCTACGCGACCGACCGGGCCCTGGAACTCGTGCAGGAGGGAAAGCCCTTCCGCGACGCCTACCGCGAAGTGGCCGCGAACCTCGGCGCCCTGGCCGCGCGCGACCCCGTTGAGAACCTCAAGTCCAAGACGCTCCAGGGCGGACCGGGGAATCTGGGCCTCGACGCGCTCGATGAGCGCATCGCGGCCGACGCGACATGGCTCGCCGCCGTGCGCGAGCCATTCCAGAAGGCCCTCGCGGCCCTCCTCGGCTGAAACGGAGACGCCCTGGAACCCCGCAAAGGTCGCAAAGAGCGCAAAGAGAGGGTGGTGACGGCGGAGATGTAGCGCGAGGCCTTGCCTGCCGGCAGGCTTTACGCCCGCGCACGGCCGGGTGGCACTGGTGGCTTGCCACCAGTGATGCCTTGATATCGAGTGTTTGCGCGGCGGGTCTCCGCACCCACCGCGCAAGAGCAAACAAGTCAACGCCAAAGCGCTCTGGGTAACGGCAGCGGCAACGGCCGACAGAAACACGGCGCCCGGCTCTGCCTTTGACCTACTTCAGTCTGTGCCGTTCTTTGCGCTCTCTGCGTCCTTTGCGGTTAAACCCGGTGGTGCGGAAGGCCGCGGCCCGATGCGGATCGCACGCCGTCGCCGCGTCGCGACAAGATTGCCCGGCAGGTCGATCGGCCCCGCCACCGTCTTCGCGAGGAGCGCCGCGACGACCTCCCGCGTCCGGTCGGCCGACATGTGCTTCAGGCCCCCGCCCAGGCGCTCGACCGCTCGCCGCAGGATCGCCCCCTGCATCCACGGCCTCAAGGGGGTGAAGTCGTCGGCGTCGATGACAAGCGCCCCGCCGTCGGCCGCCGGGCGGACCACCTGGCGCCACACGGCCTGAAGCGCATCCGCGAGGACCTCGCCCGCGGCGGCCGCCTGGTCCGCGAGGCGCGCGAGGGCCTCGTCGGCCCGGGGGTTCACGGCCTCGCGCGCAAGGGGCAGGAGGTCCTGCCGCAGGCGGTTCCGCGTGTAGGCTGGGTCGGCGTTCGACTCGTCCTCGCGCCACGCCTGGCCGCGCTCCTTGAGAAAAGCGAGGACCTGGGCACGCGTCACCTCCAGGAGCGGCCGCACGATCTCGATCTCAGCCCCGGCGTCGAGAGGCGCCCGCGGCGCGAGGGCCGCGAGGCCCTCGATGCCCGTGCCCCGCAGGACGTTGAAGAGGACCGTCTCGGCCCGGTCATCGGCGGTGTGGCCGAGGGCGACTTGGCGTGCACCCCGCCGCCGCGCGGCGTCGGCCAGGAACCGCCGCCGCGCCAGGCGCGCCGCCTCCTCAATGCCCAGGCCCTGCGCCCGGGCCTCGGCCGGGACGTCCGCCCGCGCGGTCTCGCACGCAAGACCCATCCGCGCGGCCAGGGCCGCGACGAACGCCTCGTCCTCGTCGGCCGCCCCGGCCCTCAGGCCGTGATGGAGGTGCGCGACCACCAGCGGCGGCACGAGGCCTTCGGCGGCCAGGTCCGTCAGCACGAGCAGGAGCGCGACTGAGTCGGGCCCGCCGCTCACGGCCACCAGGGCGCACGCGCCGCTGCGGCCGCCTGGTCCGCGCGGCGTGTCGCCGGGCGCCGAGGGAAAGAGGTCGTGGCGGCGGACGGTCTCGCGCACGCGGTCGACGAAGGTGGCGGCAGGTCCCGAGGTCATGGCGGCATTATATCGCAGCGCGGGAGCGGCGGGAGCGAAACTCGGGGGCGAAACTCGTTGACCCCGGCGTGCCGGGGCAGTAGGCTCATCTGGGTGGTCCGGCGCGGCATTGCCGCAGCGCCGACCGCATTGGGGGAGACCGATCGTGCGACAGGATGCGTCGATACCGACGGACCGGGGCCAGGTCGAAGGCCGGCTGGGCGTCATCGAGGCGATGCGCCGAGGCTGGGCCTTCCTGAAAAGGGACTTCTGGCCCGTCTGGACGGTGGGCCTGGTGGCCATGCTCCTGATGAGCGCGATCGGGGGGGCGGGCGGCATCCCCTACATCGGCGTGTGCATCGCGGTGGCGGTGGGCATCTTCGTCCAGCCGCCGCTCACGGCGGGGCTCTTCCTGGCCATCCGGAGGGCGGTGGACGGCGGCAAGGCGAACGTCGGCACCCTGTTCGAGGGGTTTCGCCAGCGGTACTGGGAGTCGGTGGTCGCGCTGCTGCCCCCCGAGCTGGCGGCGGGCGCCTTGGCCGTCGTGGTGGGCATCGGTGCGGCGGCGATGGGGATCGGCGCGAGCATCATGGAAGGCGGCGGCCACGGCCGCGGGGACGAGGAGGTACTGCTGGCCGCCCTCGGGATCGGGGCGCTCGTGTTCGTGCCCCTGGCCCTGGCGGTAATGGTGTTCTCGATGTTTTTCATCTTTGCGGCGCTGGCGGTGTGGGAGCACCCCGGCCGGGGGTGGGAGGCGGCCAGGGCGTCGATGCGCCTGGTGCGGGCGAACTTCTGGTCCGTGCTGGGGCTGATGATCCTGTTCGGCCTCGTCAACAGTGCGGCCGCGCTGGCGGGCCTCCTGGCGTGCTGCGTCGGCATGTTCTTCACGGTGCCGGTCGTCATGGTGTGGCAGACGACCACGTTCATCTACCTCTATCGCTCGTGGACGGGGCAGGCCCTGGTGCAGGCCGGCGCGGCAGAGGGATCGGGGCCCGTGGCGCCGACGGAGATCCTGCCGCCGCCGCCGCCCCCGCCGCCGGGGCAGGGGGGCTAGGTTGTGTCCGACAGACCCGGGGTCGGGCCGGGGCCGGAGCGGGTCGGCCGGACCCGGCCGCGGGGCACGGACCTGCCCGAGCCGGACCGGCGGGTGACGCGGGCGGAGCGGTGGTTCCACGGCGCGGTGGCGGCGGGGCTGGCGCTCGTCTTTGCGGGGAGCCTGGGGGGACTGGACCTCTGGCGGCACCATGCCCCGGACGACCCGAGCGCCGACACGTTCACGATCTGCGGGCTGCGCCTGATGACGGGAATCCCGTGCCCGTCGTGCGGCCTGACGCGGTCGTTCTGCGCGATCGGGCGCGGCGACCCGGCCCGCGCCTTCCGCGACCATCCGCTGGGCCCGCTCGCGTTCCTGCTCCTGGGGTTCCTCATGGTCCGCTCGGGGTGGATCGCGGCGGGGGGCCGCGACCGGTTCCCGCGGGCGGCGCGGGCGCTGGTGTGGGCGCTGCCCTACCTCATCCTCCTCTGGGTGCTCGTGTGGGTGGTGCGGCTGGGGGTGATGGCGGCGGACGGGTCGGCGGGGGCGGCGTGGCGCGCGTCGCCGCTGGGGCGGCTGATCGGCCAGTAGACTGGTACCATTGATTGTGCGAGGGGGCGCGGTGGGTCTCCGTACCCACCGCGCCCCGCGCCTCGCGCGCGGCGGGTTCGGAGACCCGCCGCGCCGATGCGAAACGCACTGGCGGGCAAGCCGCCAGTGGCACCCGGCGGCCGGGGCCGCGTCAGGTCCGAAGCATCTCCAGGGAGAGGATGCTGGCCGGAAGGACCAGGATCACGGGGATCCACGCCGCCGTCAGGGGGCTCAAGTGGCCGGTGTTGCCGAACGCCGTGGCCGCGAACATCAGGACGAAGACGGCGATGAAGAGGCCGAGGGCGACGCCGATGCTGATGAAGTAGTTGCGGTCCTCGCGGCCGGTGACGAAGGGGAGGCCCAAGAGGAGGATGAGGAGGTTCATGATCGGCATCGTCAGGTGCTGGTGCATGGCGACCTGGAGTTGGCGCCAGTTGCCGCGCATCGGGTCCTTGGCGAGGATCTTGAGTTCCCGGTAGGCCATGTAGCGGTAGAAGTCGCTGGCGCGGTGGCGCTCGATCTCCTCGGGCCCGACGTTGGTGGCGTAGAAGGCGATGGGCTCGCCCTCGGAGTCGGCGGGGCGCTGGTCGAAGACGGCGGCGCGATCGACGGGGGGGAACCTCAGGCCGCCTTCCAGTTGCCAGCCCTCCAGCGCCCCCCGGCGGTACCAGCGGGCGCGATCGGCCTCGAGGGTTCCCGCGGGGTGGTAGTTCTCGTCGCGCAGGAAAATGCGGACCTTGATCTCGTGGACGACGCCCTTGCCGGGGAAGGCCCTGGGCTCCGACAGCATCTCCTCGGTCTTGGGATCGTAGAGGGGGGCGTAGAGGACGTTGTTGTGGGCGTCGCGGATGAAGTCGACGGGGAACTTCTCGCGGACCTCCATCTCGTCGGGGTCGCGCGTGAGTTCCGGGGCGATGGAAGGGATGATGATCTCCTGGTTGACGACGTAGAAGGCGTCCAGGAGGAGGGCGACGACGATCATCGGCCACATGACGCGGTACAGGCTGATGCCGGCGGCCTTGATGCCCGTGAGTTCCCGCCCCCGCGCCAGCCGCACCATCGAGGCGGCGGCCGACACCAGCAGGGCCGGGGCCGCCAGCAGTTGAAAGTAACTGAACGACTTATACCCATAGTATCGTAGGATGTTCCAGACCAGCGCCCAGAACCCGACGTCGCGCGCCTCCGGGGAGACGAGGCTCAGGATCTTGTTGACGTTGAAGAAGAGGTCGAGCACCAGGGTCAGGCTCATCATCCCCACGAGGACGATGAGGAGCGACACGAGGAACGTCTGGATGATGTAGCGGTCGAGGACCTTCATCGCCGCCCCCCGCGGAGCAGGCGGCGCACGGCCGCCCGGATCGGCCAGCCCCACGCCAGGTAGGCCAGGAGCAGCGCGCCCAGGACGACCATCGCCCCGTTCGGGATCCACAACAGGGGCAGGCTGGCCTGGTCCTTGGCGACGATCTTGGCCGCCGGCATCGTCAGGAACGTGGCAGCCATGTAGGGGACGAGGGCGACGCCGAAGGCCGTCAGCAGGTGCCCGCTGTGGAAGAGGGCGCCGAGGCCGGCGCCGATCAGCACCAGGCCGAAGCACCCGACCGCCGTTGCCAGGCGCGCGTGGAACTCGGCGAAGGCGCGGCCGCGGATCTTCTCCATCTCGCGGTCCTTGGCCTCGTCGCTGGCATCGTCGGGGGCGGCGAGGAACTGCTCCGACCTCTCCGGGTGACGCTGGACGAACACCAGTTGCCACAGGCTCAGTTCGTCCTCTTTCCGGGGCAACTGGCTGGGCAGGGGGAGCGAGACGACGTCGTCGCGGTTCTGGACCAGGCTCTGGCCCTTCTCGTCGAAGATGACGGCGTTCCAGAGCGTCAGGTCGGCGCGGTGGGCCTTCGTGTCGAACGCGACGCGCCCGTACGGCGCGTAGCAGTACATCTGCTCGCTCTTCGACCGGTACTTCAGGGTCGGGCCGTAGAGCATGTCGCCCGAGACCCGGTCGACGATCAACTGGAACCCTTCGCCGCCCGGCTGGCGGACGTTGATCTTCTTGCCGTTCGCCAGCGTCGAGTAGAAGAGCGACTCGACGTCCCGCAGGCCGACCCGCTTGGCGACGTAGGTGCTCTCCGGCAGGGGCCAGGCGGCCAGGGCGAGGCTCGCCCCGAAGGCGAGGATGGCCAGCACCATGCTCGGCCAGAAGAGGCTGGAGAGGGGGACACCGCTCGCCTGGGCCGCCATGGCCTCGTTGTCGGCCGTCAGGCGGCCGTACACGAGCGTCGCCGCCAGCACCGCCGACAGCGCCAGCGCCAGGTAGACCGCTCCCGGCAGCGACAGCACCATGTAGAGGAGCGACGACAGGGGGCTCAGGCCCTGGCTCTGGAGGGCCGACAGGACCAGCCCGAAGGAGACGACCCCCGTCACGCCGGCCAGCGCCAGCGCGAACGCCTTGAGCATCTCCTTGAGGATGTAGCGATACAGGATGCGCACGGCGCGGCCCCGTCTCCCCGGGAGGGCGGACTCCTGCTGCGCAGCGAAGTGCTGCTTCGCAGCGCAGGAGCGACGGCTTGCCCTCGCTCGGGAAGCATAGCAGAAAGGCCCCCCGCGAAACAAGGTGCCGCGCGGCCGCGGGGGCGCCCCGCCGGCCAGCGCCTTTTGGCTCGCCGCGCGGGGCCGGGCCCGTCTATAATCGGGCCATGCTTCGCGCGATCGCGGCGTCGGTGGGGCAGTTGCTGGTCCCCGCCCACTGTGCGGCCTGTGGCGACGCCGCCGGCGAGGGGGGCCGGTTCCCCCTCTGCCGGGCGTGCGGCGAGGCGATGGCCGCCCTCATCCAGGCCCCTTACTGCCCGCGCTGCGGGCGGCACTCGGGCCCCGGCACCTTCGACGAACAGGGATGCCTCTTCTGCCGCCTGTACCCCATCCACCATGATGCCACGGTGCGCGTCGGCGCGTACGAGCATCCCCTCAAGAGCCTCATCCTGAGGTACAAGAACCAGCGGCGGCAGGAACTGGCCTCGGTCCTGGGCCGCCTGCTCTCGGAGCGGCTGGCGGTCGCCCCGTGGGGCGACCTCGTCGAGGAGATCATCCCCGTTCCGCTCCACTGGACGCGCCGCGTTCGCAGGGGCTTCAACCAGTCCCAGGAGGTGGCGCGCGTGTTGGCCTCGGCTGTGGACCGGCCTTTGCGGCAGCGCCTCAGGCGCATCAGGCGGACGGAGCACCAGTCCCGCCTCGCGGCAAGCGAGCGCCGGAAGGCCGTCCGCGGGGCGTTCCAGATCCGTGGCAGAGACGCTGCCCCCCTCAAGGACCGGACGGTGCTCGTCGTGGACGACGTGATGACGAGCGGCACGACGATGGCGGAGTGTGTCCGAATCCTGAAGAAAGCCGGCGTCCGTGCGGTCTACGTCGCGGTGATCAGCACGGCGGACTACGATGAGCCGGGGCCCTGGTAGATGCCGTGTTCGAAGCCTTCCCCGTGGCGCCGTGGCGGTAGGACCGCGGACCGAATGTTTCGTTGTGGCCGCCGGGCCGGGGGCTATAATGGGCGGGACCGGGAAGCACACGTCCCTGGGGGACCCGCGCGCATGATGCTCATCCCGTTCGGGCGGAAACTGAAGAGCCTCGGCCGCCTGGGTCACGTCGTCTCGATCCTGACGAAGCACGGGTTCGGCTGGGTGGCGGTCAACCTCCACCTGGACCGGTTCATCCCGTTCCGGAAGCGGCTGGGGAAGGGCCTGCTCCAGGAAGCGGAGGTGCCGACGCCGTCGACGGCGGCGCGGTTGGCGCGGGCGCTGGAGGAACTGGGCCCGACCTACATCAAACTGGGCCAGGTCCTCGGCAGCCGCGCCGACCTCATGCCCCCCGCGTTCATCGACGAGTTCCGGAAACTCCAGGACCGCGTCCAGCCGTTCCCGACCGCCGAGGCGCGGGCCGTGATCGAGGCGGAACTGGGCGGCCCGATCGAGCGGTTCTTCAGCGAGTTCGGGGCGGCGCCGTTCGCCGCCGGCAGCATCGCCCAGGCCTACCAGGCCCAGACGCGCGACGGGCGGGCCGTCGTCGTCAAGGTCCGCCGCCCCGGCATCCGCGGCGTCGTCGAGGCCGACATCGACATCCTCGGCCGCCTTGCCGAACTGGCCGAGCGCTACGTCCCCGAGTACCGCGTCTTCCGGCCGACGATGCTCGTCGAGGAGTTCGCCCAGACCGTCCGCAAGGAGACCGACTTCATCGCCGAGGCCTCCAACACCCAGCGCTTCGGCGAGGCCTTCGCCGAGGACCCCCACATCGTCGTCCCGCACGTCCTGTGGAACCTGTCGGGCGAGGGCGTCCTGACGCTCGAGCGGATCGAGGGGGCCCCGGTCTACGACGCCGACCGGCTGGCCCGCGCCGGCGCCGACCGCAAGGCCCTCGCGCGCCACCTGACCGAATGCTTCATGCGCCAGTACTTCGAGTTGGGCCTCTTCCACGCCGACCCGCACCCGGGCAACCTCGTCGTCCAGGCGCCCGACCGGATCGGCATCCTGGACTTCGGCCAGGTCGGGCGCGTCAGCGACGCCATGCGCTCGAAACTCGGCACGGCCCTCATCGCCGCCCTCAACCGCGAGTTCGACATCGTCCTGGACGTCCTGGACGACCTTGGGGCCGTGCCGGAGGAACTCGACGGCGAACGCCTCAAGGGCGACCTCGCCGCCCTCGTCGACAAGTACGCCGGCGTGCCCCTGAAGCGGCTCGACCTCCGGGGCCTGTTCGAGGAGATCACCGGCACCGCCCGGCGCCATCGCGTCATCCTGCCGCGGGACTTCGTCCTGCTGGGCAAGAGCCTCGTCACCGTGGGCGGCGTCGCGCTCGACCTGGACCCCGAGACGAGCATGGTCGCGGTCGTCCGCCCGAAGATCGACGCCCTCGTCCGCCAGAAGGTCTCGCCGCGCCACCTCATGCACCAGGGCCTCGCCAGCGCCTACCACGTCGTGTCCCTGGTCGAGCAGGGGCCTCGGCAACTGCGGCAGGTCCTCCGCAAGATCAACCGCGGCCGGCTCCAGATCGTCTTCCGGCACGAGAACCTCGACCGCTTCATCACGGAACTCGACCGGTCCTCGAACCGCATCGCCTTCGCGCTCATCGTGGCCGCCATCATCCTCGGGTCCTCGGTCCTGATGCAGGCGCACGTGCGGCCGCTCATCCCCGGGACCGACGTGCCGCTCCTGGGCCTTCTGGGCTACCTCGTGGCGGGCCTGCTGGGCGTGTGGCTGGCGATCGCGATCCTGCGGTCAGGGCGGCTCTAGGGCCGGCCTCGGTCCGCTCCGTGGGAGGGGGGCGCATCCATGCGATGGTCTCTCCTGGGCATCGCGCTCGGGCTCGCGGCGACGATCGGGCCGGGCGGCGGCGGGGCGACGGCGGCGGCCGCCGAGGGCGACAGTTGGGCCCCGCCCCCGCCCGAGGAGACCTGGTTCCAGGTCTTCGCCGGCAGCGCGCGCGTTGGCTACGCCCACCACAAGGTGAGCCGCGTCTTCGGCACCCTGATCGTCGAGGAGCAGTTCCAGGCCCTCATCAAGGGCAAGGTCGCCCGGTTCGACACCGTTGTGGTCTACGCGACGAAGGGCGGGCCGCAGCCCCAGGAGGCCACCGCCACGACCGCCCTGGCCGGCGTCAAACTCATGGAGGGCAAGGTGACCTTCGACGCCAAGGGCGGCGAGAAGGCCGCCGCACGGGTCCAGGTCAAGGGCTTCGCCGACCGCAACCTCAAGATCACCAGTCCGCCGAAGGCCCAGACCTCCGAGCAGCCCGTCCCCGACGGCCCGGTCGTCTTCCAGTCGGCCCTGCCCTACGTGGCGCCGCTCCTGGTGCCGAAGGCGGGGCGGCTGGAGGGCGTGACCCTGGCGGAGTTCCCGGACGACATCGACTTCCCGGCCCTTCTGAACCTCAAGCCCGGCCGCACCCTCGAGCGCACCGCGCCCGACCCGACCGGCCGCTGGCAGATCGTCGTGACGGCCCCGCAGCGGGGCGGCCCCCCCGCCCCCGTTGCCCGGATGACCTTCGACGAAAAGGGCGCCCTCGTCAAGCACGAGTGGGCCAAGTTCGTCT
>Ga0315294_10005183_pt1 | contig 14282 bp, 16 predicted proteins | sample YL17G13_40_MG_FD_203626 | JGI IMG/M metagenome (GOLD analysis project Ga0315294, IMG submission 203626) | Sediment microbial communities from Yellowstone Lake, YNP, Wyoming, USA - YL17G13_40 | ecosystem: Environmental > Aquatic > Freshwater > Lake > Sediment | place: USA: Wyoming | collected... | reverse complement strand
AAAGGACTCTCTTCCGCTGCAACCTGACCGTCCTGGCCGAAGAAAATCGGGAGGAGCTGATCGAAGTCTGCCAAACCCATCGGGTGAGTATCGTCGCCTCTTTCCCTTCCCTGGATGCGGCCCAGGCTGAGGCCCAGAGAGGGCTGGGGGTTTTCAGCAAGAGCCTGGCCACGTTGAAACGGCTGAACGAATTCGGGTACGGCCGCCCTGGGTCCGAGCTGGAATTGAATCTGGTCTCCAACCCCGCGGGGGCCTTCCTGCCGGTCTCCCAGGCCCAGGCCGAAAAGAGGTTTCAGAGAGATCTGGATGAACGGTGGGGGATCCGGTTCCACCACCTCTATACGTTTTCCAACGTCCCCCTGGGGCGGTTCCGCCGCTGGCTCGTCGAGTCGGGAAATTACGGAAAGTACATGCAGAAGCTGACCTCCGGCTTCAACCCCTGCGCCGTCGGCGGCCTCATGTGCCGTTCCCTCGTGTCGGTGGATTGGAACGGAAATCTTTTCGACTGCGATTTCAACCTGGCCGCGGGGATTTATATGGGAGGCCGGAAGCGGCACGTCTCGGAAATGGCCGGGCCGCCGGAACCGGGCGAGGCCGTGGCCACCTCCGACCACTGCTACGCCTGCACCGCCGGATCGGGTTTCAGCTGAGGCGGGGCCATCGCGGCCTGAGTTCAGGCCGCTGCAGTCGGCTCCTCGGAAAGATGTTTTCCCGAAATCGCATTGCCGCTGGTTCTTCGAACCTCGTGCCTTGAACTTGTTTTGTGGGATGGGCTTTTTTGTTCTGAGGGATCGGAGTCCAGATCTTATTGGGGGAGGATAACCATGAGACTCAAGGACCAAACCGCACTGATTACCGGAGCAAGCCGGGGCATCGGCGAGGCCATCGCCCGCGCGTTTGCCGAGGAGGGCGCACAGGTCGCCATCACGGGACGCTCGAAAAAGGAACTGGAGGCACTGCAGAAGGAATTTAGCGGCCTGGGCGTTCGGTGCGAGAGCATCGTTGCCGATCTCACCCAGGGCGATGCCGTGGAGAAAGTGTGGGCGCAAGCGACGCAGGCGTTCGGCCGCATTGATATTCTCGTGAACAATGCGGGCATGGGCAGCAGCGCGAACCCCAAGCCTGTCGTTGAGTACGACGACGCCTTCTGGAATATGCTGCTCCACGTCAATTTAACTGTACCCTACCTGTTTTCCAAGAAAGCGTTACCCTCTATGATCGGGCGCAAGTATGGGCGCATCATTATGACTGCGTCGGTCAACGGCAAGGTTGGCTTGCTGCACGGGGCGGCGTATGCGGCGAGCAAGCATGGAGTTTTGGGCCTGGTCCGCACGTTGGCAATGGAGACGGCCCAGCAGGGCATCACAGTCAATGCCATTTGTCCTGGGCCTGTGCGGACCCGCATGAACAATTTGCGCGTGGAGTTTGAGGCGAAGCGCCTGGGAATATCGGTTGCGCAATTCGAGGCAGGTTTGACGCCGATTGGCCGTCGTCTGGAACCCAACGAGGTTGCACCGCTCGTCGTGTATCTCGCCAGCCGAGAAGCGTCGGTCGTCACGGGCCAAGCATTCAACATCGACGGCGGGTTTTTGATGGTGTAAACTGAAGGCTGCGGAAAGAATGAGAGGATGCTAATCCTGGAGCCAAAGGCGTTCAAAGATTCTTAGGAAATCAGCCGGCGTGCAGATTTCTATGGGAATCTTAGGCCCCATCTTCTCCTTCAGAAAGTGCTTTTTATCCAGAGTTATCAAGTAATCAACCTTTGCTTCTATCGCCGCGGCGAGAATGGCGGCATCCTTTCGGGCAATAAACCGGGCCGCTTTTTCCACTTCCGGTGCCGGCGGGTCATCCATCATCAGGGGAGCAAGATTCTGAATCAACTGCCGAAATTGGGTAATTAAATTGGGGAGTTTGGCGGAAAATTTTCGATCGGCCTCAACCAGGACCTGGCGGCTGATCACCATTTCGATACTTTCCGATTCACATAAGTCTAGAACCGTGGCTGATGCTCCGGTTACCGATGCCACCCCGGCAATCAAAACGTTGGTGTCAATGAATACCTTAATCCCGTGCACCGGCTTCTTCAAGATAGCGTTTCCGTTGGGATCGCAAATCCGTCAATAGATCTTCTAGAGATAGTCCCTGACGTTTCATCTCCCTCTCAACCTTCTTCGCCAAGGAAGATCGCTGCAATCGCTTGGGGGTCATTAGCAAAGCCTTCCCCACGCGAAAAATGTTAACCGTGGCTTGTTCGTCGAGATTCATTTCTTCCCGTATTTCGCGGGGGATGGTGATCTGCCCCCGGATTCTCACCCTCGCAGGCCTGGGGATCGTCGCAAAATCACGCATACAATTTCCTCCTTTTTCTAATAATCAGAATAAATCAGATTATATGAAAAAGTCAATCTTTATTTGTCCGGCTTGGAAAAAATGGGTAAGCTCACTCGGGAACAAGGTCCTGGAAAGCAGCAATGGATCCGATTGGGAAATAGTCATGCAATGAAGGAAACCACATCCCCGGTTACTTCCGTCATCTCCCTACTCCAAAGCCCAATCCCATTATTCATTACCTACCCTCGATATAAAAGACCAGCCTCCAATTCGGGTCATAAATTCTTTCGCCGTCGATCCAGTATAGCAAGGACCAGTCTTCGGAATAGACCCGGTCGCCGTCGATTCTGGCTACAAGCCTCCAGCTGGTATCGTACACTTTATTTTCTTCCAGATGGTAGGCCAGGGACCAGGAGTTGGTATAGACCCTGTCCTTCTCAACAGAATAGACGACACGCCAACTTGGGTCGTAGACTGTCTTTTTCCCGTAATCAGTCCCCGCGGATGCACCCGAGTCATCAGTCCCGGTGGATCCCCCGCAGGATGAAATAAAAACAAGAAAAAAGAGAATTGAGAGAATATTAGCCATTTTTTTTCAGGCGGGTGGCTGGGGACCGCTCAAGGTCGCCTCGCCTTCGTTCTCCAGTCTCTTCGCGATTCTGATGATCGTCTTTTGCGCGGCCTCCACATCCCTTAGCCGCACTGGGCCCATGATTTCCAGGTCTTCCTTCATAATCTGGGAGGCCCGTTCGGACATGTTCCTGAAGATCCTTTCTTTCAGCTCGTCGGAAGCGGTTCTGAGCGCCGTTTCGAGGGTCTCGATTTCCACTTCCTTCAGAACGGCCATGATGCTGCGGTCATCTACGTTGATGAGATCCTCGAACTCGAACATGAGACGACCGACCTCATCCGCCAGGCCCTGCTGCTGTTCATCCAGGGACTGGATCACCTGGTTTGCCATGGAGCGATTCATCCGGTTCAGGATTTCCGCCGCCAAGTCGATCCCCCCGACTTTTTCCCCCTCCACATTCTCCAGCATGCGAAGCCAGTTCTGCAGGATATGGTCGATCTCCTCCAGCACGGCAGGGGGAGCACTTTCCAACTGGACAATGGAGTAGAGGACATCGGTCTGCAGCCGGAGCGGGAGTTCTTCCAGGATGCCGGCAGAAAGGCCCACCTCCATGTGGGCCAGCACGACGGCAATGGCCTGGGGGTGTTCATTCCGGATCAGGTTGGCCAGGGTCTTGGAATCCAGTTTCCGGATTTTCCATAAAGGATTCAACTTTCCCTCTTGAGCTATATTCTCCTCCCATCTATTATTTAATTGGTCCTATCACCGTGTTAACCGGTCTTAACGTTTAATTTGTTTATCGGTTGCCAGTATGATAATTCCGGCCACACTTCATTATTTTTCCGGAAGAAAAAAATGAGAGGCAGAAATCTCATAAAACTCCTCAAAACAATTGATCTTTTGTCCAGACCGCAGGGAGCTACCTTCGAGGAAATGGAGAAAAAACTAGAGAAAGTCCTATCCTCTTTTGTGGGGAATTAGAGCAGGATCACCACCTTCGACATAAATTTGAAGTGTCGTTGGACGAAGTTTCCTTGACACTGTGTGTAAAAACGAGAAGAAAAGCTTCCTGAACTCTTCAGTTGACAGAAATCGTTGACCAGTGTAGATTTCAATTGATAATCATTGACAGAAAAAATGTTGATTTCCCAGCAAGGCCGAAACGTGCGCCCACCCATCAGGTGTTCTGTTTGAAAAACGAAGGCATCACAATCCAAGATGAACTTCTCGCCTTAGCTGAAGCAGACCGGCGAATAATAAGGGCTGTGATCGAAAAGGACCGGGAAGCTATGAAGGCCGCCCTGCCTGCGTACCAAGCATTGCGGAAAAACATTCGAACCCGCTTACTCGACGAGGCAGTAACCTCAATTGACAAAGCAGACGCTGTTGCGATTCTCCGAACCATCACCACGGGCGAAGGTTTGACGACCGATGAGATATTAAAGCATCTCTCGTCAGCTTCTCTCTCAGGTCAGGAACCGGAGGAGTTTAGCGACGACGAGCTGAGAACACTCGGATTTGACCTCTTCTATTCTTGGTTCAGCCACTACGAGTACTTAACTGGCCTCGCTGAACTTCGGCCGTTAGCTGTTCGCGGTTCGGTTGCTGAAAGCGTATCTCGGCTGGTTCGCCAAGTTAAGAACTCCTACGCATTTCAGCAGTATGACGCAGCATATAGTTTGTGTCGTACGGTTATTGAAGCCAGCATTCGGGATATTTGTGTACAGTGCAAATTGTTTCCCAATCTAGGTGAAAATGTAATTCTCTTTGAAAAGTTTACCTGGAGCCAGCTGCGGGATAAGGTATCCTCCGGCTTGCTTCGAGATAATTTAAGCGCAATTTATTCCGAGCTCTCCGCAGTTCTCCACGGCCGGAAGAGCGTTTCGAAAGACGAGGCACGCCGAGCATTTGAGAATACCCTGCAAGTTGTTGAGGAGCTCTATGCAGCGCATGTGAGGCATAAGAATGACGACTCTGAATAAGTATCACACGGGTGCTCTCCTTTCAATTGCTTTGTTATTCTTTTTTCCCGTTCTTGATTCGGCTTTTGCGGAAACAAAAGTCTTTGTAGAAGAATACACCTACCAGGCAAGTGAAGCAGATAGCAAGCTATCGAGTCGAGTAATCGCCCTGGAGCACGTGAAGAGACTACTTTTAGAGAAACTGGGAACTTACCTTGAAAGCGAAACCGAGGTCAAACATTTTCTCCTAACCAAAGATCAGATTGTAACGCTAACCGCCGGTATAGTCACCGCTGAGATCATCGATGAGAAGTGGGATGGAAAAACTTATTACCTAAGAGCAAAGATAACGGCAGACCCAAAGGGTGTAACCCATTCTATCGATAAATTGCGCCAGGATCGCCAAAAGACAAAGGAACTGGAGGAAACCAGAAAAAGAGCAATAGAAGCTTCAAGAGAAATTGAAAAATTAAAAACTGAAATTGGAATAATCAAGAATGATAAGGAGAGACAAGAAGAATATAGGAAAGCCGTAGATAAATTGGACGCGAATGCTTGGTTTGAAAAGGGGGTTCAATTTCTTATCCTAGAAAATTTGGAAGAAACAATTAATGCTTTCAATAAGGTAATTGAACTCGACCCAAGAATCGCTGGGGCTTATGTATTTAGAGGGATTGCTTACGGGAGTTTGGGAAATATGCAGCGTGCGATAAAAGATTATGACAATGCCATCAATATTGATCCCAAACTTGCCCCGGCCTATTCTATGAGAGGGATTTCTTATGGTAGGCTAGGCATATATCGGCAGGCCGTTAAAGATTGTGACATAGCGATTGAGCTGGATCCTAAGCTTGCAATTTCTTATTATAATAGAGGAGCTATTAATGTGGCACTAGACAAATATCAACGGGCTCTTATGGATTTTAACATGGCGATTGAAATCGATCCTAAATTTGCAGCAGCTTATTCCGGTAGAGGTGCTGCCTATAGGTTCTTAGGAGATTATCAACAGGCTCTTAGAAACAGTGACATTGCAATAGGACTTGATCCCAAAGATCAACTCTCTTATTACAATAAAGGGCTGATTTATGAGAAATTAGGCAATTTTCAATTGGCTATAGAGAATTACAAAATTGCAGCCAGGTTAGGTTACAAACACGCTCAGGATTATCTGAGGTCAGTTGGGATTCGATGGTGAGGTTGATAGATAATGATTCTGCTGCGTTTCGTCGGAAAAGGTTCGGGTAGGCGTTGTGCTCTCTTTCAAACGGTAATCGCCAGACTTTCGTATTGCATAAAACCAGCCTTTGTAGGTGCTATCGGAGGGTAGGGAAAGCAAAGACTTGATTTGATAATGTTTGTAAAGTCAAATATAGGTCAGGGCAGATTACCTTTTTACAGTTTCCCACCCTAGCTCTTCCATGCACTTTTTTACGATCCCGTTACAGTAGGGAGTATAAACATTTACGCAATTACGGTGGTCTTTCCCGGTTTTGAGGCTGATCTGAAGGAGGCAAGTTTCCCTATCAGCCTCATACTCGATGCACCCATTAACAGGATGCCTCCAACCTTTACACGTCCAGACACACCCGGACAGAAAGACCAATAATAGGGCCAGGATCAATTTCATCCCACCGACTCCAAAACGAATGCGTTATCAGGGGTTCAACAATTTTGACTTGCTGACCACGGCCTAAGACACGTTACGTCAAAGGTGGAAGAGGTTAAACATGAGGGTTGTGAGATAATGCATAATTCTTGGGTATTTCATGTATTTATATCGGCAAATTATCAAAAAACTTTAATGAAATCTTGCTTATGATTGATTTTTTATTGGTCAACAGTTCCTGCAGAATCCAACGCCGACAAGAAGACTGTCAATTATGTTTGTCCCAACCGGCTTTCAAATGAAAGAAAAATGGGCGGCTCATGGAAGAAGATGATGGAATTCGGGTCTGTTTCTGTTGCCTCAAGTCACGCCTTTGGCGTGACGCTCCTCGAGGGCCGGAGGCCCGCTCCTTAAGCGGAGCGATCAGCGCTTCGCTCTGCTCAGTACTCAGCACTCAGCACTGTTTGTGGGTTCAGCCCTCAGTTCTTTCTTGGGGCTGCATGGCAAATGTCAAAATGTCGAGCCTGACCCTGGATCTAAAAAATAGATTGACAACGAGTGACAATCGTGTACACAATTAGATACACGATTGGAGGACATAACCATGAAATTTGTAAGCATCCGCGACTTGCGGGCAAAATCCGCCGAAATTTGGAAAAAGCTTCAGGGCGAAGGGGAGATGATTATCACCAGTAATGGGCGACCGATCGCCATTCTTGCAGCGATCAACGAGTCGAACCTCGAAGAATCCCTGTCGGCATTCCGCCAGGCGCGCGCTGTTGAGGCGGTGACGAGCCTTCAGCGGCGGTCGGTGGAGCAGGGGACTAACAAGATTTCAATGGCTGAGATCGACGCTGAAATTAAGTCGGTGCGCAGAAAGCGCGCCCAATGAAGATCGTCCTCGACACCAATGTCCTTGTGGCTGGCCTCCTGTCCCCCTTCGGGCCGTGCGCCGAAATTGTCCGCATGGTTTCTTCCAGTCAACTGACCCTGTATTTCGATTCCCGCATTTTATCCGAATACAGTGAGGTCTTGCATCGTTCCAAGTTCCGGTTTCAAATCGATAAGGTTGTCGCTCTCCTTGACCATATTAAGCACCGTGGCCACATTGTCGCTTCTTCTCCACTTTCCAACTCTTTGCCGGACCCGGGCGACCAACCCTTTCTCGAGGTAGCCGTTGCCGGTCAGGCGGTATGCCTCGTCACAGGTAATCACGCACATTTTCCGTCCAAACTATGTCAGGGGGTCAAGGTTCTTTCTCCAAGTGATTTCCTGGCTTTCTACAGAAAGCAACAAAAACAGAAAAGCTCATAACAAGACGCAAACCGGACAGCGGACACTATCACAAAGGCCACAGAGGTTTTAGGTCGTAGGTGCAAAAGAAAATCGGCTTCCAATTAAAAGAAAAACGACCGGCTTACCGGAGCAGACGATAAGATCGCGAAATTCTTTTTTTCCTCAAGCGAAGCCCATGAACCTAATATGGTTCAGGGCGAAGCGATCCTCAAAGGCGAAGCCTGCTCCTCAAGCGGAGCGCTCCTTGAGCGGAGCGGTCAGCGCTTCGCGTGAGCCTTTTAGACTGGGTCCTGGATTCGTGATAAATTATGATTGACCTTGAAGCAGGGAGGCGGGCTCGACAGGGGTTTGCGGAAGTTCTTTTCAACATGGACTCGGCATGAAAAAAGAACACTATTATTCACTTAATTCTGACCCTTTTGTGACCCTTTTTGCTCGCATACCCCCTCGAAGGAGGCTTTTATGGATGAGAATAAATTATTGGAGAGAATCACGGTCAACCCGAAAATTTTCGGGGGAAAGCCGATCATTCGCGGCCGCCGAATGGCCGTGGAGCACATTTTGGGAATGCTTGCGGCCGGGGATGCCCCCGAAACGATCCTGAAGGGATATCCCTGGCTGGAGATGGAGGACATTCAGGCCTGCCTGGTTTATGCGCGAAGGATGGTCAGCCATGAAAGGGTGGAACCTCTGCTGGTGGGAACAGGGGCATGAAGATCCTCCTGGATACTTGTGTATGGGGCGGAGCGGTCCAGGAATTGCGGGCCGCCGGCCATGATACAGCAACCCTCCATTTGTCTGAAAGCAATAGAACTTCACGAAAATGAATTGAAATCCGGAGCGATTATTACCGCTGAGCAAAGCCGGTTAAGAATCCGCACGATTGATAGCCGAGAGGAATAAGACCTGCCCCCTGACGTCATATGGGAGGCCTTCTATCCCGATTTGACCCCTTTCCTGGGATGGCGCCCTCTGTTTCTGCACCCTTTGCGAAAGAAGAATGTAAAGCCAAGCCCCTCTAGATCGTCAAGCGAAAAAGATTTCTTGAATAGGATTCTTCCATGCCTTTTTTTGCCTTGATTTATCTTCGCGATCTTTGCGCCTTTGCGTGAGCATCGGCTTTCCCTCGAGCCTTTTTAACTTCGGCCTTGATTCGTGATAAATTATGAATAACCCTGAATCAGAGAGGTGGCTCGACAGCGGTTCACGGAAGTCCTTTTCAGCGCAGCCTCGGCACAACAAGAGAACAATACTTATTTACTTATGCCTGACCTTTTTTCTTTTCGGGCGGATGGGAAAAAGTTGCATTTGAACCAACGTCCCCCTGTTCCTGAACAGATGAACACAGATAAACTTAGCGCGGCTGCGCCGCAACCAAAATCACAATCTTTGCCCAGGACCACACGCCTCCCAGAAATCCCCCCTTGCCCCCCTTTTCTAAAGGGGGGTTGGGGGGGATTTCAGAGAATCGTTGCCCGATGTTAATTTGCTTACCAAAATTTAAAGAGTTTGCAGGAAAGTAGTACAGGGTTATGAATGCCGAAAAATGAAAGGAACTTTTCTATTCAAACCATTTTTTCTGGCCATTATCCTTTCGCTTCTTAAACTGGGTTTTCTCTGAGGCCTCTGTGACCTCTGTGGCTAAATTTCATCGAATTTCGGATTTCGTGCTTCGAATTTGAAAAAGAATGCGCATCCTTGCCTTCCGGCCCGATGGGCTGGTAATTCCATATATTCATGCCTCCATGGTCAGGGCCTTCCGCACCCTGGGAATCGAGGTGCTCGAACTTCCGTTCCCGCAGCATGAAGAGAACCTTCAAGGCCTGAAGTCCTTTACCTCTCAGGGACCGGCAGCTGTTTTCACCCTGGATCTTCCTGTCCATTTAGCCTTAAAAAATATTCTCAAGAATATTCAGGAATCTATTCAAATTCCTTGGATTATCTGGTTTGTGGATGATCCTGCTGGTTACGGTTTCCCGGAATGTTGCGATGCAGCCCGGACCATGGTCTTCTGCTGGGACCGCGAGATCACGAATCAGATATCCCTCCGGGACTCATGGAAAGGAATTCCGCCAATTCACCTCCCCTTAGCCTCTGATCCAGAGCTATTCTATCCGCAAGAGAGCGGCCGTCCTCTCCTTTTTCCCGGAGGAGTATTTGTCGGATCCACGGCGCACCCCAACCCCATGCTGGATAAGGCGATTCAGAATTCTCCTGGCTTTTTTAACGATATTTCCAATCTATGGGAAGTATGGAGGGGGGATTTGGGTCGTTTTCCTCAAAGGCTTGCCTGGAACTATCTTGAGAAGAGGGCGGGACAAGGGGCGAAAACCCTCTGCCGGGATCCGCTCGCGCGCCTCTGGGTTCATGCGGTAGTTTATGCTCTGGGAATTCGTAAACGGAGGGAGCTTGTATCGGGGATCATCGGAGAAGGCGGGGGAATATTCGGCGACCGGGGATGGCATAATATCACGGGAGATCTTTATCGGGGGGAAGTAGCCTACGGGGATGATCTTCGTAGGCTGTACAACGAAGCTGGTTTTGTCCTTGATATTCGACAACCCCAAGCCAGGACAGGGCTGACACAGAGGATATTCGACGCCAGCGCTTGCGGCCGTCCGGTCCTCTCCGAATTTTCCCCGGAAATCGGATCGCTCTTTGATTCCGAAAAAGAAGTCCTGGCTTTTCATACCCTCGAAGAGGCACAGGAGGCGAAAGAAATCATGATAAGGGATCCCCGGAAAGTTATGGAAATAGGGAGCAGAGCAAGAGAAAAAGTCCTTGCTCTGCATACTTACCGCCATCGGGCCGGCCAGATCATCAAAACTCTTCAGCGATTCTTTCCAGGCCCTTTGGCATAGTCCAGCATCCCCTGGAAGTCAACCACGACGACCGGATCATTTCCAACGACCCAGGCGTCATGTCCGGACGGCAGCAGGGAGACATCCCCCGCTTTCAGGTCTCTTTCTGTCCCATCATCCATGCGCACCCTGAGCGTTCCAGAGACATGGTACTGGAAATGAGGAGCTTCGCAGCTTTTGGTCTTGGCTATGGGTTTCACCGATTCAGACCACTTCCACCCGGGCTGGGAAATGGCCCTCCCCACCATTGCTCCTCCGATTTTCACCAGCTCCAGTTTCCCCTTGTCAAAATTTCTGGTCTCCTCGGGGGAATTCAGGTTTTTCACTTCCATCTTTTTTGTTTTGTTCAATTTCAACCCTCCCTTCTCGCTGGCGTTCGCCCTTCTATTCATTTAGATGCCCGGTTGTGGCTTAGGATTGGTTTCCAGCGGGCAATTCTTCATTTAAATTCGGAGGGGGAATGCTATACTCTTTCCACGTCGGATGATGATGCCCTTTTTCAGGATCTTTAGCGGCTCGATGTTCATTAAGAAAAACGGGTTTTGATGGAAAGCCATGGAAGCCAGATCTTATGATGTTATGGTGATTGGCGGAGCGGTGATGGGCTCTTCGGTGGCCTATCACCTTTTAAAGCTAGACCCCCGGCTCCGGGTGGCGGTAGTGGAGAGGGATCCGGCCTACACCCGGTCTTCCACGGCGCTGTCCCTGGGGGGAGTCAGGGTTCAATTCAGCCTGAAGGAGAACATTCTCATCTCCCTTTACGCCCAGGACTTTTTCTCCCGATTCGAAGAGGAAATGGCCGTGGGGGAGGGGAGGCCGGCCATCGATTATCGACGGGCGGGGTATCTTTTCCTCATCGATGAGCCTGGAAAGCCGGCTGCCGAAAAGGACCTGGCGTTGCAGAGGGGGTTGGGCGGTCGGGTGGAATGGTGGACTCCGGAAAGAATCCAGAAGGAGTTTCCCCTTTTTGCCGCTGATCTCTTCGTGGGAGGAACCTTCGGCCCTCGAGACGGCTACCTGGACCCCTACGGCGTTCTCATGGGCTTCCGGAAAAAGGCGGTATCCCTGGGAGCCCGCTACATTACCGATGAAGTGACGACGGTCGAGACCGCCCGGGGAAAAATCGCGGGCCTTCGGCTGGCTTCCGGACAGGTTCTCCACTCGGAGGTCGCGGTCAACGCGGCCGGACCCTGGGCAGGGGAAATCGGTCGAATGGTCGGGGTCGAGCTCCCCCTGGCTCCGGTCAATCGCCAGGTGTTTGCGGTGAAGCCCGAGGTCTCCATGGATCGAGCGCTGCCCCTGGTCATCGCCCCTTCAGGCCTTTATTTTCGGTCCGAGACGGGCGGATTGATTCTCGTGGGCCGGTCCATGGAAGAAGACGAAATAGGTTTCGGGTTCCGGTGGGATTGGAAGCGGTTTACCGACTGGCTTTGGCCCGAACTGGCCCGCATCGTTCCCGCCTTCGAGAAGCTGAAGATGGTCAGGGGATGGGCGGGCCTCTACGAGGTAAACCGCCTGGACAGCAACGCGATCCTCGGCCCCTGGCCTGAATTGGAGGGCTTCTACCTGATCAACGGCTTCTCCGGGCACGGCCTGCAGCAGTCTCCGGCCGCGGGTCGGTACCTGGCCGAATTGATTCTGGGGCGGAGACCGACGCTGGACCTCAGTGTTTTCGCCCCCCGGAGAATTCTGGAAAACCACCCTCTGGGCGAAGGCGCAGTCGTTTAACCCTCCAACTTAAGGCAATTGGGCGCACTTGTAGGGGCACGATGCATCGTGCCCCTACGGCTCCGACGAGCAAAAATTCCTTCTTGCCAACGTTTTGGTAATGGTTGCCCCGTAAGCGCCTATTATTTCTTGGGTAGCCCCTTTTCGTCAAAGAGCCCTTCAAAAAGAGCTCCGCTCAGGTATCTCTCCCCGGAATCCGGCAGAATGACCACAATCGTGCGGCCCGCGAATTCCTTCTCCCCGGCTATCCGGAGAGCGGCCGCCACAGCCGCACCGCAGGAGATTCCGGAGAGAATTCCCTCCTCCCGGGAAAGCCTCCGGGCGTGTTCGATGGCCTCTTCGCTGCCCACCTGTTCCACGCGGTCAACCAGGGAAAGATCGAGAGTCTCGGGAATGAACCCGGCGCCGATACCCTGGATCTTGTGGGGACCGGGTTTGAGTTCCTGCCCGGCCAGGCGCTGGCTGATGACCGGGCTTTCCCGGGGTTCCACGGCTACGCTGAGGAGGGGGTGTTTCTTTTCCTTCTTCAGGAAGCCGGAAATCCCCGAGATCGTGCCCCCGGTGCCCACACCGGAGACGAGGACATCCACCTTTCCTCCCGTCTGTTCCCAGATCTCCGGGCCGGTGGTCCGGAAATGAATTTCCGGATTCGCCGGGTTCTTGAATTGCTGGGGCATGTAGGCCCCGGGGTTGGACTGGAGGATGCGTTCGGCCTCCTGGATCGCTCCGGTCATTCCTCTTGCGGCCGGGGTGAGGACGATGTGGGCCCCCAGGGCGGCCAGGACCTTGCGGCGCTCCAGGGAGGCGGTCTCGGGCATGGTGACCGTGAGCTTATATCCCCGGGCGGCGGCGACGAAGGCCAGGGCAATTCCCGTGTTGCCGCTGGTGGGCTCCACGATTTCCATTCCGGGCTTCAACAGTCCTTTTTTTTCGGCGTCCCAGATCATGTTCGCCCCGATGCGGCACTTGACCGAATAAGCGGGATTTCGCCCTTCGACCTTGGCCAGGACGGTGGCCTTCACGCCCCCGGCCATGCGGTTGATCCGAACCAGGGGGGTGTTTCCGATAGAGAGAGAATTGTCGGAAAAGAAATTCGCCATTCAATGCTCCTTTCCATGAGAGGGAAATAGGAGGAACCGGGCAAGGGAGGTAGGTTTTTCTCTATTTTAAAACAGAGTCCTTCCGTTCTCCATAAGATTATGCTTGCCCCCCCCGGGTTTTTGAAAAAGGAACCCTTCGTCAAGTTATTTTCTCGCGGGCCTCTCTTTGCGGAGGATAGGCGGGAAGGCGATTAGAAAAACAGGGACCCGCCGAGCCTGATGATCCAAATTCCTCCACCCTGAACCCCAACGAGTAAACTGGGGGTGGTCAAGGTAAGTAAGATTATGCACTTGATCTGGATGATTTTTTGTTGTTTAATATTATCTTAATACGGCTTTTATCCGTTTCAGGAATGACGGCAATTTTCAGAATTGGTTCCGAGATAAGCCGAAAATAGATCGTGGACGGGTTTCTGTATTCCCATCCCATTGACTGTTTTTTAAGGAGAGTGAGCCTATGAAGCTGAAACCCCTGACTCCCGAAATCGATGAGTTGCGGAAAATCATTATTTCCTCCAACCTGACCTCTTGTTACATCCTGCTGGAAGAACTTCTGGCGGCTAAAGGGGAACGGCTTTTTTTCGATAAATTCCGGGCTCGCTGGATCGATATCTTCAAGAACGTCTACGACCATGTGGACAAGATGAAACCCCGCAAAGAGCCGAGGGAATAATCCTCCCTTTTTTTCCTCTCCCGGTTAACCCGACTTCGCGGATTCGGGGGTTTTAATAACAGAAAGTCCTTTTAAATCAAGGGGAGCATTCAAAAGGTCTTCACTACACCGAGCTATTGGGTCACTTCGCCCTTGGCCGTCACTCGGGGTGG
>Ga0315294_10005182_pt1 | contig 14284 bp, 13 predicted proteins | sample YL17G13_40_MG_FD_203626 | JGI IMG/M metagenome (GOLD analysis project Ga0315294, IMG submission 203626) | Sediment microbial communities from Yellowstone Lake, YNP, Wyoming, USA - YL17G13_40 | ecosystem: Environmental > Aquatic > Freshwater > Lake > Sediment | place: USA: Wyoming | collected... | reverse complement strand
CCTGATGGCCATCGCATACCCCAAGAGGCATCCTGTCGCAATCGTGAGACGCAACTTCCCGCTCTTCCCGGCTTCGATGGCGGTCAAGCTAAGGATGAGGAGGACGCACGTGCCGAGCACCTGGTCTTTCACATACGTCGAAAGCGAAAGATGAAGCGGGAGAAAACACAGTATGACCGCCGCGAAGACGCCGGCCATTCTGGAGCCGGTAAGCCGGAGGGTTAGGAGGTATGTCAACGCGACCCCAAGGCTTCCGAAAAAGGCCGAGGAGAATATCAGAACCCCCTCCGCCGAAGATGCGCCTGTGAGCGTATGATAGGCCCAGAATATGAGGGAGTTCACGACCGCGAATCCCGGATACCCGAGTATCCCCTGCAGGTAATGCAGCCTGCCTGTCAGGACGGTCCGCTCGGCCTCCTCAACGGCAATCGCAGAGTCGGTGTGCAAAAGGCCTGCCGGCGTGAAATAGACCCGGACAGCCAACGCTAGTGCAAAAAGCAGGTAAGGGGCATACGCCCAGACTTTCCCCCCGTCCTTGTCTTTCCCTCTCATGTTATCCCAAGCTTCCTTGCGATGAGGCTTCTGCCCATCACGTACATCTTCTTTGCGCCGAATAAACCATGACGTTTGATGAGTTTAAATGGGTAGGAAGGCCGCAGGTAGAACCTGCGTATCATGCTGTTCCACTCCGTCGTTATCTCCTCCCCGGTCATCCCGCAGTCGTATAGGAGTTTCTTGGCGAGGAAGTCGTGCCTGTAAGCGTCCCAGTCCTCGCTTGCCATCCCCTGCTTGCGGAGAAGGTCGTAGAGTCTGCTCCCGGGGTAGGGGGTTATGACGCCGAGGCTGAGCTGGTCGACGTCCAATTCCAACGCGAGATTCAGCGACTTTTCCTCGGACTCTATTGACGAACCCGGCAGTCCCATGACGAAAAACAGGCCGACGTAGAAGCCCTGTTCCTTGGCAAGCCTCACAGCCTCCCGTATCTGGGCGATGTTCTCCCCCTTCTGGATTTTCTCAAGCACCTTGTCGTCCCCGGATTCCACGCCGAAGAAGACGCAATAGACGCCGGCCTTCCGCATCTTGTCGAAAAGCCGCCTTGACACACGGTCTGCGCGTATGCCGTTCGGGAACGCGATATTGACGTCCCAGCCGCGCCCTATGATGCCGTCGAAAATCTCCTCAGCCCGCTCCATGTCGAGGGTGAAGGTGTCGTCGACGATGTGTATCTCCCGGTACCGGTACTTCGTCTCGACAAGCTCCTCAATCTCGGCCAGGACGTTCTCCGCGGTTCTTTTCCGGTAGAGGGAGCCGAACGTGGATTTGCAGCAGAAGACGCACTGGTTGGGACAGCCCCTGCTTGTGATTATCGAAGCCATCGGCTTGCGCTTTACCTCGACGGCTTTCGCATGGTATTTCTCAAGCTCGAAGAGATGCCTCGCAGGAAACGGGAGGCCGTCCAGGTCCTTGATGAAGCCCCGGTCCGGGGTCTTTACGACCTCAGAACCCCGCCTGAAGACCACCCCTTTAACGTTGGCAAGGTCGCCCGCAGGAAGCGCCGACGCGAACTCCGCCATCGTCTCCTCGCCCTCCCCGTATATGCCATAGTCTATTGAGTCGTGCTTTTTCAGCGTCCACTCCGGGAGGGCTGATATGTGCGAGCCGCCAAGCAACGTCTTCACACCCGGATAGGCGCCTTTGACCGCTGAAAGAAGCCGTATGTTCTCGCTCAGGTCGAAAGTCCTCGCAGTCGAGCATACGACCTCGGGGTTGGATTTTCCAAGCCGTGAGATGATCTCCTCGTCAGAGTAGCCGTTGACCCTGCCGTCAATGACCTCCACCTCATGGCCTGCCTTGATTAGGACGCTCGCAAGGTAGCCGACACCCAATGGGAGATACTGCAGCTCGCTCCTTCGCTCTATTGTCTTCGGCAAAACGAACGAAAATTTCACCTTACCCCATATATTGCAGAAACAGGTTAAATATCAACAATCGCAATATAAACCCGCTATGAAGGTCTTGTTCCTTTCCAACGAACAGTACCTCCCGCTCTCGGGAGGAGGAAGCATAGGGAACGTGAGGATAGTGGAAAATCTTGTGAGACGCGGCCACGACGTCACAGTCGCCACCCCCCTGTACCTCGGCGAAGAGGAGAAAAGAAGCATAGAACGGAAGCACAACATAAAGCTTCGCCCGTTTTCCCCGTTCTACATCCACAAAAACATCACGTTCCGCGGCCCGAAATACGTCCTCTACAGCCTCCTTTTCACCTTCCACCTCGCAAGGCTCATCCTTTCCGGGAGGTACGACGTTATATTCGTAAGAAACTGCCTCCTCGGATTCCCGGCAGCCCTTTTGAGGCCTTTCAACAGAAGCATGCACGTCCTCAGCATGACCGACTTCCTCACGGGCTTCCTCTACAACAACAAGACTTACCCGAGGCTGGCAGTCAACCACCTCTACTACATCGAACGGCTGATACCGCAGTTTTTCGACATGGTGTTCGTAATAACCCCGGAGATGAAAAGGAGACTCATCTCAGGAGGCTGCCAACCCAGCAAAATCACCGTCTCATACGACGGCGTGGACACGCGGATATTCAATCCCGAACGGCCGACAGCGGGGGAGATCGGGGAGATGAGGTACAGGTACGGTATGGAGGCAAGGATGGCCTTCTTTCACGGCACCATAGACGACCACGCCAAAACCAAGCTGAAGGAGATTATCAAGGTCGTCACCGCCAAAAACAGGGACATCGTGTTCCTGCTTCTCGGACAGGGCAAAAAATACGACGAGCTCAAGGGGGAACTTGAGTCCAGCAACGTCTTCTTCCCGGGCTACGTAGGCCACGAGGACATACCCAAGTACATAGCCGCAGCCAACGTCGGGATAATACCGTATGAGAACAACTTCAACAGCGACATGATACTCACCCTCAAACTCCTCGAATACCTGTCGATGGGCCTCCCAGTCGTCTCCACAGACCTGAAGAGCATAAGGGAGATATTCGGAGGATACGACTTCATCCGCCTTTCGGGAACCACCCAGGAGTTCGCTGAAAACATAATCGCCCTCGCAGAAAGGCCGAAATCCCAGGAGGCGGTCGAACTGATGAGGGGACGGTACAGCTGGGACATGATAACCACGGACATGATAGAGGCGGTCGAGAAAAAATCCGCCGGACGGAGGGGGTAGGATGGACTTGAGTGTCGTCGACGCAGTAGGCCTCATCGTCCCCGGCGGAAGCCTGGCGATGAAGATAGCGAGGAAGGCCCTGAAGAAAAAATAGCCCATCAGACGGACACGACTGTCATACCCACGTCACCATGTTAGCGTGCAACTCCAGCAAAAAGAAACCTACGAAGACGAAGAGCATAGAGTAGAAATACATGTCCATCTTATCCAGCTTGGACCCGTAATAGATGAACAACGGCCAGACGACGCCCAAATATCTGCCGAATGATTTTTCGCCGCTCGGCACCGATAAGTGAAACAATATGAAGGCAAAGGAGTAAAACACAAGCCCTTTATTGATGTCTTTGAGATAATACGCTGCTATCACTGCAAAATATAAGTAGAAAAATCCGAATGAAGTCATGGAAGTGATTGCGGCTCCGGGTAAGATGCGATCCCAGAAGGTAGTATACAGTTGAAGCTGGTTGTAGCCAGTATGCCCGGGCACATAAACGAACATCCAATAGAGGAGGGGCAGTGAAAAGACGGCGAACAGGGCTAATGAAAACATCAGCTGGGATAATCTGACAGTGCGCCTTTTTTCATTAGCGAACAAGATGGTTATTATCGGAAAAAGCAGCACACCCGGATATCTGGTAAGTGAAGCTAGCATGGCAAAGAAACCAGCCCCGACGATATTGTCCCGTTTATAAAAGAGCCACGAAGAGAGGACAAAAGTCACATATAATGGGTCGCTGAATGATGCCATGGTGAGCAGATTATAGGGAAATAGCGAGAAGAGTATGGATGCCTTGAAGGCATCTTGCGGGCCCACATAGTATAATGCGACGAAATAGAAGAGCATCACAGATGCTACGGTAGCAGTATTCGCCACGATGAGCCCGGCCAGTATAAAACCCATAAAAAAGGCAAAGAAACGCATCAAAAGGGGGTACATGAAAGGCCAACTGTAGAGTATCGATGACCTATCCAATCCCTCAGGGAAATCTAGTTGGAGATAGGAATAATCGTCGTCAGAAAGGTAATACCCTTTTTTTGCTATTTCAACATAAAAACGCGAGTCTCTTGTGTAACCAAGCCGTTCTAAGAAGGGCCGGTCATCCCGGTATTCAGTCGGTGATTTCTGGCCGAATCCGATTAGGCTCAACGCGTCTTGAGCCGTCTGTAGCACATACTGCCCCGAAAACTCGTAAATCATGGATCCGATAAAAATCCGCGCCAGGACTGTTATCAGGATTAAGTATGCCAGGTGCCTTTTAGTGCGGTCATCCGCCTGGAGTACCATAAGACATCACTTTCCCTTCATGAGGTAGCTCATCTTCTGGATTATGTTCTCCACCACGGCCTTGGTGCCGCCGTAGTCCCATATCATCTTGAGGTATTGGAGGCTCTGTTTCGGGTTCAACGCGACCTTCATCATGATTTTGCGCCTGCAGTCATGGACCGCCTCCGCAATCTCCTCCGACGAAAGCTGCGGGTATTCGATGACCGCCCCCTGGCCCGCGTAGTCCTCCCATTTTTCAGCCTTAAGCCAGCCTTCCTTCTTCGCCATCTCGTAGAACTTCGTCCCGGGATAGGGTATTGCTATCGAGAACTGGGCTGTGTCCGTGCCGAGGCCGAACGCGAAGTCGACGGTGTTCTTGATGGTCTCCTTCGTCTCCCCCGGGAGGCCGAACATGTAGGTCGCGTGGGATTCGATGCCGACCTTTTTCAGGAGCTTGACCACGGTCCTCACCTCCTCGAGGTTGATGTGCTTGTTGATGTTCTTGAGTATGGTAGGGTCTGCGCTTTCGACGCCGAACTTGAGCGCGATGCAGCCTGCCTCTTTCATGGCCCCGAGGGTCTCCCCCTGGAGTTTGGCGTCTGCCATGCAGCTCCAGTAAACTTTCAGCCTGCGTTTCCTGATTTCCTTGCAGATTTTGAGCACCCGTTCCTGGTCGACGCTGAAGCTCGAGTCGTCGAAGTATATCTCCTTGGCATGGTATTTTTCGACAAGATACTGCATCTCGTCAACGACGCTTTCCGGAGTCCTTGCGCGGAAGCTTCTTGCCCCGTAGAACACCCACGGCTCGAGGCAGTATATGCACTGGTACGGGCAGCCCCTGCTCGACATCATCTGCGCGTTCGGGGCGTGCTTGCAGAAGGGGTCGATGTATTTCTCCATCGGCAGCTCATCCCGGAGGGGATAAGGCATCTTGTTGATGTCCTCGATAGGGGCCTTATCGTTGATTACGGCCTTTTTCCTTTTCTTGTATCCCAGGCTCTTTATGCCGCCGACATCGCCTTTTTTCTCCAGCGCACCCAAGAGTTCCCGCAGCGGGTACTCGTACTCGTAGATTATTACGTAGTCGACGTAGCCTTCTGAAAGGACTTCCGTCGGGCATCCGGTGACATGGGGGCCGGTGAGGACGGTCGCGGCCCCGAGTTCCTTCGCCTTTGCCGTCCACGCCATGTCGTTGTTTATCGAAGGCGTCGACGTCTCGAAAACGGCGACATCAGGCTTCACATCGCGCATGTAATCCAGGAACCCAGTATCGGTCATCTCCTCCGCGATGGCGTCCTTCAAGTGGACCTCATGGCCGGCCTCCTTCGCAACCGCGGCGGCATAAGCCAGGAAAAACGGGAACGGATAATACGGGAGCTGCTCCCTCTTGGACTTGAGGTGCGGCCACCTGCTGCCTGCCCTCAAGCCTACCTTCTCGCCGTCCCTTATCCACGGGAGGTTAGCGAGCAGAACCCTCATGGTACCCTAACCTTGTGAGTCCAGGCTATTAAATAGCCGGCCACAACCTGCGGCACCAGCGACAGGAGGACTATCAGCGCAGACAATGCGACCATACGTTCCCTCTCGACCCCCATGATGCCGAAGAGGAAAAGAATCGACGCATCCCGTGTGCCAAGGCCCATGATGGAGATTGGAAGAACCTCCACGACAGAGATTAGCGGTATGAACACCAGGAAAACCCACCAGTCCACACGCATCCCGACCGCACGGGCGAAAAAATAAGGCCTTACGAATATGACAGCCCAAGAGACCAGAGTCAACGCCAACACCACCCAACGCAGGCCGCTTAACTTGAATTCGGCCACAGTCTCATGGAAGGTCCTGAAAAGCTCTTTCGCATTCCCCCTGAAACGCGCGGGGACCAGAAACATCTGGAGTGGGCGCAGGACCAGCAAGGACACCCTCTCGTTAAGCGCGGCGACGAGGGCGATGATGGATGCTGCCAGGAGGAGTATCAACACGTCGAATTGGCTGCTGAAGCCCGTCAGGAACATGCCGACCGCGACCGCTCCTGCGCACGCGGAAAGGAAGAGGAAGATGAAATTTATGAGCCGGTCCAGAAGGCCGATGGTGAACGACTTCATTAGCTTGAGTTTGGTCTTGCCTGAAAGGTCCCCTACTTTGATGAAGTCTCCGGCCTTCGCCGGGGTCACCGCACCGAAGGCTATCCCAATCATGTAGGTCTGGGCTGAATCGGCAAGCGAGTATTTTTTCGACCATATGTTGACGAGCGCCTTCCAACCCACGCTCCTGACCAGGACCTCGAAAACGACGAATAACACGCCCAAGAGGACGAACCAGGGGTTGGCTGAGGCTAGGATTCCCACCGTCTTTCCGACGTTGGACGTGTAAAGCACCCAACCGAACAATACAAGGCCGACAACGCTGAGATACCGCATCAGACCCATTGTGGAAGTAATTGAATTTCAGCTAAATAATAACACTTTATTTGCCGTAATTAGGATTCTCTAGGACAACGTATTCTCCGGCGCAAATCTCTGACCCGCCAAAGAACCGCAACCCAAACGGAGCACTTGGTTCCGTCCGAACCTGGCGTTGGTAGAGGCGATAAATGGCCGTCCAATTCCTGAGTTTGACGTTGACGGGGTCGTCCCTGGCCTCAATGTACCCCGCAGGCAGGACAAAATACTTTATGTTTTCCGTGCTGAGGTTAAGAACGTACTCGGATTGGTCGTATTTTCTCCGGTTATATGCGAAAGGCAGTCCATTGTAAGGTAGGACGGTTTCCATGATTGTCGTTTTTGCGTTGAGTCCCGGGGCAAGGTATGAGTAGGTGGCGACGACGTCGTCGGATGTCGTCCTCTGGTTGATGAAATCGTTTAACATCCCGAAATCAGCGACTGGGGCGGAACATAAACCGTTGGCTGCGAATGCCCCATAGTCCACCCAAAAGGCGGTTATCAGAGGCAAAGCCAGCACCGCCACCCAAATAGTAGGCATTCTTGGCCTAAGATACGCCCCCACCTTCTGCAGGAAGAACACCGGCGCGCATGAGATGACATAGTGTAGGGGGATGCTCATATGGTCCCACCGGTTTATTGCGACCAATAGGAGCGAGTATCCCATCGCAAACGATAGGAGGGTTGTCCTGAGAACCCTGTCCGGAATGAACAATATACCCAGGAGAGACATCAAGATGAATGCGTATGTCATCTTTCCTGAGAAAATCGACAGCGAATCCAGGGGAGCGATGGAAAGCAAGCAGAGTATGACGAAAACGAACAGCTCGGCAGGCGTCTCCTTCCCTATCGAAAGGTCAAGGGAGTCGAAATATGCGAGGACATATTTTGAGAACCCGCCGAACAATGCAACCGCAAGGACGATAAGAGGGACGGCGAGGGGATACAGGCCTACGCTTGCCCCCAAGTCTTTTTGAAAACCGTTAAGATCGAATAAAATGATGTAGCCGGCAAATAGCATTGGGGGGACGGCAGCTGCTGATATGCCCTTCAGCAGCGACTCCCGTGAGAACAAGTACAAGACGATAGCGAATGCGACGACGAATATGAAGCCTGTGTACTCCGTAATCGCGCAAAGACCAGATAAAAATCCGGACAGCAACAAGTCTCTGGTATTTCTCCCCTTGAGGAATAGTATTATGTAGTACATCGATGCGACGGCGAGAACTCCGAGGAGGTTATTCGCGAAACCCATCCTCCCCCAAAAAACAAGCTCCGGATAAACGGCGTAAATCATCACTGAAAAAATGGCCGTTTTCTCAGCTAAGAAGCGCGAAACAAGCGAGTATACGAGGACAAGGCCGGCCATGGAACAGGCGACTGAAAAAAGCCGGATAGAATGGATTGTCGCGCCGAAAAGTTTGAACCAAACCGCCAGAAACATGAAGTATAGCGGCGGATGAGACATAAAATGGTATTTATATGCGAAAAACTGGACATAACCACCCGCAAGATTTGTTGCATAGTTGAGGTTTCCGCCCTCGTCCCAGTCCCAATAAGGCACGGACCCCAGATTAACGACACGAAGAAGCAATGCCAAGGCTACGACAACCAGCAATGGAAGTGTGTTTTTCATATCCAAAAAATCGAGTTTACATGGAATTCGACCATTATGGAGCCAATAAAGAGGAATAGCGCTGAGAAGAATGCTGTGTCCGGCATGTCCAATTTGTGCCCATAGTAGATGAAGAGTGGCCATACAACCCCCAAGTATCTGCCTATTCCACCTCCAAAACCCAAGGTCAAATGGACGATGATGAACCCGAAAGAGTAAAACATAAGGTCCTTGTTTATGTTCTTCAGTTGATATGCCCCCACCAGGGCAAAATATAAGAAGAACATGCCAAAAAAAGATGCGCCGACCAGTCCGATTCCAGGGAATGGGTGGAAGCCCCAAGTCAGCGAAGCAAACTGGGTTTGGGTATAGCCGGTCTGCATTGGAATCTCAACATACATCCAGAAAAGTAGGGGGATGAAAAAAATATTCAATAGAATTAGCTTCGCCAGGATATCAGATGCTTTTCCGCCACGCAGCCTGTTGATTAGAATCGCTGAGAAGATCGGAAACAGCATAGCCCCCGGATACCTTGTAAACGATGCGAGCATCATCATGAAACCAGCGGGGATTATTCTCCATTTCATGAAAAAAAACCAGGATATGAGGGCAAAAAGCATATACAACGGTTCGCTGAATGATGCCATTGTCATGATGTTATAGGGGTAGAATATCAGGAGTACAGCACCTCGAAATGCTGAGTCATTGCCGACATAGTTTGTTGCTAGAAGATAAAAGAGTGCGACTGAGATTACTGATGCTGCATTCGCAATCAAAAGGCCCGCAGGAATTGGCCCGATGAAAATCGATAAAAGGCGTATGAACAGAGGGTACATGAAAAGCCAGTCGTACAGGTTGGCGGACACGGGGATGCCCGGCGGCGTGCGTTGACTTATGTAAATCGCATCATCGTCATCGAGTTTGTATCCATTCTCAGATATCCGGATATACCATCGTGTGTCGAATGTGTATCCGAACTTCTCAATAAGAGGGCGGTTGTCGCGGCTGATGTTAAGGACATCCCAGTTGTACCTGAACCATTTCGCCTCGATGCCCAACAGACGGTTCACATCCTCGGGTGGGACATGGGCTACCAGGACGACCATAAGGGCCTTTAGTATAACAGACAAGACAACGAGAATGAGAAGATGTCGTTTTGCCTTTTTATTCATTGATGGCAATGCTGTTTTTACTCGTTTTGTTAAATTCATCTTCAATCCTTCGTTTGAATTATTTAGGCGAAACGATATTCATACCGCTTCACACGAAAGTCACCATGTTTGTGCTCAACTCAATCAATAACCCCCCAAGAAGGAGGAATATGCCGGAAAACACCCATACGTCCATCAAGTCAAGCTTACGGCCATAGTATATGAAGACGGGCCAGATGACACCCATATAACGTCCAATCGAGGCGCCAAAACCATATAAGCTTGAGTGGAAGATGAGGAACGAAATCGAATAGATCATCAAATCGGCGTTGATGTCCTTGAGGTAGTATGCGGCCAGAAAAGCGAAGTAGAAGAAGAACACGCCGATTGCGGAGGCCCCGACCAACCCGATTCCGGGAAATACAGTGAAGCCCCAAGTTATTGAGGCGAGCTCGATTTTAGTATATCCGGTCCTCATCGGTATTTCGACATAATCCCAGTAGATTATCGGGATGCAAAAGATTGAGAGGAGGATTAGCTTGGAAAATGTATTTCTCCATCCGTTGGTACCCAAGTTATTTTTTACAACAATCAGCAGGAGAACCGGGAATAAGACGGCCCCGGGGTAGCGTGTAAGAGACGCTAACATGGCGAAGACCCCGGTAAGGAAGAGCCTGCCCTTTAGGAAGAAATCCCAGGAAAGCAGCACGAAGACTAGATAGAGGGGTTCGCTGTAGGAGGTCATGACGTTGAGGTTGTAGGGGAAAAGCGTAAAGAGCACAGCAGCCCTCAGCGCCGATTTTGAGTCCAGATAGTTCAATGCAATCTTGTAGAAGAGGACAATCGCAATGATGAAAGACGCGTTTGATACGAACAACCCGGCCGGTAGATATCCCATGAGTACTGAAAAAAACCATATGGAAAGAGGATACATGAAAAGGAAGTAGAAGAGGTTGCATGATGGATCAAGGCCCGGGGGAGTGACTACGCCAGGGAAGCTGGTGTAACCAGGCGGAAGTCTGTAGCCGTTGCGCGCAATTTCGACATACCATATGGAATCCCACGAGTAGCCAAATTTTTCAAGCAAAGGCAGCTTATCAAAGCTGGTGTTATATACCCGCCAGTTATGGCGAAGGTCGTATCTACTGATTCCGATGATATGCGCCACATTGTCCACATGGACTTGGGAAACCAAAACGACCATCAGGAGGCGGGAGAGAATGTACAGTGAAACAAGCAACAGAACGTGCCTTTCCGTGGTTTTATCCATTGTCACTAGACTCTATCCACCCAATAGCCGAGCGTGTCCTTTAGCGTCTGTTCAATCCGTATCTTCGGCTTCCAGCCGGTCTTTTTGACGAGTTTGGTGTTATCGCCCATTATTATCGGCTCGTCAGTCGGCCGCATCAGTTTAGGGTCCTCTTCGGTCCTGATTTTTCCGCCTGCCATCTCGATGAGTTGGTCGAGTAGGTCGCCTATCTTGTAGGTGGTCATCGAGCAGAGGTTGTATACTTCGCCGTAGTCGGCCTTTTCGAGGCTGTGCAGGGCGCGGACCTGGTCTCTGACGTCGGTTATGTCACGTCTCGTCTGTATGTTGCCGTGGGTGACCTTGTCCCTTTTGCCTGCCTTGCATTCCGCTGTCCGTTTCGCGAAGTCGCTGACAACGTCCTTGACCTTTCCGGGGCCTGTCGTGTTGAATATCCTTGCCCTAACCCCTTTGACGCCGTTGTTTTTGTAGTACTGGTATGTGAGGAGGTCCGTTGCGACCTTGCTCACGCCGTAGGGGTGCAGCGGCTGCAGAAGGTGCGTTTCCTTAACGGGGACCTCGTCCTCCCTGACGAAGCCGTATTCCGCTGACGAGCATGCGACCACGACTATGGGGTCGAGCCCGTGTTTGAGTATCGATTCGAATAGGTTGGCTGTCCCGATGGCGTTCGTCTCAAGCGTGAGCTGCGGCTTCTCCCACGAGACGGTCGGGTAGCTTTGGGCTGCAAGGTGGTATATGACGTCAGGCATGGACTTCCCGATTGCGTCGTTCACCTCCTCCGCCGCCCTCACGTCGCATTTGACGAAGTGGTCCGATTCTATTCCCTTTGCGTACTCCGCAAGCTCGACCGAATCCCAGACCTCATAGCCTTCCTTTCGCAGGTGCTCGACCATGTGCCTGCCGATGAACCCCTCCGAACCCGTTACCAGCGCCTTCCTCATCTGAACAGCTCCATGTGCCCCAACGTCCACTCGGCTATCCTCTTGACCCCTTCCCTGACGCTCACCTTCGGCCTCCAACCGAGTTCCTTCTTTATCTTGCGGGTGTCGCTGATGTAGACCTTCTGGTCTCCCATCCTCCAGCCGCCATAACTTACCTTTGAGCGCTTTCCTGTTAGTTCCTCTATCAGGTCCAGAAGCTCGTAGAGCGACGTCGTGTAGTCGGTTCCTCCGCCGAGGTTGTAGTTTCTCCCGCTTGCCTTTTTGATGTTCTTTGCGAGCGTCTCGAACGCCGCGTTCTGGTCCGTGATGTACAGGATGTCCCTGACCTGCTTTCCGTCGCCGTAGATGGTTATCGGCTTCCCGGTGACAGCCGCGATGGTGAACCATGCGACCCACCCCTGATCCTCGTTGCCGAACTGGCGGGTACCGTATATGCAGCTCATCCTCGCCTTCGCGACCTTCAACCCGAAGCTTGACCGGTATGTGTCGAGTATCCATTCGGCGTTTATCTTAGAGCCGCCGTAGGGGCAGTTGGTCTCCATCGGATACGATTCGTCGATTCCCTTGATGTCCCGGTACCGGTACCGTGTCTTGTCCTTTTTCACAGGGAGCTCGAGGTCTCCGTAGACCTTGTTCGTGCTGCAGAACACTATCGCCGGGTCGCATCCCGACTGCCTTACCGCCTCGCAGAGGTTGAACGTCCCGTTCGCGTTGGTCTCATAGTCCAGGCGCGGGTTCGTTAGCGAGGTGGTCACAGCCACCTGGGCCGCGCAGTGGTAGACCACGTCCAGGCCATCCATGAGGCCGATGAACGTCGCATGGTCTGCTACGTCCCCTTTTTTAAAGACAAGCCGCGGATAGTTTTCCTGCAGGTATTTTATGTTGTAGTCGGTCCTCGACAGGTTGTCCACCACAACGACTTCGTCCCCTTTCTGCAGGTGTCTTTCGGCAAGGTGTGAGCCGATGAATCCTCCGCCGCCAGTAACCAGTACCTTCAATTCAAGCACCTCCAAGTTTCAGTCTAAGGTTAATATGATTTAGCATGTTCCTTATTATCTTGTTCGCGGTGAGCTTTGACTTTCCTGCCGCGCGCTCCTTGAAAATTATGGGAATTTCCCTGAACCGTACGCCGTTTCTCGAGAGGCGAAGGAGCGTCTCCGGGCCGTCGTAGATGTTCCTGTCGGAGTAGTAGTTGTTCAAATCGAGCTCCTTGAGCACGCTCACCCTGAACATCTTGTACCCGCCGGTGCAGTCCCGGAGCTTGAGGCCGAGGATCGTGCGCACGTAGGCGTTGGCCACCCTACTTATAATCCGCCTTGTGAGGCTCCATCCAAGGGTGTCGCCACCTGAGACGTATCTGGAGCCTACGACGACGTCGCAGTCCCTGATTTCCCGCATGAAATCCTTTATCACCGCCGGGTCATGGCTGAAGTCGGCGTCCATCTCCACCAGGAAGTCGTAGCCGTTTTCGACGGCCCACCTGAACCCCGCAAACCCTGCGGTCCCCCTGCCGCGCTCCTTCCTACGCAGGACGTGGACGCGGCCTGCGGATTTGCCGATTTCCTCTGCGAGGTCCGCAGTCCCGTCCGGGCTTGAGTCGTCGACGACCAGGACTTCGAGGCCTGAATCGACCTTCAGTACGGCCTCCATTATCCCCCTGATGTTCTCCCGTTCGTTATAGGTCGGGAGCATGACGACAGTCTTCATAGGGGGAGAATTAGGCTTTAAAGGATAAATATATCCGGCCTGAAGGCTGGAGTCTTTGACCTACTTTTTATTGTTCGTCACCAGCTCATCAAGTACGTCTAGAAGCCCGGCCATCTCCTTCAACTCCTTTTTCGAGATGACGTGGTACTCGTGGGCGATTAGATTTCGCAAGAATATCAGCCGTTTGATTAAGCCCAGTGCCTTATTGCTTATTCTCCCGGCATCACGAAGAAGTTCGAATATCTCACTGTAGTTCGACGGGAATCCCAGGTTTTTCTCCGACACTATGAGTTCCCCCAAATCCACCGCCGAGTTGACGGCTTGGAAGCACTCCATCGCCAGCGTGTTAAAAACCAGGTAGTCTTCCAGGTTGCTCCCTCGAAGTTCCTTTGCCTTCTTCCTGTGCTTCTCCAGCCGTGTTATGATAGAGGCCCGCCTAATCATGTGAGAACCCGCCTGCTCATCCGCTTGTAGAGGTACGACATCTCCAGGTATTCCCTTATGACCGATGTCTTCTGTTCAGATAGGTACTTTCCATCCCTGATGAAAAGAGGCCTTCCGTATTTGAGGACTTCAAATTTGATGTATGTTGGCAGCCTGTGGAAGTTAACCACATCCAGGAGGTTTGATGATAAGCAGGCAATATCAGACTCCGTCTTTTTAGTCGGTTTATGTATCAGCACAGCCAGGTCCACATCAGACATCG
>Ga0315294_10005177_pt1 | contig 14292 bp, 19 predicted proteins | sample YL17G13_40_MG_FD_203626 | JGI IMG/M metagenome (GOLD analysis project Ga0315294, IMG submission 203626) | Sediment microbial communities from Yellowstone Lake, YNP, Wyoming, USA - YL17G13_40 | ecosystem: Environmental > Aquatic > Freshwater > Lake > Sediment | place: USA: Wyoming | collected... | reverse complement strand
CAATCGTCTTTTTTTCGGGTTTCACGTCGGGCTGGACGATGTAGGCGAAAAGTCTGTCGCATGTGACGCCGAGCACGTCGATGCGTTTTTCGTTGCCGCTCATCAGTTTCCTGACGTGTTTTTCAACCCAGTCCTCGCCCCTGAGTATCGCTTCGGGCTCAATGACCATTTCCACGTCACGCTCCATGAATACCATCATGGAAGTCACCGTCTCGTCGTCCAGCAGCGAACTCGCCATCATTTTGAAACGCATCTGGTTTTCCAATGACACCAAGTCGGGAATGCGCCTGATACACCTGCCGACTTCCGAGAGCGTTCGAGGATTCGTGCGCTCTGCCCCGATCATCATCTCAGGATATGTCAGGACATAGTTGATAAGCCGTGGGTCAAGTTTTGCCGCCTGCGCCCACACGCTCCATTCCTTCGCATCAGCCCTTAGAGTGACCGAGCGTATGCGGGTCAGGATAGCAGAATCGATGGATGTCACCAGATAGTCCTGCTCATCGGGATTGCCCGTCAGGACGATGTTACAACCCTCTGGCAACTTCCAAGACACCATTCCGTAGTTCTGGAGCAACTGCATGATGCCCTTTACGATTCGTATGGAAGCCCTGTTCCAGTCGTCGAGACCGAGAATGCTTGGCCCGGGTTCGTCGGGCACCCAGTCGGGAGGAGCGTACATCGTCTTGACACCCGCCCTGTGTTCCATCTTCCAGTCATCGGCAAGATAACCCTGCACGACTTCCTCGGGCACCCAGCGTTCAACTGGACCCTTTCCGTTCTGCTTGGTCATGAGGACGTGTCGGGCGGGCATGCCGTGAAGATCGCCCATTTCCTCGAATTGAGCGATGGGCACATCATAGACCTTGTAACCGGGATATTTCTTGCCATGCCATTCGACAGGGCGATTGCGATACTGCTTAACTATGGCAGTCTTACCACATCCCGCATGTCCCCAGATGCAGGTTGCGAATCGCTCGTCAGAACCGTTTGCTTCCGCTTCGGCGTTGACGCTGAACATGTCGTCGAGGAACGTAACCAACTGCGAGGCGACAACCTTCTCGCCGTAGCAGCCCTGATAGCTGTATTCCTTCTCGTTAGTCTCTTTTTCAGTTTTCGTGGACATGGCTACTCCGTCGCTTCTTTGTACTTCAGCCGAAATGTCAGGCTCTTCTTGGCGCATTTCAGGAGCGCACGCTGGGCTTCCCTCTCCTCGTCGCTCAGGTTGCTGTTATCCCTTATCGCCCTGAATTCCTTGGGGTCGATCTTGAATGTCTCGGCAACAAGAGCGTCAATCCCCGCTGCCATGAGAATGTCGACAGCCTTTTCGATTGCCGACGGTGAAACCGCCAGTTTCACGTCCCTCTTGACCGCCTTTGACAGAAATCCACCATCAACCGCATGCTGCTTCACGATGTCAAACGAACCATTGGACTTGAGCAGTTCGTAGGATTCCTCAGCCGTCACGACCGCCGCTGCCTTGGAACCAGAAACGGCAACGCTCGATTCGTTTTTTTCCATCTTTTCTTCGGCAAAGTCCTTGATTTTGGACTTGATAGCCTTGTCCTCTTCGCCCAACTCACCCCACTTATTGTTGACCTCGAAACCCCTGTCCACAAGGGCTTGTATGTCCTTCGATGCCGTGAGGACCCTCATTCCTTCTTTCATAATATACCGCCTTTCATAATCATACTATACGCACAAACCAGATCATTTTTACAAAAATTTCCTAGAACGCTTCCACCTTCGATACGCCACCCGCCTCCGACACCTCGTAAGTCCTGTCTGCGAACTCCCGCATCTTCTCGTGGTGTGAGCACATGACTATCTGGATTCCCAATTTGTCAACCAAGAGCCGCAAGAACTTGCCGACAAGGTCGATGCGCTCCAAATCCATGTGCTTCCAACACTCGTCCAGTACGCAAACCCTGTCAGTCTGGCGGGAACCCATAAGCACCATCAGCCTGAGTGGAACAGAAATTGTGTCCGCCATCCCACCACCAAAACCGCCCATGTCTCTTCGTATCTCGCCCTGCTCGGTGTTCCGCACCATTTCTATCTCAAGCCAAGAACGATTGTTCTTGAACGAGTATGACAGTTCTACTTTGTAACTCGGCCCATAAATAAGCTGGACAGCCTCGGTGATGACAGACTCTATCTTGCCCTTCATGGCTCCACGCCTGCCGTTGGCGAGTTCTTCCAAAAACGCCAAACCTTCCTGACCCAGTTGAAGGCTCTGCGTCAATTCGAGTATCTTCTTTTCCATCGCATCAAGCTGGCGATTGAGCAGGTCATTCTCTGCCTGCTTGCGTGCGAGTTCCTTCTTCCGCTGCTCTAAGACTTCTTGTGCCTGCATGATGCTTCCTTTGCCGCTTTTCTCTGAACGAGAAGCCGCTTGTCTTTGCGCCCCGTCTTCATAAATATCCAAAGATAACTATGATTCTTGCGGGAATGCTTCTGCTCCTTGTGTTGGATCACGGGTTTCGATTTCTGAGTCAGGATAAAAAAGTCAACCGCATACAGCCCCAGACTGCTGGCAACAAGAAATATCTCTACATGCGACCACCTTTGAATCGAACTTTCCACTTCATCCTTGCATTTGACCCAAAGGGTGCCGCCCTCTTTCAGAATACGAATAGACTCCATCATTCCCTGCCGATACAAATCAATAATATCATCGTGATACATGCCCTTGGTCGTCTCGACGTTCTTGTAGCTGTCATTGACGATTAGCCGACCGGGATTGTGCGTGTATGGCGGGTCAAAAACGACAACATCGAAACTGCCGTCGGTATACGGCAGACAGCGAAAATCATAAGGAGCATTCGGGCAAGTAACCAAGTCAGACCCATGAAAGTCATACATCGAAGTGTCCAACTTCTTCCAGAAGACGCCCTTGCCATATGTGATGTCTGCGACCCTGTCGCCTTTTTTCAAGAACATCCTTGCGACATGGCTGAACAAAGCATCATTATTGCCAAGATGCGACGTGTAAACTCCGACACTCATACCCTGCCTTTCGTTGTCTTTTTGTCCTTGCCTAACCTGATACCGATCCCAATGTTGATATACCTATCCTTGGAAAATCCTCTCAACTGATCGCACACCCACGTATGGCATGAGTTGTATCGCTTTCCAGTGTAGTCATAATGCCGATGGCTGTGCCTCGTGAGTCGTAAAACATCCGATTTCGCCAAACCGACGAGAGGGATTCCCGACTTGGCTTCTAGTTCGGCAACAGAGATTGTCATCTTGTCGCCCCCGCAATGAGGAAAAGCAGACGAGCCATACTCGCCAATTTCATATACATAACCCATGTCATGTTTAGCACTGCTCCCCCTGTCAAGTTCGGCAAGACGGTAAATGTTGTTCATCAAATCTCTTTTCCGCCGCCACTGACGGAGAATCAGGGAACCATCATCCTTGACCCATATCAAGCCACCACTGCTTTCGTCTTCAATTGTTTTTTCTTTGCTCGGCGTCCACTCGTAAGCACTGCCATGCAGGAATTCCTGTACGGTGATCTCCCATTCGTTTTCGCTGAACCCCGCCATCTTCTGCTTCGACTGGCATATCCTGCCCACCAGCATGGAGATTTTGGCACCCCGTGCATCACAGTATTCTTTCACAAGATTGCCGACCATCTGGCTCATATCGTGTCCGAGATTCACCGAAAAACTGCGGCTTCTCACACGAACAAATTGAAAATTGTCGTATCCGACCGCTGCAAAAAATTTCTTGAGACCACGCCTCGCTATCTCGTTGAGTTCCTTCGTTGACAGTGGTGACACAACCTTAAAAACTAGATGCGTATGAGGAGACACGTTCATTGACGACGGACTTGCCGCAACTTGTGATTTTATCTGGTATCCCAGCGGGTCATCCCCATCCTCTTTGAAGCAGATGACGATGTCGTCCTTTTTGTTCTTCGGATTTTTCAGGAACGACGTACTTGCGACGCCCAGTATCTCACACATCTCAACCAGAGAAGGGCATGTAAAAGCACGATTTGTCCCCGTCTTGATGTCCTCCAATACCTTCTCTGTGCTCTTGCGCCACGGATAGACAATGCCAGATATTTTGCCGACACCCGATGTAACCGCCAGAGGCTCTATCCTCAGATTGACATTCCCATCCTTGTCGAAAACACGTATATGATCTATCTCATGCTTGTAGTCGTCCCCTCTATAGTCAGGGATGAAACCGTCACACAGAGCCTTGAGAAAAACGTATCCTTCCGACCATTCTCCCTTGTTTCCGCCCTTGTCGCCTGTATCCGTTATGCTCATTTGCTCTCTAGGCTGGAACCAACCCTTTTCACGGTTAGATTGAAATACTTCTCCATCTTTTCTGAGCCGACGAATCTGCGCCCCTCTTTGATGCAGGCAAGCATGGTCGTACCCGAACCAGAATGCGGATCGCAAACCAGACCACCGGGCCGAGACCACATACGAATACATTGCACCGCCAGATGCACAGGGAATGGCGCATTGTGAGGATTGCTATAGTCAGGCGTGATGCGCCATACATCTCCTACTCCGCCATTCCTCGGCTTCCAGTAGAAATCTTCATTCTGGAAGTATGGCTTGGCACCCGGACGGCAAAGAACATACAGCCTCTCGCTTTGCTGATACACATACGACTTGCAATGGTTGTGCGTGCTCCCCCTGTCCCAAATAATTTCATCCCAAAAAACCAGTTTCTTCTCATCTTCAAGCGGAAGAATCCATCTCTCAGGCTTCACCAGATTCCCGCTCTTATGTCTTGGTTTGTGGTTGTAAATAATGACACCATTCGGACTCAACCTTCGCTCGCACCATTCCAAGAAAGCCTTCTGCTGTTTCTGGTATTCCTCTTCTGGTAGGGAGTCGTCGTATCCCTCGATAGAGCCCCACGACTTAGCATCATAGCCTCCACACCTGCGATTGGTGAGCCTTTTGGGGCATTTTGAGCCAATGTTGTAAGGCGGGGAGGTGAAGAACAAGTCTACCCCTCGAATCCCGTCAAGGGTCTCTCGGAAGTCACCCTGTAACAACTTGCAATTCTGTATCTCGAACTTTGTCATATTCATATTTTCACCGTGTTCGCTTGTGCGCACACTAGACCCCATATCATCATTATACGCCTCGACAGGGAGTTTTTACAAAAAATCTCACCCTGTCCCTATCCTGTTGTGATACCGCTCTTCGCACTTCTTGCACCGACAGAGTTTTTTCCATTCGGGACGGATAGGAAATTTCCTGACCCATCTCCCTGTCATCGCCCGCCCGCAAAGCGTTGTCCTCTTCCAAGTTTTGCCGTCGTCATCGGCGATATGGACAATATCGCTGCTCGTCGTTCGAGCGTTCAATACGCCCTCTTCGTGAAAAAGCGTCAGCCGCCATTTCTGCTCTTTAGCCATTGCCTCCTTTCACAATGTCGGCTCGGCAATCCTGAAATATGTCATGCCCCCGATATCTACGCCACCCAGAGAATACCTGCCAAAACCCCACCACTCTTCTCGTTCCATGAGTGTTTCCCACAGCATCAGCCCAAAACACATTGCCGCCTGTTCCTCGTTGAGCAGGCACGCCTTCTCGTAAATCGGCATGAACGGAGTGCCCGACCAGTCATTGCCGGGAATCCAACTCGACGTATCGATTTCCTTGCCGTCTATCCTGCGCTCGATTTCCGCCCTGATAGTCTCAATCTCTTCCGCTGTCATCCTGCCGAGCCACGTTCGGTATTCCTGCTCGTGCGGAACTTTCCCCACCTTACTCGATGTGTCGAATGAGTAGAGCATGTCACACCTTCTTCTTTCTCGGACTCTTACGCTTTGAGAGATTGAACTTGCAGAGAATCACGTCTTCAATCCTGTAGGGACAGTTGATTTGCTTGTCCCAGTCCGACATGAATGCGGCGGCGGCACGGATACCATCTGCATAACTTCCCCGGACAGACGATATTGTCCGTCCCCACTTACCGCATCTGTCATTCGAGCCGCAATCATCGCTTTTGCTCGGCGTGCAGTGTTTTTCGATTTTCTTACCGAACGGGCAACTCATCCTTCTGTCCCCCTTCCAGTTTCCCAAAGTTTCTGCACATGTAGCACCCGTCATCTTTTATCATGGCACCGCCACATTGTACGCAGAACTTGACGCCTTCTTTTTCGGCTTCCTCGACAAGTTCCTTCGTTTCGATGTTGATGTCGTCATACGGGAAAAGATTCATGGCGTGCAGGATGATATTGTTGACACACTCGGCTGGCGTTTCCAATCCGCACTCCTGCCCCACGTCTATGGCGTCTTTCAACTTCATATTGTCAATCCTCGTCATCTGTCCATGCAACCCCTTTATACGCTGGCTCTGCACGCTTCCGAACGTCAATCGTATAATCGGTTATCTTGCAAAATTGACTACCACTATTATCGTGACACCATCCCGTATCCTCCATCTCAGGTCTCGCATCTTGCGAATGAATCGGCTCGCCACAGTGTTTACATTTGCTGTGGAATCTAACTCTCTTTCGGAACCAAACTCTCATACCGCCAATTTTCTCCGCTGTGCTTCTGCAAACAAATCGTCGTAAATCGGATACACATCCGACACGTCCATCCCTTCTTCCAGAACTGCTGACTGCTCGCCGTCGAACATCTCGGCGGCAATCTCGCCCTGAAATGGATTGTCCGCCATGACGAACTGGTGTTCCCGCTGGCGTGCCATTTGCTCAAGCATCTTCATGGCATTGGCCAGATGCGAATCGGCCATGTCACATATGCGGACCCTTGTGCCATCCTTGCACTTCCAGATTTTCGTGACCTTCTTCACTCTCAGTCGTCTTTCCCCATTTGATGTTCGCACCACGAACAATAGTCCTGATAGTTGATGTTGAAGGTGAAGTTCCCGCACTCGCACTTGAGCGTTCCCATGTGCTTTCCTGTTCCGTCCTCAATAGTTGCGACGCCAGTTTCGTCGACAGTGATGAGCCCCTCGTCCACATTTGCCATGACGCACTTGCCGCAAGTTTTACAGAACACGTCCTTCAACGATTCATTGCCGCAACGAAGACACCGTTTCATGCTTTCTCTCACCCTTTCACACATCACACCCATCATATTGCACGATAGGCAAAGTGTTCCTTACGAACTGTCTAAAGTCAGCATCGGACATCTTGTTGTCCACATTCGCCGCCAGAGTACCGACAAAGCTCGACGCCGGAACCGTTCGTTTTTCCTTCTTGGGTTTACTACCATCCCAGTCCAGAAGTCCCAAACGCTTATCCTCGCTCCACTGTTCGCTCGGCGACAAACCGTAATATCCATCGCTTCTACCAACCATGCGTTCCACTTTGGTTATCTTGCGATGCTTCATGCTTTTCTTCCCTCACCCTTCCATGCCCTCAACTCGCCGATAACCGCCTGCCTGAGCGTCGGGTAGTATCTGTAAACGGTTGCGTCAACCGAAAACGGCGAGCCTGCCTTCGAGTCAATCTCGACTGGCTTGGCGTAGGATATGCCATACCCCGCTCGCCTGACGTAAATGTCATACACGGCAAGACCCCTGTGGCCCACAAGCAATCGCAGTTCCTTCAACAACATCGAAGTGTCTTTGCTTTTTGTTTTCATGTTACCATGCCCCACATCCCATTTTACAAAAGCCGTGCGAACTAAAACGCACATGCTTCTGCCTTTCCACTCCGCCCTCGTGCGGAGCAGCATCACCATCCATCAGATGAAACGTGCCCTCGGCCTCGAAAAACAACATCCCTTCGGAGCCATACCGAACTTTTGCCTCGTCGCTCAACTCGTTCGCTATTTTCCGCAATTGGTTGAGTTTCTTCTGTGTGGTTTTATCATCCATCACTTCACCCTAGAGGGTTTTAACTTTTTCATTTCATCATTTCCCGCAGTTGCTTCTCGTTGATAATCGTTGTCCCGTATTTCTTCGCCTTCTCGGCTTTCGCAGAGCCACTGCTGGAATCCTCGGTCACAAGGTGTGTCAAACCCTTTCCCACGCTGGACTTCACTTCGCCACCAGCCGCCTCGATTTCCTTTTCGACTTCCTTCCTCGGTTTCGAGAGTGCGCCCGTAATGCAAAATGATTTGCCCTTCAGGTTGCCAGCGACTTCCTGAACGTCAATCACTTCAATCACCTGCAACAGCCGCTCCACCGTGGGCCACATCGCCGCAAGACCATCAATGATTTTCCTTGCCGTCAGTTCGCCGATACCCTCAATGGCAGTCAGTTCTTCCTTCCAACTCGGTGTCTTTGCAAGACCAAGGACAGAGCACAGCATCCTGAACTTCTTCGCCACATCCTTCGATGTCGTCGTGCCAAGCCCGTCAATGCCCAGCGAATCCAGAAATACCGCCAGCGGAATCTCGTTCTTCGAGAGAATGGCATTCAGAATCTTTTCCGCCGTCTTGTCGCTGCCCGTCACCGCCGCAATCTTGTCCGTTGTCAAATAGTACAAGTCTGGCAGTTCCTTCACGTATCCCTGCTCGCAAAGCCCCGCCACGGTTGCATCACCGATACCGAGAACCTCCAGCGTGTTCAGGTAGTGCTTTACCCTCTCAACGAGTTTGGCTGGACACATGGCATTCTTACACCACAGATTGACTGCCCTCTCGTCCTGTTCTGCCAGCGTGCCGCAGGACGGACAGGCAACATGGATGCAGTTCGTCGAATGCCGCACATACCCAACCTTGCCATCACCCCTGTTTGTCACTTGCACGATTTGAGGAATGATGTCTCCCGATTTCTCGATGAGAACCTCGTCTCCAGCCGCCACATCAAGAGCAATCACGTTCGCCGCATTGTGCAGGGTTATGTTCGTGATGGTGCTGCCTGCCACCCGTGTCGGCTCTATGCGAGCCATCGGCGTAAGCCTGCCAGTCCTGCCGACCTGCCAGTCGATATTCTGGACAATCGCCGTCTTCTGCTCGGGCTTGAACTTGTACGCCACCTTCCCCCGTGGGCGATTGCCATTCATTCCCGCCTCTTCCTGCTCTGCAATCGAATTGAGAACCACGACCAGCCCGTCAATCTCGTAATCCAAGTCAATACGCTTGGCGTCCCACGCCACCGCTACAGACTGGAAATCATTTATGCCAACCAGTTGTGCGTCCACTGGACAGAGTTCGCCCATATGGTTCCCCATCCATATACGCTTTTCCGACTCTGTCTCGAAAGTAATACCCGCTGGCATCACATCATACATGAGAAAATCGAGATTCCTGCCCGCCGTCACCTTGGGGTCTTTGTTCATCAGAGAGCCAGCCGCCGCATTTCTCGGGTTGGCAAACGTGCGCTCGCCGCTGCTGCAAAGCCCCTCAAAGACGGATTTCTTCATATAGATTTCGCCACGTACCTCGGCGTTGAGACCCTCAATGTATTTCGGAATAGAAGCAATCGCCCTGACATTGTCCGTCACATCCATGCCCACGGTTCCATTGCCTCGTGTTGCGCCGAGCACCAGTTTGCCGTTCTTGTAAACAAGCCTGACAGCCGTGCCGTCTATCTTCGGCGTGACCATGATGGTGGCAAGACCAACCGTGCCGCCGTGTTTGTCGTACCAGCTTGCCACTCCCGCAATCGTTGTCTCTTTGTCGAGCGACCCCATAAGAGATTCGTGCTGGACCTTCTTGCCGTAACTGGGCACCGAGCCGACTTCCTGAAGTGCTGGATTATCTGGGTCAAGCGACCTCAGTTCGTCCACCAGCGCATCAAACTCGGCATCGCTCAATTCTGGCTTTGCCTGATTGAAGTAAAGGTCGGCATGGTATCGCACCAGACCTTCCAGCTCTGCTATTCGTGCCCTGTTTGTGCCGCCCATGTCTCCCCCTATGCAGCCGCTACCTTGGCAAACTTCTCCGACTTCTTCGCCGCCTTCCGTTCAACTGATGCACCCTGCAACTCGACGATTTTCTCGGAAGTTGCCTTGACAGCCTTCTCGATTTTCTCGGCGATGTCCTGATACTTGGCTTCCTCGCCGAGCAGACCCTTGTAAACCTCCATGAGTTCCACGATGCCGTCGAGTTTCGCTTGCTGCGTCTTGACGCACTTCGCCGACCGACCTATACGCTCGACCGCATCAAGAGTCTTCGACAGCTCGCATTCGATTTCAAGTTCGACCGAATCCCACACATTCTGCCGTTCCTGTATGCCGTCCACGACGCCCTCGATATACAGCTTCGCACCCGCATCAATTTCCGCCAGCACTCTCTGTGCGGCTCGAATCGTCGGCTCATAGGTGTCGGGGATGAAGTAGATACCGCCCGTTGGACGCTTGGCAACACCACGGCACTTGTGGATAACCCTGCCAAGAAAGGCTCGAACGTCGTCGTCCGTAACCTTGCCCTTGTAGACATCAATCTGGAACACCACGTCGTCCACAAGTTTTCCCTCGACGTTGACGGTGTCGTCAACCTTGCTGTATCGAATGGTTGTGCCCTGATTGAACGAGACTTCATCCGAGGACTCCTGCTGATAATCCAAAATCGCATACACGACTTCCTTGTCGTTTTCCTTCGGGGAAATCGTAATGCGCTTGTCTTCCTTTGTTCGCAGGTTGTGGAAAGACGAGACTGCACGGCTGACTTCCGTGCGCTTGTTGGGAAGCGGCATATCTTCCTCGGCGAAACCGTGCTTCTTGAGAATCGCCTGAACTTCGAGTCCATCCTTCGCCAGTTCGGGCACCGTCCACCATATGTTACTGCCAAACTTACTCATGTCATATCTCCTGTTTTGTTTTATCCTTCGTCGTTACAGGGATATATTGCGCCAGCTTTGCCAGAATCCGAAAAAATCTTCACTTTTGTTGCCCTGCTATCTTTCTCAAATTCGAGAGCCATCCTGAGCACCACATCAACGGGAACCCCATGCACATTCCTGTTTGCGCACAAACCAGCCTGCTCAATCGTTTCCACCTGCATCTCGACAATTTCAACCCCGTATCCCATCAATTCCGCCACGGCAATGTAATTGGCGTATTCCCAACGCCTGATGTTGGTATTGCTGACGACAATGACGCCGTATCCGCCCACTAGAGCCTCTAGGAATGCCCTAAAACACATCGCATGAGCTTCCCCTAGTCTGGATGGGTCAAAACAATACTCGCCGCTCCTAGCGAAGAAATCGTCGGCAGAACACACCAGCACGGACTCCAAACCGCCAAAACGCTTCTGAATGTAGGAATCCTTGCCAGAGCCCGGTATTCCCCGCATTATCACAACCTTTTTCATCGTCATGCCCTATTATACGCCCCCACGAGACATTTTTTATCCGCTTTGTGTATATTGCGGGAAGGGTGGTGAAATCCGAGGAATTTTCAGGCAGGACTGAATCAGGACGCTTTGCGCCAAACACGGCTGTCAACAGGTTTGCCGACGGCGAACCAGAGAACCCGAGCCTTCGATGGCATCATTCGACGCATCACATCGTCCACGGTTTCCCCGTATCGCTCCTGCATCTCGGTGAACAAGGCATTGTCGTCCTGCTCGACAAGGGAAGTCTTGCCATAAACGAACACTATCCTATCGCCGTGCATTGCGATGAGGGTGGGCTCCTTGAACCGAAAGACTCTGCCGCTGACAGTAAGCTCGACAACATTGTCGAAAATATCACGATAGACCCGCTCGGTAATGCCTGAAATTTTTCGAGAACTGCGTTGAGGAACGAACGATACCTCCCTGCCCAGCATGCGATAAATCAGATATCTATTGTGTCGAAAAGAATCAATCACCACCGACTCATCCATCGTGTCCGAGCAGTTGTCCGAGACCATTTGCTTGACTCCTATTGCAACGCAAACACAAGGTGTCGTCTTCTGCAAACAGACTTTATCACAGGTAGGCAAAAATTTTCAAGAACTTTTTTATCAAAAATTTCCAAAAAAGAAAGGGCGGGATTTTTCACGTCCCGCCCATCTACCTTATCGGAGAGCAACAGATAAGGATTTTTTCAAACCGCTGATTTCTTCGCCATGTCGAGCACCCCGAATGCTTCATTCGTCAATTGGTGCAGTTCCGACCAGTCCTCTGCCGCAATTTTTGAACCACTATGCTGTATTGTGTTTGCCCTGCGAACTTTTTCGGCAAGCCTCTGGAGCATATTCAGGATTACAGATTGCTGTCTGATGCTCCTGACTGGCTGGTAACAATCGGCATCATAAATCTCGACGATGCCCTGAAGAAAGTCCACCCCGATTTTGTTACGAGCCAGTTCAAGCCGAGTCCTTGCCTTCTCCAAGCCCTTAGCCAGCGGATGACTCATGCCGATTCTCAATACGCTATTTTTTCCCAATGCCTTCCTGATTTCTTCCGTCTTGCTCATCATACCACCTCCTTGTTTTTACTTAGTAGTCCACGCCTGCCTGCACGAAGTCTTTCATCAGGTCTTTGCCCAGCAAAATCACAGCCTGTTCGTTGTAAACCGCCTTCTCCTCGGGAAGCAGTTGCTCGAACGCCGTGTAGTAAATCGCCTTACCGATGTCGCCGAACACCCGATACATGTTGGCGATATCCACAATGCGCTTGGTGCTGAACGGGCTGGACAACTTGCCTTGCTTGATGAAGCCCCGTATCGCATCCCGAAACCGAAGTATCTGTGAGACAACCTTGTCGTCGCCAACCTTCTCCAGAAGGATGTGCTTCTCGATTTCCCTGTCATATCCCATTCGGAAAACCACCGCCACTCGATTCAGCAGGGATATATCCAGAGCGTCCATCTGTGCAGAATACATGGCGTCTTCTGCGCTGTTCGCACCACGCCCGACAGTGTTTGCCGCCAGCAGGATTCTGAACTTGCTGTGACTCCTAACAACTCGCCCACCGTCTTCCGCAATCACCATCGTCCGCCGTGCATCGTCCGATTCCAGAAGGCGATTGATACCGATTGCAACGTGAGCGGGCATCGAAGCCGCCTCATCGATGAACAGTATCGCAGGCTCACCGACCTCGTTTCCCTGAGCATCGAGACCTTCGACCATCGCCTGCTCGACGACACCCTTTTGGTAGATGATGATGTTCGACTTGGTTTCAGGGTCGACAGCCACCGTCTTCTCACCGAAGAAAACTTCGGAACCCATATCGCCACGGCAGTTGATTTGGAAAACTTTCCTGTTGAGTTGCTTGCCGATGTATTTGACCAGCGTGGTATTATGCGTCACGATGAAATCGTCAGTCAGATATGTCTGGTCTGGACTGTCAACCATAATACACCGACACTGCTTTTCCCCAGCAGGAACTATCTGACTCAATCTACGGTCTTCCCTGCGAGAGATTGCATAAAACTTGTTTGCCTTCCGTGGGAGCCAGAAAGGATTTTCAGTCATTTTCACGGCCAGCCGATAAGACAAGGCACCAGTTCTTTTCTCACCCTTGTATGTGTAATGAGTGTGCCGAGTGCTAGTCTTGCACTTTCCGCCGAGAGACCTAATAAGCCACGACACATCCGATGCCAACCTTTCACTAACAGTGCAATACTCCATTCGAGAAACTATCCCAATACTTCCGTCGGTGTCCATAAGTCCACGGAGAAGTTCAAGCCGAGACCTTGAATCAACATACTTGTATTCATCAGGAATAAACTTTGTGAAACAGTCTGTTCCCAGAAGTCCCAATCTTTGTAATTCTGTCTTTATTTCCCCATACGCCCTAACCGTCGGACTATGCCCCTTGAAAATCTTCTGTTTTATTCTATAGTCGTATTTGCTCGCCCGACTGAGAATAAAATTGGACGGAAGCTCTTTTGAAACCCTCGAAAGAATCGCATCATCAGCACTTGATATCGAGATTGATGATTTCTCTGAAAGACTTCCATCCCCAAGCAGTACGCCTAGAGCATAGGGAGAGAGCAAGTTAGGAACCGAACCTGAAAATTCGACAGAACCACAAATAGGAACATATCCCCTCTTACTGTCGTCTATTCCCATTCCCTGTTTCTTTACAATGTCCCTCAAAGACATCACTTGCCAATTATTGTAATTGGAATTGAGCCGTGGCTTATTCCTTTTCTCGCTACGATTGAAGAATGACCTGTTACGGGTCAAATACTTCCAGTTGTGATCCATATCACACTCGGTTGAAACTTCTCCGTTATCAAACTCCACCCTGTAGACTGGACGCATTCCCTGTTCAAAGATACCTTTCACCTTGCATGGTCGTCCATTGCCGCCAAACACCATTGCTCCCACGACCAAGTCCCCCATCTTTACAGGACCAGTCGGTGTCTGAATCATTGCGTCATAAGGCTGTGCTTTTCCGCTCTGCGTTGGTCCCGTCAGCCATGCATTGTGGCTCGCCTCGTCCGACA
>Ga0315294_10005176_pt1 | contig 14294 bp, 8 predicted proteins | sample YL17G13_40_MG_FD_203626 | JGI IMG/M metagenome (GOLD analysis project Ga0315294, IMG submission 203626) | Sediment microbial communities from Yellowstone Lake, YNP, Wyoming, USA - YL17G13_40 | ecosystem: Environmental > Aquatic > Freshwater > Lake > Sediment | place: USA: Wyoming | collected... | reverse complement strand
CAGGACTATCCGCTCTCTTTTTCCGAAACCGACCTCCTCAAACTGAGCGGCCGGTCGTATGACCTGTCCGTTCCCTTGCTCCTCAAAGAGGGCCGCTATGAGGCCTGGATCACTCTTCAAAATGGAGCTTCGGGAGAAGAACTGAAGAAAAAATTTGAGTTTGCCATAAAGAAAGGCGAGCGACCATGAAAAGAGTGCTTTGTCTCCTTTTTTCATTCAGCCTGGCCTTGTTGCCGGCGGCCTTCGGCCAAACGCAGGAGCGGCCTCTACGCCATGAAGTCGAAGTGGTGGTCGTGGACCTGCCCGTCTATGTCCTGGATAAGCAGGGAAACCCTGTCCTGGACCTCAAACCCGAGGATTTCGTCGTGCTGGAAAACGGGGCGGAGCAGAAGCTCACCCATTTCGCCCTCATCCGGAACGACTCGCCGGAAACCTTGAGCCTGCTCAGCCTCTATCCGGCCGCCCGTCGCCATTTCTTCTTTCTCTTCGACCTGTCCTTCGCCAGCCTCAAAGGCCTGCTCAAGGCCAGGGAGGCGGCCCTGGCCTTCGTCCAAAACAAGACGCTGCCCACAGACTTGATTGGCGTAGCCACGTTCTCTGTGTTCAGCGGGCTTAAGATTATCTCGCCCTTCACCGAGGATAAGGAACAGGCCCTGACCGCCCTCGATACCCTGGGGTTGGCCAAGGCTTCCCATCGGGTTAAAGACCCGGCCGGATTCTTGTTCAAGCCTTTTCAAGATGTGACCAGCTCTCGGCCCCAGGCGTCGGGGGGGCAAAAAACATCTGCCTCTGACATCACCGAGCAGATCAAAGATGTTCTGAAAGAGATAGGCCGCCTCGACCGCGAGATCCAACGCGGCTTTGCCTCCCAATTCGTCAGCTCCTTCCAGCTCCTGTCCCAGGCCCTCAACATCGTCTCCGGCCGAAAGCACTTGATCTATTTTTCGGAAGGCTTTGACTCGGAGGTGTTGACCGGTTCGGCCCTCAGCCAATTGGACAAAACCGAGGAGGCCCTGATGAACCGGGAGCTCTGGAAGGTGGACACGGAACTCAGCGGCTCGGCCGGCCTGCGGACCAGCCTCCTGGAAACCCTGGCCCATCTGGCCAATTCCGACTGCGTTGTCCACACTGTGGATATCGGCGGGTTGCGGGGCGAAAGCCAGGTGGACACGGTGGACGGAGCCTCCCTGGCCGCCTCCACGGTGAGGCGGGGCCAGGACACTCTCAACATCCTGTCCCATGAGACTGGCGGGCTTGCCTTCCGGAACACGAACGACCTCAACCTGCCCTTGGAGGACATCCTGCGGGCGACAAACTCCTACTATCTCCTAGGCTACACTCCCGGCCCGCAGGCCAAAAGCCCGAGGCCCAAGAAGATTGAGGTCCGAGTGAACCGGCCCGGGCTCCAACTGTCCTACCGCAAGGCGCTTGAGAGTCAGAAGCCCTTTTCCAAATTTTCCGATTTCGAAAAACAGATGCAGCTTGTGGAATACATCGCCAAGGACCTCGTCTCCTTCGAACTGGACTTTGAAGCCATGGCCACAACTTATCAAGGGTCGGAACATATCGCCCAGATCCCCGTCGTCCTGAGAGTGCCGGGCGAGCAGTTTCTAGCCGGGGCGGAAAAGGCCAAAGAGGTCAAGCTGGAGTTCTACGGCTATGCCTTGAACAGCTCCCGGCAGTTCGTGGACTACTTCCACCAGAGCCTGAGCCTCGACCTGGGCAAGGTGCGGGACAAGTTGAAAAATTATGGGTTGAAGTACTTCGACATGCTATTGGTGCGGCCGGGTGACAACTACAAGGTCAAGTGCATCATCCGCAACAGCCTGACCGGAGAGGTCGGCAGCCGAATTTTAGAGGTCGGCGTCCCGGACTTCGGCCAGATGATCTTCTCCCTCAGCCCGCCCGTCCTGGTCGATCCCGACCAAGATTGGATCCTGACTCGCGGCTACGACCCGGACAAGCCTTCGGGACGCAAACAGTTGAAGGGATTGCCCATCGCCTATCCCTTTGTCCTGCCCTCCTTCCGGTTCGTGCCGGCCGTCGTTCCGGAGATCAAGCCGCAGTCGCCGGTGGGGGTCTATTTCCGAGCCTATCACCTGAAACTCCAGCCGGAGTCCAAAACCCCCCAAGTCTTGGTCCAGTTCGCGACGGTCGATGCTGCCGGAAAGCCCAGCCCCCTGGCCGGGTTCCGGCTGACCAAAGGATCGGTGTCCGCCGAACCGGATGTGTATGAATTCTTCTTCGAAGGACGGATGACCGATCTGCCCCCCGGCTCCTATCAATTGAAAGTGACCTGTCTGGACCTGCTGGCCCAGAAGTCAGTCGCCGGTTTCGTCCCCTTCGTCGTTCCCGACTAGTCCCCCAGCCGCTGGATCATCCGAGCGTAGCGGGAGGCCTGGGCCTGGTCTCCGCGCCGCAGGTAGATCTTGGCCAGGAGGTAATAGGCCAGCTTGAGATGCCGGAGATCCGGGCCCAGAGAGACGCCTCTTTCCAGGAGCGCGATCGCCTCCCCATCCCGTCCGCCCCCCTGGAAATAAAGCTCGCCCAGGAAGATAGTACTCAAAGGAAACTCCGGATTGCTGTCCCGGGCCTGGAGCAGATAGCGCTCTTCGTTGAGGCCGTCTCCCTTCTGCCGGTAAAGGAGGGCCAGGTTGAAACTGGCGCTGAAATTATCAGGATGGAACTCCAGCTCGGCCTTGTATTCGGCCTCGGCCTCGGCCGGCCGGCCCTGCGCCTGATAGACCTGGGCCAGGTTGTAGTGAACATTCTTCAACTGCGGGTTCAGCTCCAGAGCCTGGAGGGCATAGGCGCGCGCCTCGTCGATTTTGTCCAGGATGAGGTTGAGGCGGGCCAGGCTGGTGACGGCCGCGGCGGAATTGGGGTTGAGGCGGAGGCATTCTTGAAAATAGCGGGCGGCCTCCGGATAGTCTCCCTGCTTGAGGTTGATGTCCCCCAGGGTCAAATAGAGGATGGAGTCCGCGGGAAACTTGCCCACGAAATCGGCCAGGACTTTCTCGGCCGTCCGGAGGTCCTGCATTTCGATGTAGGAGATGGCCATGTTCAGGACGACAAAATCGTAGTCCGGCTTGCGGTCCAGGGCGGCGGAGAAGCAGCGGATCGATTCCGGGTACCTCTTTTGCTTGAAACAAATATTGCCCAGGATGAAATAGGCGTCGATGATCTCCGGCTCCTGGCCGATGACGGTGCGCATGATCCGTTCCGCCTCAAGGAGCTTCCCTTCCAGGCTCAGCTCCTTGGCCGTGGAGATTTGGTTGAAGACTTGGATTTTGTCCCGGGGGCTGGCCAGCGGCCGGCCGGCGTCCTTGGCCGTATCGACAAAGGTCCCGATATAGCCCAGGGAGGCCAGCTTTTCGCGCGTTTCCTCGTCCACCCGCCGGTAATCCGTCTGGAACCGGTTTTGGCCGGTGTCGCGCACGACCTCCCGGAGCCGCTTCTCCAATTGGCGGACCACGGCCGGCTCCCGGCCGGCCAAGTCCTTCGCTTCCCGTGGGTCGTTCAGGAGGTCATAGAGCTCGGGCTGGGGGGAAAGGATCAACTTGAAGCGATTGTCCTGGATGCTCTGGATTTCGTTCCAGCCGTAGTGGAAGCGGGGATAGAATGTTTCCGAATAGGCCGAAGGCCTGGCCGGTGAGTTGTCCTTGCTCCGGAGCAAAGGAACGAGGCTGCGGCCCTGGACCTCCTGGGGCACGGGCAGGCCGGCCAGGTCCAGGATGGTGGGCGTGAGGTCCGCCAGGGAGACGACCGGGGACAGGACCTTGCCCCGCAGCCGGGATCGGGGTAGGACGATGATCAGGGGCACCTCGACGGCCCCTTGATAAATGAAGAAACCATGGGTCTCTTCGCCGTGCTCGCCCAGGCTTTCGCCATGGTCGGAGGTGAAGACGACCACGGTCCGCTCCAGAAGGTCCTGGGCCTGGAGGAAGTCCCACAGCCTCCCCACCTGAGAGTCAACGTAGGCAATCTCTCCGGCATAGAGGTCGCGGCTGTATTGTTCCCGATAGGGGCTGGGGGGGTCGTAGGGCGTGTGGGGATCGTAGAGGTGAGCGAAGAAAAAAAACTGCTCGTTCTTGTTCTTGCCCAGCCACTCCAGGGCCCGGTCGATGACCTCCTCGCCCCGGCGCTGGACATCGGCCATGGAAAACCCTTCCTTGCGGCTGACGTCGAAGCGGTCATAGTAAAAGTCAAAGCCCTGGTTCAGCCCCCATTTGGAATCAAGGACATAGGCGCCCACCGCCGCTCCGGTCCGGAAGCCGTTTCGCTTGAAAACCTCGGCCAGGGTGTCGAGGTCTTGGGGCACCAGGAATCCGCCGTTGTCCCGGACGCCGTGGTAGGCCGGATACGTGCCGCTGAGCATGGTGGTATGGGAAGGGAGGGTCAGCGGCGTCTGGCTGATGCACTTTTCGAACCTCAGGCCCCGGGCGGCCATCCCGTCAATGACCGGCGTGGAAATATCCTTGTAACCATAGCAGCCCAGCCTGTCGGCCCGGAGGGTGTCCACGCTGATGAGGAGGACATTGGGCCGGTCCCGTCCGGTCGGCCGGGAGACATCGTCCTTGCTCCGGCAGGCGACGAAGAAACCCAAAAAAGCGGCGGCCGAAAACAGGGCCAAGAAAAGATTTGCCGGGCCACCCCTTCTCGATCCAGGTTTATCACGGAAAATGAGATGCATGATATTATCGGGGAAATTTGTTCTTTATGGATTCGATAAGGCGCATGATTTTGGCCCGGTCCGGGTCGCCGGCCGGGACCAGCTCAACATATTTTTCCAGAAAAGGCAGCGCTTCCTGCGGCCTGTTAAGCCTCACCAGGGCCAGCCCGAGGTTGTAAAGGGCCATGGCCAGGCCCGGCTCCAGGGCCACCGCTTTTTTCCACACCGAAACGGCCTCCTCCAGGCGTCCCTGCATAGCCAGGGCAGTGCCCTTCCCGTTGTAGACTGAGGCCAGGTTCGGGTCGAACTGAAGGCTGCGGTCAAAAAACTCCAAGGCCTTGTCCGGGTTTTGGCGGGAGAGGTACAGGGAACCCAGGTTATTCAGGGCACCGGCATAATTCCGGTCCAGAGCCAGCGATTTCTGGTAATACTGTTCGGCTTTCTCCAGGTCGTTGAGCTTCCAATAGGCCACGCCGAGATAATTCCACAGCTCGGCGTCATAGGGGTCGAGGGCTACCGCTTCCTCGAGCACCTGAATGGCCTTTTTCTGATCGCCCATTTCCGATAGATAGATGCCCAGTTTGCCAAGCATCTGGGAGTGGGGGGGACAAGAGGCCACTCCCTTTTCCAGGGTGTCCACGGCCTTGGCCAGGTTTCCCGTTTGATAGTAAACATTGGCCAGATATTCATAAGCCGTAGTGAAGTTTTTTCTGTTCTGGATCAGTCCCTCCAGACGTTTGACCGCCTCCGTGGAGTTGCCCCGGTTGTGAAGAGCGGCGGCCTCCATTAATGTCAGATGAAGGGGCAACAGGGTCTTGAGGTCGTCGGCGGCTTGGAAGGCTTTCTTCTGGCCGCCGCTGCCGGCCAGGTAGCCCAAGCTGCGCAAGGCCTGCTCCTCTTCCCGGCTGGTTTTTCTTCGGGCATCTCTCTCCTGTCCGACCGCCCCGTCGAGGAGCGCGTGGAGCTCTTTTTGGTAAGGCGCCGATGCCTGGGCGGAATGAAGATTCTTTTCCTCTTTGAAATCCGTCTGGAGGTCATATAACTCAGCCAGGGGCAGGTCGAGGTATTTATGACCGTTCATGATCACCCCGCGCAACGGCGCCCAGTTGCGGTTGTAGAAAGGGGCCAGGGATTCGAAATAGATGGGCGCCGCGGCCTGTTTTTTCGACTCGATCAAAGGCAGGAGGGAGCGCCCCTCAAGAGACGAAGGCTTGGCCAGCCCCAGGAGGTCGCACAAGGTGGGGAAAATGTCGATATGGGACACGGCCGCGGCAATGATCCGGCCTCCCTTGAATCGCGCGGGCGCCCGGAAGATCAAAGGCACCTGCAAGGTGCAGTTGTAGGCGAAATAGCCATGGCTTTCTTCACCGTGTTCGCCCAGGGCCTCACCGTGGTCGGCGGTGAAAATGATGAGCGTCTTGTCGGCCAGCCCGGTCTCCTTGAGCCGCTCCAAAAGCCGGCCCAAGCAGTCGTCAACGTAGGCCACTTCGCCGGCATACGGATTCCGGGCGTAACGTTTCTGGTAGGCCGGGGGCGGAAGATAGGGCTGGTGGGGGTCAAAGAGATGGAGGAAGAGGAACCAGCGCGATTGTCCCTGGCCCTCCAGCCAGGCCAGGGCCCGCCGGACGACTTCTTCGCCTTTCCTCTCCACAAAGAAAAAATCGGCCTCTGTTTTTTTCTCCCCGTACCAGTCGTCATAGAGGTCAAACCCCTGGCTGAGCCCGAACCGGGAATCGAGGGGAAAGGCCCCCACCACGGCGGCCGTCCGCCAGCCGTTGGCCTTGAGGTGCTCGGCCAGGGTCAAAGCCCCATCGCTCAGCCGGAAGCCCAGGTTGTCGTGGACACCGTGGGCCAGGGGCGTCGTTCCGGTCAGCATGTTCACGTGGGAGGGCAGGGTGAGCGGGTTGTGGGCGAAGGCGCGGGTAAAGACGATCCCCTCCTTGGCCAGGGAATCAATATTCCGCGTCTCGACCGTCTTTCCGCCGTAGCAGCTCAGAAAGTCCGGCCGCAGGGTATCCACGGATATGAACAGAACGTTGAGCCGCTCCGGCTTGATCGAGGCTTCGGCCCAGGGAGCCGAGGCCAAGGTCGCAACAACGACAAGGGAAAGGAGGCGAATAAAAACACCAGGCCTCCTGTTCATGGAATCATTTCCTTTTCAGTGATAAGACAGATGGGCGTCAGTTTTTCCCCAGGTAATCGATGAACTTGCGGACCTGGTCGGCTTTTTCCGAGGCGTTGTCCAGCTCCAGGTATTTCTGGAAGGCCTCCAGGGCTTTGGGCTTGTCGTTGCGGCCGAGGTAGGCCAGGCCGAGCTGGTAATAGGAATCCAGAAAGTCGGACTTGACCACCAGGCTCTGGCTGTAATACTCGATGGCTTTGTCCGTTTCGCCGTTATTGGTGAAGATCGTCCCGATGTTGAAGAGGACCACCGGATCGGTGATGTCGGCCTTATCGATCTTCTTGAAGGCCTCCAGGGCCTTGGGGAAATCCTTGAGCTCAACGTAGCAATTGCCCGCGGAGATGAGGGCTTCGGCGTTGGCCGGGTCCTTGTCCAGGACTTTCTGGTAGGAGCACAGGGCCGAGGCGTAATCCTCTTTTTTCATCAGGGCATTGCCTATGTTGATGTTGATCTGGTAGAACTCGGGCCGTTTGTCCAGAATGCTCTTGAACTCGGCTATGGCCTCCTCAAATTTCCCCTGGCTATAAAGGCCGTTGCCCTTGTCCAACTGGTCGAGGACCTCCTGGGGGACCAGGGGCGCCCTGGCCTTCTTGAGGGCCACCTCCACATCCGGGTTTTTGCCCCCTTCGTGCAGCTCCAGGCTGAGGCGCTTGGGGATGTAGCCTTCTTTCTCAAAATCCAGGTACCACAAGCCGTTTCTCAGCCAGGCGCCGCTCCATTGCCCCTGCTCGTCGGATTTGAGTTCGAAGCCGCTGTCCGACTTCACATGGAAGAGCTTGACCGTAACGCCGGGAACCGGGTTGCCGTCTGTGTCCTTGATCGATCCCTTGATCCTCCCCTTCCCCCGGTAGGCTTGCGGAAGAATGAGCCCGACGAAAAGAAGAATGACCGCTCCCGCTATTAGAAGGCGTTTGAGTTTCATAGACCTTCTCCTTCCGTAATAGTCCTATTATACAAAATTCGGGAGCAAAAAAAAGCCCCGCCCCCCGGAGGGGGCAGGGCTTTTTGAACTCGAACGGGAAAGGGGAAACTAGAACTCGAACCGGACTCCTAAGCGGAAGATTCTGGGGCTCATGATGGCCATCAGATCATTGTAGTTGGAGGCGGACATGTTCCGTTGGCGGGCGAGCCGGACATTGGAGTTGAAGATGTTGAAGCCGTCCAGGCCGATGTAGATGTTGCCGAAGCTGCCCAAAGCGAACTTCCTTTCCAGCCTCAGGTTGAGCAGGTACATGTTCGGGTCCCTGGTCTTGCCGAAGGTTTCAGCCCAGGTCGAGGCGGAGTCACCATTGTAGTTGCTGTAGCCTGTGTCCTCATAATAGGCGGGGCTGATGAAACCCTCGCGCGCCGAGAATGTGCCGCTCAGGCTGAACCCGTAGGGCAGTTGATAGAGGCCGCCCAGCTTGAGAATCCAGCGGGAGTTCATGAAGACGTTGGAGGAACCGCTGCCCGAGGCCTGGTAGGCCTGGGGCTGACCGCTGAGCTTGTCCACGGGCAGGTGGTCGGTGGGGTCCTGATAGCTGTTCACGGTGGGATAATAGACCTTGTGGTCCTGGTAAGTGAAAGAGATGTCCATCATCCATTTGTTGGTGAGTCTCTTCTTGAAGCTCAACTCCAGGCCCAAGTAGGTCTGGTAGTAGTCGGGCCGCTTGGTCATAAAGTTGGTGAAGCTGTAGCCGACGTTACTGTTGAGGTCCCAGTAGGTTTGGCCGCCGATCGTCCCGGCGATGGCCCAGTCGCTGTGTTGGGCTTGGCGGATAGCGCTGCCGTTGAGGTAGTCATAGACCAGGTACTTGTTCCAGTTGAAATCGTACATCTTGCGGTATTGTACGTTGGCTCCCACCCCGAGGTCCGCGGTGAGCTCGTGCTCGACGCCGACCAGGATCTCCATTGTCTTCTCCGGAGACACGTTCTTGTCGAAATAGTCACCGATCAGCTCTTTGGTGAGGGGGGAAAAGCTGGTGAGGTCCACCGTTCTATTAAAAGTCAACTCGTTGGCTTGAACCAACTTGTCGCCGCTAGTATCAGTCCAAACGAACCTGTGATAGGCGTAATTGAAGAACATGACATAAGCGGCTGTGGCGTCGAACTGAGAACCATAGATCGAGAAGCTGGCCTTGAGCAGGGTCTTGCTGTCCCCGAACAGGTCGTAGATCAGGCTGACCCTGGGCGAAAACATGTTCCAGGTAAAGGGAAAATCACCGGCAGCCTGGGTGACCGCCGGCCAGTTGTAATTCTTTCCGCCGACGTCGTTCATCAAGGCGAAGTTGGTCGCCTCGGCTGTGCTTTCCCGGATTCCACCCCACTGGCGGTCGTAGCGGAGACCCAGGTTAACGGTCAACTTGCCGAAGTCGAGGCTGTCCTGAAAATAAGCGGAAATCCGGTTGGCGTAGAAGTTTTCGGGTTGGTTGTTGTAAAAGCGGTACTGATAGGGGACGCCGTTGGACAGCCTGGCAATGCCGCCGCAGTAGGTGGACAGGGAATCCACCATGGCATTCTTGTATTCGACACCGAATTTCCATTCATGGTTGGCGCCCAGGAAATCCTCCATGAAGTAGTTGCCGGTGATATCGCCATACATAATGGGCCGATTGGTCTTAAAATAATCCGTGGTGTTCCAGCGCTTGTTGAGGACATAATCCTGGTAGATGATCTTGTCCGTTCCGCCTTTAGGGGCGAGCTCGAACATCATGGGGACGTAGGAGGCCTTGACCGAAAGGAAGAAGTTCTGGCTGAAGGTGATCTCATCCTGGAGCTTAAAGACGTAGCTGGGCCCGTTCTGCTTATAAGTTGCGTCTGCCGTGTCCAGGTAGCCGCCCGTCCTTGTCCGGCCGTCTTTTATTTTGTTGTTGTAAACGAAATAGCCCTCCAACCGTTGAGCGCCGAGCTGGGCGTTGAGCTTGAAGTTAATGGTTGTGAGGTCGGTGTTGTCCGGGTCGCCGGTGATTTTGAGCTGCTTGATGTTCTGAACGCCGTAAGAGCCCCAGAACCACAGCTTGTCCTTGAAGATCGGGCCGCCCACGTTGAGCCCGTAGTCAAGGATGTTCTTGACCTTGTTGCCGGCGAGCAGGAGGCTCTTCATGGCCGTAGTCCTGTTGTCCGACTGGAGCGATTTATCGGTCCAGTAGAAGCGGGCGCCGCCGACGAACTTGTTCCCGCCGCGGGGCGTGACGAAGTTGATGTTGATCCCGCCGGTGACGGCCGTCACGTCGTTGGCCGCTGTCTGGACGTTCATCTCCTCGAACATGTCGAAGTCGTAGTACATGGGCGAGGCGCCCACTGCCGCCGGGTCGGAGATGTTGACGCCGTCGATGTTCCACTGGGCGTTGTCGCCGCTGTCGCCGCGGCCGAGGAAGTTGGACTGCTGGCCGGACTCGTTGCCGCCCACGTTCTCTCGGTCAATCAGGACTCCGGGGGCAAACTCCAGGATGACCCAGGGGTCGCGGGCCGAGGGCAGCGTCTGCATCGTCTCGCGGCTGACGTTGGTCTGGACCGTCGTCTTTTTAGGGTCCACCACCGGCGTATGGGCCGTGACCACGACCTCTTGCTCGAGCAGTCCCAGCTCCATGACGATTTTGAGGTCCACGTTCACGCCGACGCCAACCTCGATGTTGTCGCGGATGAACGTCTTGAAGCCGGCCAACTCAAAGACCATCTTGTAGTCGTTGCCGGGAGGGATGGACAGGAAGCGGAAATTGCCGGCGGTTGTGGTTATGGCCGTCATCAGGCTGATCCGGTTGCCGGTCAGTTTGACCGCTACACCGGGAAGAGCCGTCCCTTCATTGTCCGTAACAGTGCCGTAGATGTTTCCTGTTCGCACCTGGGAATAGGCCAAAGACGATAAGAGCAGGAAAATTCCCAAGCACATGAGGATCTTTTTACTCAATTGATTGCTCCTTGAAGGTTTCAGATTTAATTCCCTGGAAAGGCGAGCTTTCCATCCCTTGGTTGATTGATCTCCATAATTCTTACGCTCACCTCCTTTTTTGTTTACAAAACTCGGCGATAGTTTACAATTTAAATTGAGCAAGAACTATGCCAACTGGATAAATATATTATATTATTTATTATCAATAGCATATAAAGCATATTCAACATCAAAATTATTAAATTATCCAATAAATTGGATATTTTCATCCACATTTTTGGACTAGAAATATTCCAGTCCGCGAAATCCAGAGATTCCGCGGCGCGAAGCTTCTGATGATCAGCGCTTGCCGCAGGCCATCCGGGCCGACTCCGGCAGGCGCCGCAGGCGGGCCATGGCCCACAGGCCGAAGGCCGGCCCGACGGCCAGGAAGGCGAACGCCCAGCGCCAGGTGACGAGTCGGGCGAGCGTGGGGATAAGCCGGATGGAGACCACGGTCAACAGGAAGCCCAGGCTGGTCTGGATCGTCAAAGCGGTCCCGGTGCGCTCGGCCGGGCAGAGTTCGCTCGTCCCCGCCGAGAACTGGGCCGAATCGGCCACCACAGCGAACCCCCAGATCAAACAGACGGAAAAAAGCAGCAGGGGGCTTCGGCCGTAAAGTCCTCCTACAGCCAGACAGCAAAGTCCGCTCAGGGCCAGACAAGCCATGGTGATACGCGTCCGGCCAAAAGAATCGGCCAGCCGGCCGGCGACCAGGCTTCCCGCGCCGCCGGCGGCGATGACCGCGAAAGAGACCAGAGCAGCCCAGCGGGCGCTGCCGACGCCGGCCGCGGCGAAACTCGCCAGCAGGAAGCCCGGCACCCAAGTCCACATGGCATAGAGCTCCCACATATGGCCGAAATAGCCCAGGTTGGCCAGGACTATTCCCTTGTCTTTCCAAATTTGTCCGGCGTATTTCCAGTTGAAACGGGGCGCCGCCGTTTTATACGGTCCTTCGTCTATGAACAATACGGCCAAAAGGCCTCCGGCCGCGGCCAAACCGGCGGCGGCATAGAGCACCAGCCTCCAATCGCTGACGCCGCCCAGAGCGCTGAGGAGATGCGGGGAAGCGGAGCCCACCGTGAGCGCACCGACCAAGAGCCCTATGGCCCAGCCGCGGTCCTCACGCGTCCAGGTGGACATGATCTTCATGCCCACGGGATAGACTCCTGCCAGGAAAAGCCCGGTGAGGAAGCGGAGAAGGACAGCCCCTCCCGGACTGGGAACCAGGCCGGGGATCAGCGCCGTGCATGTTCCGGCCAATAGGGAAGAAGCCGCAAACAGCCAGCGGCCGGGAACCCGGTCCGCCAGGTTCAACAGGGCCGAGCCCAAGGCTCCGGCCACAAACCCCAGCTGGACCGACATGGTCAGCCAGGCCTGGCCGGAAGCGCTCAGTGTCCAAGCCCGAGTCAGGGCCGGAACGACAGCCGTGGCCGAAAACCACACCGACATGGCCAGCCATTCGGCCAGGGCCAGCAGGAGCAGAGTGCGGCGCTTCAAGGCTGCCATTTCATCCCCGCCGGCCCATCACAAAATCGCCGACCGCTTAATCAAAGAAAAGCATTTCAAACTCTTTGCGTTTAACGATTCTTATCCCTCTGAATGCTTTTAGTTCTAGCAAATCGGCATCTCCGCTTACTAAATAATCCGACTTGGACGCCACAGCGCAAGTTAAGACCTTATCATCGCTTGGATCTCGGCAAATGCCGGAGACGCGTTCAACTGGGTGAACTACGCTGGTTGCCGCTTCCGAAACAAGCGCCAAGGCCTCCCCTGTCTCGCTCCTGCTCAGTGAGAATTTTGAGTTGAGAATCTTTTGAAATTCTTTAAGGATGTGGGGGCACAGGATCAGCTCGAACTGCCTTTTGCGTCCCCTGATCAACAACCTTCCGCACAGACCCTCTGTGATAAAAGCGGCAACAAGGACATTCGTGTCAAAAACAGCCTTCACGATACAGCCTTAAAAACATCTTCTTCAGTCACAATGCCTTTCTTCTTGGCCCGGCCGATGAGCCTTTTCTGTGTTTTCCGGAATCTGGCCTCCCAAAGGTAAAGGCTGACGGATTCTTTCACAATATCGCTCTTCGTTCGGCCGGTCCTCTTGGCCAGGATGTCGAGTTCGGAAGAAATGTTTTTGGGCAAACTGATTGACATTACAGACCTCATGTCCAACCTCCGTCACTACAATACACTACCGGGGAAATTGAAGTCAAATAACCGATTTCGAACCCATGAGAATTTGTTGCCCTGGCTATAGGGCAATATGATAATACGTTTATCCGTTCATGATGAAGGGGACAGCGTGACGCTCACCAAAGAGAAAGCTAAAGAGAACCTTTCCCGTTTGACGGATAAATTTGAGAAGGAGATCGGCGGTTTTAGCAAAAGGGCGGTTCTTTATGATAAATAACCTACTTAAGGAGTGGATTCATAAAAATTTTCTAAGATCAAAAATCAAGTAATAAAAGACAAAAAGCTCGAAAAAATCATTTTGGGTACCTCACTTCCATTTTAAGACCAAAATTGGAATCAAATGACCCGTTTTTACCCCGAGAGAATCGGGCTCCGGCCGTGGAGGAGGTTGAGGATCTCCTTCAAACCCAAATAAGAAAAAAAGGCCAGGGTGGCCACCAGCAGAATGTTGACCAGGAGACTGTTTCTGAAGCCCGGCCCGACCAGCTCCCGCCTATTATTCAAGATGAGCAGGGTCAGGGCCAGCAGGGGCATGAACAGGGCGCCCAGGACGGCATAGGCCAGTTGGACCTGCTGGACCGTGAGCCACAAAAGGCTCATGGGCAGAAATGTCAGGGCCGCCAGAAAGGCGCGGTATTCGCCCGTCTTTTTGATGTCCACTTCCACGCTCCGGCCCAGCGACCGCCCGCGCCTCAGATGGAGAAAGTCGGCGAAAAGGTAAGGCACGCCTTGCCAGACTCCCAGCAGGCTGGTGAACACCGCCCCCCAGAAGCCGAGCAGGAAAAGCCATTTCCCGAACAGGCCGAAAGTCTTGGCCAACTGCGCGGCCAGGACCAGGGCGACCGTGGCCCCCTTTCCCCCCACCTGGACTTTCGAGCCGATGATGATCATGGCCGCGCCGAAGAAGGCGGTCAGGCCGTAGGCCACGGTCAGGTCGAGACGCGACTCCTTGACTCCCTCCCGTCCGCTCCGCCTCTTCTCGCGGATCCAGTAGCCGTAGGACATGATGGTCACCGTGCCCCCCACTCCGCCCAGCAGGCCCAGGAGCCAGGCTTCCTGGCCGGGGGGGATGGAGGGAAGGAATAAGCCCTTGGCCACCAGCCCCCAGTCGGGAGACACCAGAATCACGCTCAGCAGCACGGTGACGACCATCAGGCCGGCCAGGGCGGACATGGCAACCTCAAAGGCCTTGAACCCGCCGGCCCAGACCAGGGCGAATCCGATGAGGGAATGGACGATGCCCCAGATGATCTTCGAGGTATGAGGGTCGCCCAGGGGAACCATGCCGGCGCCGGCCACACCGCAGGCGCTGATCAAAGCCCCGCCTACGGCATAAGCCC
>Ga0315294_10005174_pt1 | contig 14297 bp, 11 predicted proteins | sample YL17G13_40_MG_FD_203626 | JGI IMG/M metagenome (GOLD analysis project Ga0315294, IMG submission 203626) | Sediment microbial communities from Yellowstone Lake, YNP, Wyoming, USA - YL17G13_40 | ecosystem: Environmental > Aquatic > Freshwater > Lake > Sediment | place: USA: Wyoming | collected... | reverse complement strand
GCATTCCGCCCATCTCCGTCGATGCGCTGCCCTTCGTCAACACCAAGACCATCCCCTACCACCTATCAGGCACGCCCGAGCTGTGCGCCGACGTTTCACAGGCGTTGCACGATAGCCCAGCGGTCTTCCTGCAGGGGCACGGTCTGGTGACAGTCGGCTGGACGCTGCGCCAGGCCGCCAACCGGGCCATGGCCATCGAGGAGGTGATCGAAATCCTGCTCGACTGCAAGCTGCTTGGCAAGGAGCCGGTCACCTTGCCGCCCGAGACGATTGAGATGATGAGAATGGCGGGAGTGGCGTAGGGTAGTGGGCAGTCTCAGTCTCTGCGCGCCGTCGGTCACCGCCAACCCCGTCCAGCGGGACGAACGGCTGCAAACTGACAACTGCCAGCCACCATGGGAGGTACAAGTGCCAAACGGCTTCTGGGGTCGCATTCTGTCCGTCGACCTCTCGACCGGACGTGTCGAGGTCGAGACGCTGCCCGACGAGATCTACCGCCAGTACGTGGGCGGCTATGGCCTCGGCGTGCGCCTGCTCTACGAGCGCATCCCGGCCCACGCTGACCCCCTCGGCACGGACAACGTGCTCGGGTTTTTCCCCGGGCTGCTGACTGGCAGCAACGCGCCTTTCAGCGGCCGGTTCATGGTTGCGGCCAAGTCACCGCTTACGGGCGGCTGGGGCGACGCCAACGGCGGCGGCCGATTCGGACCGGCCCTGCGCGGCGCGGGTTACGATGCCGTGCTGGTGCGCGGCGTGGCGGAAAAGCCCGTGTACGTGTACATTGACGGCGAACGTGCCGAACTGCGCGACGCGGCGGCACTGTGGGGCCTGGACACCGTCGCCACGGAAGACGCCATCGTCAAGGCCACGGCTCCCGACGTGCATGTGGCCTGCATCGGGCCGGCCGGCGAGAAGCGCGCGTTAATTTCCGGCATCGTCAACGACGGCGGGCGCATCGCGGCGCGGTGCGGGCTGGGTGCAGTGATGGGCGCCAAGAACCTGAAGGCCGTGGCCGCGCGTGGCAAGCAAGTGCCCCCACTGGCGGACCCGAACGCCTTCAAGGAGACCGCGCGGGGCTACCGCAAGCTCTTCCACCGCGAGACAGCACACTGGATGCCGCTCATGCCCAAGATACTGCACACGTTGGGGCCACTCATGGGCCGCCTCAAGCTGCAGTTCAGCGGAGGCCCGGCGAGCATCGTCATCGACAACTTTCGCCTGTACGGCACGGCCTCGGCCACGGCGCTGCTGGTGGCCCTGGGCGACACTCCGATCCGCAACTGGGGCGGCCTGCCCCAACGCGACTATAGCATCACACAAGCCGAAAACCTCAGCGACGACGCCGTGATCCGCGACAAGATCAAACCGTACGCCTGCCACAGTTGTCCGTTAGGGTGCGGCGGCGTGATCCGCCTGCCCGGCGGCAGAACCGGCCACCGCCCGGAGTACGAGACGCTGGCTGCTTTTGGCCCCACGCTGCTCAACGCAGACCTGGATGTAGTCGTCGCCTGCAACGAGATCTGCAACCACGCGGGCCTCGACACCATCGCTGCCGGAGTGGCCATCGCTTTCGCCATGGAATGCTACGAACGCGGCTGGCTGCCGCCTGAACTGGCGGGAGAACTGGAGCTGCGTTGGGGAGAGGGCAAGGCCATCGTCGAGCTGACGCGGCGCATCGCGAGTCGCCGGCCCGGTCTGGGTGAGTGGCTGGCCGACGGGGTGCAACGCGCAGCGGAGCGCCTGGGCCCTGAAGCCAGGCTGGCCGCCATGCACGCGGGCGGGCAGGCCCTGCCAATGCACCGTGGATTGTACGAGCCCAACGTTGCAGTGGGCTACCAGGTGGACCCCGCTCCCGGCCGCCACACCGCCACCAACAGCGGCATGGCGGGCGGCCCGGCGCTGGCCAGGTACCTAAAGCTGGCGGGGCGAAAGCTCGCCGGCCGCTACGACTATGCTGCCAAGGGCGCAGATATGGCTGTGGTCATCCCGGTGCTGCGCGTGGTGGACGCGCTGGGTCTGTGCAGCTTTTGCCTGCAGATGGGCGACCCTCCCTTCCTGACCTGGCTTAACGCAGCGACGGGCTGGGGTTGGGATGAGGCCGAGCTGGCACGCACCGGAAGGCGCATTCAGACGCTGCGCCACGCCTTTAACGCGCGCGAGGGCATCGCCCCGGCGCAGGTCACCCTGCCAGGCCGCGAGCGCGGCGACCCGCCACAGCACGTCGGCCCGCTGGCCGGCATCACGCTGGACATGAAGACCATGACGCGGGACTATTGCCAGACGATGGGCATCGACCCGGCCACCGGCTGGCCGCTGCCTGATACGATCCAGGAGCTTGGGCTGGATGGCATCGTCTCGCCAAGTCGTTGACGTGCCACCTACGGGCATCAGAGGGTAACGAGCCATGGCAAAGCAGCCTGCCAAGACGAAAGATGAGGCGCCGTTGCGCAGCAGAGTCGCAACCGCCAAGCAAGACGATGTTTCCGCAATCCCAACCTGGTCCGAAAAAACTGCCGCCCTCAACGATCTCCGTCTCAAGTTCATCGAGCTCGAGTACGGATACCTGACTCAATCCAGTTTTCACACCGACGAACTGCGCAACAAGTTCATCGAGTTCTACCTCCTCATCGTGGGCGCTGCAGGGAGTGTGATGCTCGGGCTGGCTCAACTGGGTACCAGGGTTCCCCACTGGGTCTATGCCAGTGTTGCCTTCTTCCTGGGCTCCTGGGAATGGTCATGCTCCCGATTTTTGCCAGACTCAGGCGTGTGGTACTGGAGTGTCTGCAAGGCACGGCGCTGCTGAAAAGGTACGTCGAGAAGGTAGTCAACGCAGGAGAGGACAAGGAGTTCTCGTCTGCGCTGCTGTGGGACGCCTCCACGCTGCCAACGGACGAGAGCTATCTGACGGCTTCCTTTGTGCTCATTTTTGTCTTGATGTTCCTGAGCAGCGCCATGCTGGCTCTCAGCGTCACGTTGCTCATGCCGGCCAAGCTGCCCGTGCCCGGCGTCTGGTGGAGCCTGGCGGCCTGGTCCGCTGCGCTGACCGTGCAGGTGATGCTCTATCGCTGGTTCCTGTGGCGGGAGCTCACAGGCGCGGTCGAAAACAACAAACTAAGGCGCAAGTGGGGCGCCCTGGACATCAGTCAGAGTGAAATCCTGCAGCCCAAGCGCGACGAGCCGCTGCTGGCTGCCCTGTCGCTGGGAGGCGCAGCCACTCTCATCTTCATGATTCTGGCTCTGCTACGATCATAGAGTCGACGCACGGGCAACACGGGACTCTGGTGGAGCTGACAGAGCTCGTCCCGATGGCAGAATTCCTTACGAGGAGTTGAGTGTGAAAGCAGTTCGCTTGGTGCAGATCGGCCATCCCGTTCAGATGCAGGACGTGCTTGTGCCCGCCATCGGCGAGCGCGACGTTCTGGTCCGCGTCAGAGCTGCCGGCATCTGCCATTCCGACGTACACTACCGGGCAGGCACATCGTCCGTGAAGTGGCTGCCCTTAACGTTGGGGCACGAGGTGGCGGGCGTCGTCGAAGCGGTCGGGCCACAAGTCACCGACGTCAGAGTGGGCGAGCGGGTTTGCCTGCACTACCTAGTGACCTGTGGCGACTGCTGCTACTGCGCTTCGGGCCACGAGCAGTTCTGCCCCAGCGGCGAGATGATTGGCAAGCACCGCGGCGGCGGCTACGCCGAGTACATCGCCGTGCCAGCGCGCAACGCCCTGCACCTCCCCGACGAGATCCCATTCGAGCAAGGCGCAATCCTGATGTGCTCCTCAGCCACTTCGCTGCACGCCCTGCGCAAATCCAGGCTGCAGGCGGGCGAGACGGTGGCCGTCTTTGGCACGGGTGGACTGGGCATGTCCGCCATCCAGCTTGCGCGGGACATGGGTGCGTTGGACGTGTATGCCGTGGACATCAACGCCGACAAGCTCGCGCTCGCACACAAGCAGGGCGCTATCCCCGTCAACGCGAGCCAATGCGATCCGGTAGCCGAGATCCTGCGGCTGACGCACGGGCGCGGCGTGGACGTAGCGTTGGAGGTGATCGGGCTCCCACAGACCATGCGCCAGGCCGTGCAGTCGCTGGCAGTCTTGGGCCGCGCAGTGATAGTCGGGATTTCGGGTATGCCGCTGGAGATCGACACCTACCGGGAGCTGCTGGGCAAGGAGTCAGAGGTCATCGGCTCGGATGACCACCTGCTGCAGGAGCTGCCATTGCTGCTCGAGTACGCCCGTCGCGGCGTGCTGGACCTGTCGGACGTGGTGACGCGCACCGTGCCACTGGATGCGAACGCCATCAACCAGGCCCTGGATGAGCTGGAGCGGTTTCGCGGCCCAGTCCGCACTGTGATCACACCCTAGTGGACAGTGCGGCCGGCACCCTCGAAGGCGCCGGCTACCTGCACCGATCACGTGACGTCGACTAATCCTGATATTCGGTCGACAAGTTCCCCGATCAGTGCATTGCTCCTGACCGAGAGGTTGATGGCTTGCTCAGGGCACACCTCAACACAGCGGCCACAGCCCCTGCATGCATCGCTGATGGCGGCGCGGCCGTCGACCAGTCGGATGGCTTGCACAAAGCACACGCCCTGCGTGCACGCACCGCAGCCGACGCAGCGTTCGCTCACAGTCACTTCAACGCCAGGCATGCTCGTGATCTTGACTCCAATGCCGGGTGCAAGGTAGGGCAGCACCCGCCAAAGACAACAACAGGGACAGCAGTTGCAGATGGTAAGCAGTCTGGTTCCCGGTCCAACTCCCAACCAGACGGTATCCAGCTTGTTGCGCCCGATCAAGTGCACCAGACCGGCCTCGCGACAGCGGCGCGCGTGCTTCAGGGCCTCCTCTTTCGTCGCACGTCGCCCAAGCCTGGGGTTGATGCCCAGCACCGCCTCGCCGAGGAAGAGGCAACCAAGATCGCGCGGGTAATCCTGGCACTTTTCGGCTTCGCGACAAATGCACGAGTTCATGATCCAGTGGTAGCTTGCCTTCTCGATAAAGTGGTCCACCAGCTGGGAAGGCAGTACCATCGATCCTGGCAGTTGAACCGGCTGATTCACGGCAATGACCTGATTGGCAGGCAGGTAGATCAGGTCATCGCCTTCAAACAGCAGGTGATCCACGACCCGGCCGATGAAAGGCCAGCGCGTCAGTCGGGCAACGAGGAAACGTTGAGGGAAAGTTTTCTGGATGAGCCTCACCAACCACACCGGTCTGGCCATCGCGGACTCAACTCCTCAAGCGCTTGGGCTTGACACGGCCGTGTCTCGTGCGGCACTTGCAGGCGATGCCGTCGCCTGCGTGGTCTGCCCAGCAGCGGTTGGCAGAGACGCAGACGGATTCTTCCTGCAGACCCTCGCGCATGCGCTGGGGCAAGTCCGGCTCGCAGATCAGAGGGCGGCAGAGCGAGATAAAGTCCGCATCGCCCGAGGACAGCACCTCTTCCATCGTGCGTCGCGAGCGAAAGCCCCCCACCAGCAAGAGAGGCAGGCGCGTCACCTGGCGCGCCTGCTGCGCCAGCGGGCGGAAGTAGGCTTCGTTGACTCCGGCCCGCACGCCCGGACGTGTGTTGAGGTTGCGCACGCCGCCGATGCCGCCGCTGATCTCAACCGCGTCAACGCCCATCGATTCCAGCGCCGCCACGACCCGCACGCTCTCATTAGGTGTCAGGCCGCCCGGCACGGTGTCAATCATGCCCAGCTTAATCAAGAGCGGATAGTCGAGACCGACCTGTGCGCGCACGGCCTGGCAGACCGTGCGCAGGAAGTGCATCCGTCCCGGCAGGTCGCCGCCCCACGCGTCGCTGCGCTGGTTGATGAACGGCGAAAGGAACTGGTTGATCAGATAGCCGTGCGCCCCGTGCAGTTGCACGCCATCGAACCCGGCCTGCTGGGCACGGCGCGCGGCCTGGGCGTAGGCATCAATGAGCCCATGGATTTCCTGCACCGTCATGGCACGCGCCGGCTGCTTGAGCGCGGCATAGTCGGTGGCTGATGGGGCGATTGCCTCAAGCACCGCGTCTGGACTGCACTGCATCCCGCCGTGGTTGATCTGGGCCACGATGCGCCCGCCGGCCTGGTGGACGGCCTGGGTCAGCTCGGCCAGCGCAGGTACCAGTTCGTCACGATCGATGGCCGTCATCTCGCGGTGGCAGCGGCCCGAGCGATGTACGTACATGTGACCGGTGATGATCAAGCCCACGCCGCCGCGCGCCAGCCGCTCGTACATGGCGCGCAGTTCGGGCCGTGGCCACCCGTCGTCATCCGCCATACGCTCCGCCGTGGCCGAGCGTGCCAGGCGATTGGGCAGACGCAGAGTGCCGATGCTTCTGGGTTCAAAGAGCGTGCTCACGGCATAACCTCGTTGTACGGGATTGCCAGGTCAAAGGGCAAGTCGCTGGTGTCGCGCTGGCGCTGGCCGTCCAACAGCAGCCTGCGCATCTCGTTCAGAGTTTCAACACCAGCCAGTGAGACCGACTTCGCTTGCGATTCCGGCTTGATGAACCCGATGACGTATTCCTCACGCATCCGCCGCTCAATCTGGGAATCGACCCCGAACTGCGGCTGGCGTGCTGGCATCATGCGCTTGTCGCGGTCGAGCTTGCGCACTGCAATGCCGATCGGGTCCAACCCGACGCGCTCTCCGATTTCCGCCAGGCAGACATCAGTCCTCGTGTCAATTCCCCGCATGGTGGAATCGCCCACCACGAGCACTGCCGCTTTGCCCGGACGAAGCACGCGCGCCATTTCCTTGAGTACGCGAGTCATCTCGGAATAGTACCGCTGCAGCACCTTGGCTTTCTTGGCATCCACTTGCTCCAGGCCTAGCACGACCTGCCTCGCAGACCCGGGCAACTCGACTGATTCGAAGCCGGTCGTGGCGTCGTGGCCAATGTACTTCTGCCGCGTGCGCGACAGACTGGCCAGAGAGTGGCCGAACCACACCAGGGAAAACTTGTGCGCCCGCATGTAGTCAATGGCATTCGCCGCATAGGGGGGAGACGTCACGATCAGATCAACGCTCTCATCACACAGAGGCAGTACCTGGGCGTTGCCAGCGCATACGGTCGCCCTCCCCATCCCAACGGAGAGCGAGGCCAGACTGCGCAGGTTCTTGGTGAAGCGCTTGCGATACTCTTCCAGCGCTGGCCGCGGTTCCTTCTCCTCCACGCGGTGCGGACGCGTATGGGCCAGGTCACGCGCCAGGGAAACGCCTCCTGACTTGGTGATGATGATGGCAGAGAAAGTCAATTCCAGAAACTCTCGGATATCCGGTTCGGAGACGCATTCGATCTCACGGATCAGAGCCGTCAACTCGAGCTGCGTGGAGGAGGAAAACCAGTAGTTGATGAACTGGCGTTCCTCTTCACGGAAGCGTCCGTCGAGTTCGTGCCCCAGTTCCACCTGGTGCTGCCGCACGCTTTCCAGCGCACGTTGGATCACGCGCTGCCCTACCGTTAGGGTCTCTTCAATGGGCAGCGAAGTGACCTTGGCCCTGCACAGCCGAAGAGCCATCGGATCGATGTCAAAGCCGATTCCACAACGTGCGGTGAGGAAAGCCTCTACAATCGTGGTTCCCGACCCGACCATAGGGTCTAGAACCACCTCTCCCACGTCCGTGAGTCCCTCAATGAACTTGCGAGGCAGTTGGGGCGGGAACTTGGCAGGAAAGGCATGCAAGTTGTGCGAGGCATAGGCGCCACTCTCGCCCTGGAAATCCAGGTCCCCACAAAGCAGGGCACGCAGAGCGTCTCGTCCGCAGGCTTCCAGATGCTGCCCGCGCGGCTGCTGCTGTAGCGGGAGCTTGAGCTGTAGGGAGTAGGTCGCGTCTAGCGACTTGATCTTGCGAACCTCAGGCTTATCCATTGTCCGCCATATTCTCGAGGAGTCGTGTTTCGACATCCATTGTACCACGAAACGCGCCCAGCACCTAGATTGGCTTCGCAGTGGCACAGAAGGCCCGCGTTTGTACAAGCAGTAGAGACGGGATACAATGGATGTAGCTGGTGATCCGACGTCCCTTCAGATCTTCGCAGAGCATCGTGAGGGCCCATGACATTCATCTACCTTGGCTGCGCCTGGCTGGTAGGGGTCTATTTCGGCTCATGGCTGCACCTGAAGCCTGCGTGGGTGATTGCATGCACAGTGGCCTGCACAGTTGTGGCAGTCGCTCTGCGCAAACGTCCGGGCGTCCCCCTGGCCAGCCTGTGTCTGGCTGCCCTGTGGCTCGGCCTGTGGCGCTACGATCTGGCACGCCCCATGCTCGTACCGGGCCCGCTGGCAACTTACAACGACGGCGCAGAGACCACCTTCCGAGGGCTGGTGGTCAACGAGCCAGTACCTCGCGATCGCTGGTCGCAACTGCAGGTTTCTGTGCGCGAGCTCAAGGTCGAGGACACCTGGGTTGCGATGCGTGGCCTGGTGTTGGTGCAGGTGCCCAGCTACGAACCCTACCGCTACGGCGACGTACTGGAGGTGAGCGGCAGGCTGCAGACCCCGCCGCAGGAGGGCGCCTTTTCCTACCGCGCCTACCTGGCCCGTCAGGGCATCCATTCCACGCTGCAATACCCCAGGCTAGCGCTCCTCGCACGAGACCAGGGACAACTCCTCCCGGCAGTCCTGTACGGCTTGAAGCGGCGCACCCAAGGCGTCATCGCAGCCATTCTGCCCGAGCCGCAGGCCGCGCTGCTGACGGGCATCCTGCTGGGCAGCGATGAAGGCATCCCCAAGTCGCTGATGGACCAGTTCCGCGCCACAGGCACGGCGCACATCATCGCCATTTCGGGCTTTAACATCGCGTTGATTTCGGCGTGGCTGGTCAGACTCTTCTCGCGCCTTCTGCAGCGTTACGCGGCGCTCGTCGCGGCGCTGATCGCCATTGTCCTTTACACCATTCTGGTGGGGGCCGACCCTCCGGTGGTGCGCGCGGCGCTGATGGGCGCTTTGGCCACTTTCGCCTTGATCGTGGGACGCAAGAGCGACGCCCTGACCAGCCTGGCCGTTGCGGCCTGGCTCATCACTGCTTGGCAGCCGTTTGCCCTGTGGGAGATCGGTTTTCAGCTCTCCTTTGCTGCGAGCCTGGGATTGGTCCTCTACAGCGGCAAGCTACAGGAATGGACCGCAAGCAAGGCGGAGCAGTGGTTCTCGTCAGAGACGCTCCAGCGCGCGGCGCGATTCGTGGGCGACACCCTGCTCGCGACGCTGGCCGCACAGATCACGACCCTACCGCTCATGCTGGCGCACTTTCACCAGTTCTCGCCGCTCAGCGTGGTGGCCAACCTGCTGGTGATTCCGGTCCAACCCGCCGTGATGTACCTGGGCAGCACGGCGGCCATGGCCGGCCTCGCGAGCCTGCGCCTGGGCCAATGGCTGGGCTGGGTAGCCTGGCTGCCCCTCGCTTACACCATTCGCGCGGTAGAGGTGCTTGCGCGCTGGGTCGGCACATCGAGGGCAGTGGGCAGCGTTCCACCACTCCTGATTGTAGTCTACTATGGTCTGCTGAGCGCGTTCACACTCGAGCCGCTGCGCGCTCGCCTCTCGCCACGTGCCATCTGGCGGAGACTGCGGCGGGATCTGCCGCTCAAGGCAGTGTTCGTTGTCCTGGCCGTGGCCCTGGCGCTGATGGGGGCCGCGTTGGCCAGCCTGCCCGACGGCCGCCTGCACGTGAGCTTCCTCGACGTGGGCCAGGGCGACGCTATCCTGGTGCAGACCCCCACCGGACGCCGGGTGCTGATCGATGGCGGACCCAGCCCCGCCCTTCTGCTGCAAGCACTGGGTCGCCGCCTGCCTTTCTGGGACCGCCATATCGACCTGCTGCTCCTTTCCCATCCGCACGAAGACCATCTGCTGGGCCTGCTGCCTGTGGCGCAGAGGTATCGCGTCGGCCAGGTGCTCGTGAGTGGCGTGCCCTGCGAGTCGCCGGCGTGCGAACAGTGGAAACTGATCCTGCGCGAGCAGGGCGTGCCACTGCTGACGGTAGGCCAGCCTCTGCAGATCGACCTGGGAGATGGCCCTGTGCTGCAGGTCTACCCTCCTGCCGACATCGATCCAGACGCGAGTGACCCGCCTTCGCTTGTGGCGCGGCTGAGTTGGGGCAATACCGTATGCCTGTTCTGCGGCGACGCTGAGGCCCAGAGCCTGCGGGACCTGTGGCAGGCGGGTCTCCCCGTATCCTGCACGGTGCTCAAAGTGCCGCACCACGGAAGCGCAGACGCGCTGGACAAGGAGCTGTTGACGGCTCTTCACCCCAACATGGCAGTGATCTCGGTCGGCGCGGGCAACCGCTTTGGCCATCCAGCACCGCGCACGCTGCAACTGCTGGCCCAGCAGGGCATCGCCACTTGGCGCACGGACCTGAACGGTGACGTTGACTTGACCGTAACCGCTGCTTCGTGCCAAGTCCGCAGCGTGCGTGCGGAGTAGCTTGAGCTGTCCAAGGACCTTCCCGAAAGGTGGCGCTGCTTACCTGGCAACGCCGGCCGAGAGACCCTTCGGCAAGGTTCTTCCACAATGCCGTTCGCTTCGCCTTGTCCAGTCGACAAGACTAGGCGAAGAAAAAGTCGTGCGCATGGACTTTGGCAAAAGGCCGCAGGACAGGTATAATTGCAGGCCGTATGCGCACCATTCTTGTGCTTCTCTTGTTGGCCGCGTGCGTTGCCGCGGAACTGCTGTTGCGCGCGTATCACGCACGCACAGCGCGGCAGAGGCTTCCCGTCGACTTGCGGGCCGAGACCCGGTCTTTGACTTGGGACGCAATCAAGAACAAGTACCGCGTGGTGTGCCTTGGCGACTCGATCACGTATGGCGAGGATCTGCACTACGCCGAGACGTACCCAGCCGTTCTGGCTGACATGCTGGGGCCGTTCGCCCCGTCGGGACGGGCGCCGGCTCGAACGGGGTCGAAGCACCCCGGCCTGGACGCTGTGGTGATCAACTCGGGCATGCGCGGCGACACCGCGGTGGAGGGGCTGGCGCGTCTCGAGCGCGACGTGCTCTGGTACAGGCCGCACGTGGTCGTGATCGCCTTTGGGCTGAACGACGGCAACCTGGGCTACTGGCCGCTTGACCCAGATCGAGAGCGGGTGATGCTCGCCGAAACGAGCCTGCGAGCCCGCGTGGTGAGTTGGCTGAACTACAGCCACCTCTGGCGCACTGTAAGCGCACGACTGGGCCGCACCGCCCCGCGCAGACGGGGACGTCTGCCGTGGCCTGCCTGGCTCAGCAAGGCCGTTCGCCCCGTCGGGACGGGCGCCGGCCCGAACGGGGCGCTGGGACGGCAGGTAGAACCGTCTGGACCAGGGGCAGGCAACGTCTCTGCCACTGCAGGCGGCAGAGGCAAGGGGCCCTGGCCACGCGTGTCCAGTCGGGGATTTGAGATCGCACTGACGCGCATGGCTGCGCGCGTACGACAGGCCGGCTGCCCAACCGTGCTGATGCTAACGACTACACCCATCGCCGGGACGGCGCAGGCGGAGCTGGATACGCAGCGCTTCGAAGCGCAGACGCAGCTCTACGCCGAGTACAACCGCATCATTACACAGGTCGCCGCATGCAGCGGCAGTCGTTTGGTGGACGTACACGCCCTGTTTGAGCAGCGTGGGCCACAGGGACTCGCGCCGTTGCTGGCAGAGGATGGGGTACACCTCACCCCGGCCGGCGAGCGGCTGTTGGCAGAGTGCGTTTTGCATGCCCTGGACCGTTGGCAAAGTGCAGGCGACGTGCAACGAAAAGGATGCTGAGCTGAGAACGACATTGGCGTCGTGCTCAGGATGACAGATAGGCTTCTCCGAACAACGGAGGTCCAATGGTCAGAAGGTTCTTGTCTGGCAACGAGGCCGTGGCCTGGGGGGCATGGGAAAGTGGTGTGCGCGTCGCAGCCGCTTACCCGGGCACGCCCAGCACCGAGATCCTGGAAACCCTTGCGCCTATGCCCAACGTCTACGCCGAGTGGTGCCCCAATGAGAAAGTGGCCCTCGACGTGGCCGTCGGAGCGGCCTATGCCGGCAGCCGCGCCATGGCGGTGATGAAGCATGTGGGGCTCAACGTCGCTGCCGATAGCTTTTTTTACGCCTCGATGACGGGCATGCAGGCCGGACTGGTCATCGTCAACGCCGACGACCCTTTTATGCACAGCTCGCAGAACGAGCAGGACAACCGGCGCTACTGCAAGTTCGCGCGCGTGCCCTGCCTGGAGCCGTCCGACAGCCAGGAGGCGCGCGACCTGGTGGGCGTTGCCCTGGAGCTCAGCGAGCAGTTCGACACGCCTGTGATGCTGCGCCTGACCACGCGCCTCTCCCATTCCAGCGCGGTGGTTGAATTGCTAGGCACTCGCCCACCGGAGCGTGTGCAGGCGCCCGCCTACCATCTGGACACGACCAAGTACGTGATGGTCCCCGGTAACGCGCGTCGGCGCCACCCCGTGATCGAAGAGCGCATCGCCAAGCTGGCCGAATACGCCGAGACGTTTCGCTTCAATCGCATGGAGCTCAAGGACACCGCCCTGGGCATCGTGACCAACGGCGTGGCCTATCAGTACGCGCGGGAAGTGTTCCCTGAGGCTTCGATCCTCAGACTGGGCATGACCTACCCTGTCCCACAGAAGCTGCTGCGCGAGTTTGCGGCCAAGGTCGAACGCCTGGTCGTGATTGAGGAGCTGGACCCCTTCCTCGAAGAAGAGATCCGCCTGCTGGGCATACCTGTGGAAGGCAAAGTCTCTGCCGCTGCTGGCGGCAGAGGGAAGAGCATTTTCCCAATCTGCGGGGAGCTCGATCAGCAGATCGTGCGCGAGAGCGCCATCAAGGCCGAGCTCCTACCGGCCTCGGCGCGCGTGCCTGTGGTCAGACCCGAGAAGGGAGCCCTGCCGCCGAGGCCACCCATCCTTTGTCCAGGCTGTCCCCACCGTGGCGTCTTCTACGTCACCAACAAACTAAAGCTGGTGGTCAACGGGGACATTGGCTGCTACACGCTGGGCTTCCTGCCACCCCTGGGCGCGCCGCACACCTGTGGCTGTATGGGTGCCAGCATCGGCGTAGCTCACGGGGTAGCCAAGGCTGGGATCGTCGAACGCAACGTGGCCGTCCTCGGCGACTCGACCTTCTTCCATACCGGCATGCCCGCCCTGCTCAACGTGGCCTGGAACCGCGGCAACACCGTCACTATCATCCTCGACAACCGCACGACGGCCATGACCGGGCATCAGGAGAACCCTGGCACGGGTCACACGCTGCAGGGTGCGGAAACAGTGCAGGTGGAGCTGGAAGCGCTGGCCCGCGCCCTGGGCATTCAGCGCGTGCACACTGTGGACTCGTACAACCTCAAGCAGGTAGAGGCAGCCCTGCAGGACTGTCTGAACGCCAACGAGCCCTCGGTGGTGATTGCCCGGCGCGAGTGTGCACTGATGCCAGAGGCCAGGAAGAGCTGGATGCCCCTGCGCGTGGACGAGGAGCGTTGCAACGGCTGCGGCCTGTGCTTCCGTGTGGGCTGCCCGGCCGTGGTCAAGAGTGACGTGCTGGATGCCAAGACCGGCAAGCCCAAGGCGCGCCTGGATGCGCTGCTGTGTACCGGCTGCGAGATCTGCGCCCAGGTCTGCGCGCGCAAGGCCATCCTCACGCGCGCACAATTGACGGAAGCGGAGGAAGCGTAGGCCATGACCAAGATGAGTTTCCTGCTCGCGGGAGTTGGAGGCCAGGGCACCATCCTGGCCAGCGACGTGCTGGCGGCGGTGGGCCTGCAGATGGGCTACGACGTGAAAAAGTCCGAGGTGCACGGCATGGCGCAGCGCGGCGGCAGCGTGACCAGCAACGTGCGCTGGGATGCCAAGGTCTACTCCCCGCTGATTGGACCCGGGGAGGCGGACGTCTTCCTGGCCTTGGAGAAGCTGGAGGCACTGCGCCACATCGAGATGCTGCGCCCAGGCGGCCTCGTGCTGGTCAATGACTATGTGATCTCGCCGCTCTCGGTTAGCTCGGGCAACGACGACTACCCCGACGATGAGCGTATCAGGAGCGTCCTGAGCTCTGTCACGCCCAACTCATTCTTCGTGGCGGGCGTGACCCTGGCCGAAAGCCTCGGCAACGCCCGCGCCGTGCGCGGCAACGTGGTGCTGCTCGGTGCGCTGTCCCACTTTATCGCGGACATACCAGTGGAGACGTGGTTGCAGGCCGTGCGGGAGCGTGTGCCAACCAAGTTCGCAGACTTGAACGAGCGCGCGTTTCGACTGGGCAGAGCGTCCATGCAGGAGCGCAAGTCGGACTGGGCTTCACATGCGTAGTCTACGAGGCCATACCCCAGCCAAC
>Ga0315294_10005171_pt1 | contig 14302 bp, 16 predicted proteins | sample YL17G13_40_MG_FD_203626 | JGI IMG/M metagenome (GOLD analysis project Ga0315294, IMG submission 203626) | Sediment microbial communities from Yellowstone Lake, YNP, Wyoming, USA - YL17G13_40 | ecosystem: Environmental > Aquatic > Freshwater > Lake > Sediment | place: USA: Wyoming | collected... | reverse complement strand
TAAAGGTGTTTTGGGGCATGAGAGATATATTCTCGCGCAGCCCCTTACCTATATGAACCTATCGGGCAGGAGCATTAAGGCTCTAATAAACAGGCATCACCTGGCGCAAGAACAGCTACTGGTGGTGTGCGACGATATGGATTTGGAGGTCGGCGCAATACGCCTGCGCGCCGAGGGCAGTTCAGGCGGCCATAATGGCCTGCAATCTATCATAGATTCTCTTGCCAGCAGCGCTTTCGCTCGGCTTCGCATCGGGATAGGCCGGCCCGCATCAGGCGTGGACGCCAGGGATTTTGTCCTGGAGGCTTTTCGCAGACAAGAAAAAACAGAATTTTTACAGGCAATAGATGAAGCGGCGGGGTGCTGCCGGGTATGGATTGAAGAGGGAACTAAGCAAGCAATGAACCGATTTAACAGAAAGAGGACGGCAAAATGAGAAAATACGAAGCAATGTTGATTGTAAAACCCGATTTAAATGAAGATGAGAAGAAAAACGTCTTTAATCAGATCAATGAGGCTGTCATAAAATTAAACGGTCAGATTATCTCTTCCGGCTTATGGTCGGAGAAAAGAAAATTTTTCTTTACCATTAAGAAACACCGGGAAGGCGTGTATTACCTGGCGAGTTTTAATCTGGAGCCGGCGAACGTCTCCAAACTTAACGCCGCCTACAAATTGAACGAGAATATACTGAGGGCGTTGGTCACAGTTAGGGAATCATAGTTATAGCGTTATAGGGTTATTGCGTTATAGCACCAAACGCAAAGTTACCCAAGTAACGAAAACGGAGTGAGAGATGGCTAATTTTAATAAAGTTTTTTTAATGGGTAATCTGACCAAAGACCCTGAACTGCGCTATACGCCTCAGGGGACGGCAGTGGTAAACTTGAGGCTTGCCGTAAACAGGCGTTTTAAGACCAAGGCCGGCGAAGCCAAAGAGGAAGTATGTTTTATCACCGCCGTGGTCTGGGACAGGCAGGCTGAGACCTGCAACCAGTATTTGCGAAAAGGCAGGCCGGTTTTTATTGAGGGAAGGCTTCAGTCGCGTTCCTGGGAGGACAAGGAAGGCCAGAAACGCAATGTCATAGAGGTAAGGGCAGAGCGCGTGCAGTTCTTGGGAAGCCCTCCTCAGGCAGGAGCCGTAAGCAATGAGGTAAGCGATGGGGCAAAGGAGCCGGAGAACAGTGTCGGAGCGGCAAATTATGAGACTACGGAGTCGTCGTGGTTAGAGGCGGATAAGGAGAGCAGCGATGAATTATAAAGAAAGAAAACCCAGGTCACCCAGGATGAGAAAGACAGCGGGCAATCTTACCTTTAGAAAGAGGGTCTGCAGATTGTGCGTTGACAAGCAGGAATCGGTAGATTACAAGGACTTAAAGAGGCTGGAGAGGTTTATGACTGAAAGAGGCAAGATGCTCTCGAGCCGTATTTCGGGTAACTGCGCCAAGCATCAGAGGATGCTTTGCGTGGCGATCAAACAGGCAAGATTTCTTTCATTTTTGCCTTATACACAAGGATAATAAAATGGAAGTAATTTTAACTAAAGACGTAAAAGGTTTAGGCAAAGCTGGGGATAAGGCTAAAGTTAAGGACGGCTTCGCGCGTAATTATTTAATACCTAAGGGCTTGGCTCTTTCCTCTACCCTAACAAATATCAAGATTTTAGAGGAGAGCAGCAAAAGAAAGGTCCATGCCCTGGAGAAGTTAAAGGCTGAAGCGCTGACTTTAGTCGAGAAGTTAACGGGTAAATCTATTAATGTCGCGGTTGCGGTCCATGAGGAAGATAAACTCTATGGTTCGATAGGCGCTTCCAATATCGCGGATGCTCTCAAGGATGAGGGCATCGAGATAGATAAGAAATATATAGTCCTTGAGGAACCCATTAAGACGCTGGGAATATATGATATTGTGGTCAAGCCACACCCCGAAGTGGAAACGACCATCAAGGTGTGGGTGGTGAAAAAGTAGTTTAAGCTATGCCTGACTTATCCCTAGAAAAACTTCCTCCCCAGAATATAGAGGCGGAGATGGCTGTCCTTGGTTCTATGCTCATAGACGAAGAGGCTATCCCTGTCGCCGCAGAGTTACTGAACAAAGGATCCTTTTATAAAGACGCCCACCGTAAGATATTCGACGTCATCGTCAATATTTACAATAACAACAAACCGGTTGATATTATTACGGTTAGTGACGAATTAAAAAGGGGGAATCTCCTGGATGAGGTGGGAGGGGTGAGCATACTTACCGATTTCGTCAACTGCGTTCCTACGGCAGCCAACATCAGCCATTACGCCGGTATTGTCAAAGAAAAAGGTATTCTGCGCGCGCTGATCGCCAATGCCACCCAGATCGTAAGCCTGGCTTATGAATCTGAGGGGAACGTTGATGAACTTCTAGATAGGGCAGAAGGGCTTATTTTTGAGATAAGCGAAAATAAGAAAGAGACTACCTTCCTGCCGTTAAAGGAAGTAATAAAAGACACTATTGATACTATTGACAGGCTTTATCAGAATAAGGCCCACGTAACGGGCATACCCAGCGGCTTTGTGGATTTTGATAACCGCACCGCGGGCTTGCAGATTTCGGATTTCGTAGTCATCGCCGGCCGCCCCGCAATGGGCAAAAGCTCATTTGCGCTCAGTATTGCCGAGTATGCGGGCGTTACGCAAAAGATCCCTATCGCTTTCTTTAGCCTTGAGATGTCTAAGGAGCAGCTGGTGCAGAGGATGCTGTGTTCTCACGCCAGGGTCGACGCGCATAAGGTAAGGACCGGTTATATCGCGGCATCCGATTGGCCAAAGTTGACAGCAGCCGCCGGAAGACTTTCTGAAGCCAACATTTTTATCGACGACACCGCGGCTATATCAGTAATGGAATTAAGGACCAAGGCGCGCCGCTTGAAAGCGCAGTATAATATTCAGATGATCATCCTGGATTACCTGCAGCTGATGCGCGGTTCCGGCCGCTCCGAAAACAGACAGCAGGAGATCTCTGATATTTCGCGGTCCCTGAAAGCGCTGGCGAGAGAATTAGACGTGGTAGTGGTAGCCATAAGCCAATTATCGCGCGCGGTTGAGATGCGCACTGACCATCGCCCGCAGCTTTCGGACCTGAGGGAATCCGGCGCTATTGAACAGGACGCCGACCTGGTGGTCCTTATATTAAGGGAAGAATATTATAACCCCAAGCCCGATAATCAGGGGATCGCCGAGGTCATGATTGCCAAGCAGCGCAACGGCCCGGTTGGCAGCATGAGCCTGGCTTTTATTAAAGAATATACCAAATTCGAAAACCTCGCGCAGTCGGTTTAAAAAAAAATTATTATTGCTTTTTAGGGATTTCTTTTATATAATACCATAATGCGTAAACTAACTTACTCCGTTTTATTATTATCCCTCATAAGTTTCATCGCAATCCCGGCCGCTTTTTGCGAAGAACCCGCGGATTCCGAACAGCCGTATGAGCAGGCTCAAACAGAGGCAGCTCCTGCCTTTGATGATTTTACCTTTGTTGATCCCGGCGAAGCTCTCGCGGCGCCTGCAAGCGATGAAGCAGAAGCTGCTCAGCCGCAGGCCGAAGCGGCTAGCGAACAACAATCCCCTCAAAAACTAGTTACATCAATAGAGGTAATAGGCAATAAATCCATCAGCAGCAACACTATTATCTCTAAGATCAAGACCCGGATCGGCTCTCCCTATTCCGATAATATCGTCACCGAAGATATCAAGAGGCTATATCTTTTGGGATATTTTAGCGATATCAATATTGATAAAGAAGATTATAAAGACGGCGTCAAGATCATCATCACGGTGGCGGAGAGGCCTATAATTGAGAAGATTACATTTGAGGGCATGAAGCATACTTTTTTTAACAGGGATAAATTGATGGAGATTATCAAATCCAAGGAGAAGCAGTACCTGGATTATCCTACCCTCAAAGAGGACGCCGCTTCTTTAAAGAAGCAGTACGAGAAAAAAGGCTTCAACGATGCTTATGTGGATTACCGCGTGGAAGTTTCTAAGGATGCCAATAGGGCAGATGTGGTATTTGTTGTAGATGAGAATCTGCGCTTTAAAGTCAGAGACGTAAACTTTGAGGGGAATAAATATTTTACCGCCAAACGCCTTATCAAGATCATGAAAACCAGACATGCCTGGCTTTTTAATCCCGGCGCTCTCAAAGAAGAAGTTCTGGCTGAGGATATGGAGAAGTTAAAGTCTTTCTATCAGAGGGAAGGATTCGCCGATGTGAAGGTGGAAAATGTAGTAGAGCGCCAGCCAAAGAAGCGCGCGATAACTATTACCGTAAAAATAGATGAAGGCAAGAAATACGAAGTAGGGGATATAGCAATCCAGGGCAATAGCGCGGTTTTGGAAGATGTTATAAGGGCCCAGATTAAAGAGTGCTCAAGCGGCAAGGTTTTCAGCCAGGACGCCATGAATATGGATATCTCCAATATCCAATCCGTGTACTTTGACCGAGGTTATATATTTGCCGGCATACAGGAAGCTACCTCTCTGAATCCTGAGACCGGAAAAGTAGATATACTTTATACAGTTACCGAGAATGAAATCGCTTATGTCGATAAGATCAATATTAAAGGAAATATCAAGACCAAGGATCTCGTAATAAGAAGAGAGCTAAGGATCCATCCCGGCGAGCAGTTTGACGGCGAGAAACTGCGCCGCAGCAAAGAGCGCCTGCAGAATCTGGGTTTCTTTGAAGAGGTGAGCTACGGCACGGAGCCTACGGATATCCCAAATAAGCGGGATCTGACGGTTGAGGTAAAGGAAATGAAGACCGGCGCTTTTAGTTTCGGCGGCGGTTATTCCACTATCGATGAATTCTTAGGGTTCGTGGAAATAGAGCAGAAGAATTTTGATTGGAAAAATTGGCCTTATTTTACCGGTGACGGCCAGAATCTAAGATTAAGGGCCAAGATAGGGACAGTAAGCGACGAATATTCAGTAGGCTGGACCGAGCCTTGGATGCTTGACTATCCCGTATCCTTTGGTTTTGATGTTTATAGGCGCAGCCATGACCGCGAAAGCGATATCGGCTATGGCTATGACGAAACCCGGACCGGCGGCGACCTTCGTCTCGGCAAAGAATTGACAGAGTATCTCAGGGGAGCTTTGGTTTACCGTTTTGAGAGCATTGAGATCGCCAATATACTTTCTACCGCGACCTGGGAATTACGCAAGGAAACCGGCCAAAACTCCATCAGCAGCCTATTATTTGGCTTGACATATGATAAGCGCGATAACGTTTTTGATGCCACTAAGGGGTATGTGCTAAACGGTTCCGTAGAAGGCGCCGGCGGGCCCTTCGGCGGCGATAAGGATTTTATGCGTTTTATCGGCAGCGGCGCCCAATATTTCCCTCTCTTTAAAGGCTCCGTAATATCATTAAGCGCCAGGCTTGGATTAGCCGATGCTTTTGGCGATTCTACCGATTTACCTATATATGAAAGGTTCTTCGCGGGCGGCGGCAGCACTGTCAGGGGCTATGAAGAAAGAAAAATCGGCCCCCTGGATGCGGTAACAAATGATCCCATAGGAGGCAATGCTTTGCTGGTCAGCAGCGCGGAATATACTTATCCTATATTCGGTTTTCTAAAGCTAGCAGCTTTCTTTGATGCGGGAAATGTATGGAAGGACGTGGGAGATCTGGGTTCCGGTGGTTTTAAGTCTTCGGTGGGTTTTGGCGTGCGGGTTAAGACTCCGATGGGCCCCGTAAAGGTTGATTACGGCATTCCCTTAAGCAAACAGGTCGGAGAAGAGGATAAGTCAAGCGGCAGGTTCCATTTTAGCATCGGTTCCGGTTTTTAAGCAAGGCAGGCCCGCCTATTCACTTCAAATACAATAACCAGTACTATAAAAACTAAAAAAGAGAAAACAGGAAGGAGGAACAAAGATGAAGAAGTTAGCAATGCTTAGTATCGTCATCGCTTTTGCGGCGCTCTTGGCCACAGCCGCGCAGGCAGCGGATAAATTCGGTTACGTTGACCTGGGCAAGCTTTTTGATGAGTACAATAAGACCAAAGACTATGACAAGGGGCTCGAAAGCAAGGGCGGTGTCTACGATATCGAAAGAGAAAAGAAGGCTAATGATATCAAACAGCTGCAGAGTAAGATTGAAATATTGAGCGAGAAAGAAAGGGAGGCTAAAAAGCCTGAGCTCGAAAGTAAATATAAAGCCTTTGAGGAGTGGAATAGGGTGCAGGGTGCGGATTTACGCAAAGAGAGAGACGAGAAAATGAAGGAGATCCTCAAAGACATTGAAAGGGCGGTCGCCGAATATGCCTCCAAGCAAGGCTATACCCTTGTTTTTAACGACCGTATTCTAGTCTACCAGGATAAGAGCCTTAATATTACCGATAACGTCTTAAAGATACTGCAGACTTATTACGCCACTCCTAAAGCTAAATAGACATGCGTAAGAGCCTCAAAGAGATTGCGCAGATTCTTGAGGGAGAATTAATAGGCGACGGCGATGTTATTATTACGGGGGTTTGCGGCATAGAGGATGCGGCGCAGGGCGATATTACATTCTTGGCTAATCCCCGCTATGCTCAACTATTGACGACTACGCACGCCTCAGCCGTAATTACCTCTCTTGATGTCAAGACTGCTTCCAAGCCTATCATCCGCACCACCAATCCTTCATTAGCGTTTGCTAAAGTCTTATCTTTAGTTTTGCCGGAGGAGATAAAGCATCCCCGCGGAATCCACCCTAGCGCTATTATAGGCAAGGACGTATTACTGGGTGAGGGCGTCGCTATCGGCGCCTATACGGTGATAGGAGATGAGGCCTCTATTGGCGATAATACCATTATTTATCCCGGATGTTTTATCGGGCAGCGCACCAGCATAGGCTCAAATACCTTGATTTATCCTAATGTCTCGATTAGGGAGCGTATCGCAATCGGCAAAGGTGTGATCATCCACAGCGGAACGGTGGTAGGTTCGGACGGTTTTGGTTTTGCTACGGTGGACGGCGCGCATCATAAGATCCCGCAGGTTGGGACGGTTGAAATAGGAGACGATGTAGAGATCGGAGCCAATGTCACCATTGATAGGGCGCGCTTTGCTAAGACTATTATAGGTAAAGGCACAAAGATTGACAATCTGGTTCAGATCGCGCATAATGTAGAGATCGGAGAGAATTGCTTAGTGGTAGCCCAGGTCGGCATTTCCGGCAGCACCGTTCTTGGCAAAAATGTGGTGTTAGCCGGGCAGGTGGGGTTAGTCGGCCACATCAAGGTCGGCGATGGTGCGGTGGTGGCGGCTCAATCGGGAGTGAGCAAGTCCATTCCGCCTGGTACGATGATGTGGGGATACCCTGCAAAGCCCATCAGCGAAGCTAAAAGGATAAATGCCTGCGTCATGAGATTACCGGAACTGCACAAGGCCGTTATGGAGTTAAAAAAAGAGATCGAAGGCCTTAAAGAGCAGATAAAAAGGCTGACTAAATAATATGGATAATCAAAGAACGATAAAAGAAGAAATCAGTTTTGAGGGGGTAGGCCTGCATACGGGCAATAAAGCCAGGATTACTTTTAGGCCCGCTCACGCGGATACCGGCGTGGTATTTATCCGCACCGATAGCCCACAGAAGACCGAGATAAAGGTATGTATAGAAAACCTCCTTTCCGTCACCAAGGGGTATCGCCGAACCTCCGTCGGGGTGGAGGGTTTTGAGGTGCAGACTATCGAGCACCTTATGGCCGCATTGGTCGGATTACGCATTGATAATCTTTATATTGAGATAGATAACAACGAAGTCCCGGGAATGGACGGCAGCAGCGCCAGCTTCTGTGAGATTATCTCAAAAAGCGGCCTGCAGGAACAGGATAAGCCGCGGCGTTATTTTCTCATTAAAGAGTTTATCTGCGTCGAAGAAGAAGGCGCCAGTATAGTTGCGCTGCCTCACACGGATTATAAAGTCGCCTATACCTTAAGCTATGATCACCCGATGCTTAAGAGTCAGTTCATGGAATTAGTGATAAACGAAGAGGTATTCTCAAGTCAGTTAGCCAAAGCGCGCACATTCTGCATCGAAGATGAAGTGCAGGATTTGCGCAAGCAAGGCCTGGGCAAAGGCGCTAATTATGAAAACACCCTTGTTTTAGGCAAGGGGGGGGTGGTAAAGAATACTTTACGTTTTGAAAATGAATTTGTCAGGCATAAGATGCTGGATTTAATAGGCGACCTGGGCGTCTTAGGCGTTCCCATAAAAGGCTATATAGTGGCCTTAAAGAGCGGCCATGCGCTTAATCTGAAGTTGTTGCGTAAGATCGTGCAGCAAAAGGAGCGGTATAATCTGGGAGCCATAGAATTAGGGTATCGGCCCAAAGAAGGCGAAGAGATTGACAGTAGTATGATTATGAAGATACTTCCTCATCGTTATCCGTTTCTTTTTGTGGACCGGATCCTATATCTTGAAAAAGGCAAGCGCGCCGTGGGAGTCAAAAATGTCAGCATCAACGACTATTTCTTTCAGGGGCATTTCCCGGGTAAACCCGTTATGCCCGGCGTTTTGATTTTGGAAGCGATGGCGCAGGTGGGAGGCATTATGATGCTTTCCCGCGAAGAAAATGAGGGCCAGATAGCGTATTTTATGGCTATAGATAATGTAAAATTCAGAAAAACCGTTGTGCCGGGCGACCAGTTGGTCCTTGAGGCCGAGGTGATTAAGCTTAAAGTCAGGACCGGAGTGGTGCGCGCCTGCGCCAGGGTAGACGGCAAAGTGGTAGCAGAAGGTAACTTAATGTTTGTCCTCGCCGATAAATAATATGAATATACATCCGACCGCGATAGTCTCCAAGAAAGCAAAAATAGCCAATGATGTAGAGATCGGCCCTTATGCAATAGTAAATGATAATGTCACTATTGGCAAAGGTACCGTTATTGGGGCGCGCTGCGTTGTTGACGGCAATACTACCATAGGCGAACGCTGCAAGATATTTACCGGCGCGATAATAGGAAGCGCTCCGCAGGATTTAAAATATAAAGGGGAAAAGAGCTTTCTTAAAATAGGCGATGGCAATATCATACGCGAATATTGCACGCTTAATACCGGAACGGGCGACGGCGGAAAGACTATTGTCGGAAACGCAAATCTTTTAATGGCTTATTCTCACATTGCCCACGATTGCCGAGTGGCGGACAATTGTATTATTGCTAATAACGGCACATTGGCCGGCCATGTATCGATAGAGGATAAAGCGGTAGTCGGCGGCTTAGTTGCGATACATCAGTTTGTAAGGATAGGAAAGCTCTCTATTATCGGAGGATGCTCCAAGGTGGTACAGGATGTGCCTCCGTTTTCAACTTGCGACGGCCACCCCACCAAGGTTTATGGATTAAATCTGGTAGGATTAAGAAGGTCGGGCTTAAATCATGAGGGTTTAAAGGCCCTAAGCCACGCTTTTAAGGTATTCTTCAATTCAGGGTTGACCATAAAACACGCCTTAGAAAAAATCGAATCGGATAAGGTTTTTTTATCCGATGAGGTTTTATACCTGTGTGAGTTCGTCAAGAAGTCTAAAAGAGGAATCTGTCGTTCCGCAAGGTCGGGAGCGCAAGTCCCATCCGAATAATTTATGGAAAAAATAGGCCTTATCGCCGGTAACCGTAAATTCCCTCTCCTTTTTGCGCAAAAAGCCAAAGAAAAGGGATATCAGGTAGTGGCCATAGCCATTAAGAACGAGACCTCCTTTCGGATCAAGAATTATGCGCAAAGCGTGCATTGGCTAAAGCTGGAAGAGTTTAAAAAGATACCCGTAATCTTTCAGCAGGAAGGAGTGAATAAGGTGGCGATGGCCGGCCAGATCAATCCCCGGCACCTTTTTAACAAGAAATTATTTGCCAATGAAGATATCAGGGTTTTGCTGGGAGAGGTACGCGATAGAAGGGCCGATACCATTTTTGGGGCCGTGGCGCAGATATTGCGCGAGCAGGGCCTGGAGTTGCTGGATTCTACGTTATTTCTGGAAGATTTTCTGCCCAAGAAAGGCCCTATCACGCACTTAGAGCCTGATTTTGAGCAGTGGCAGGATATTTATTTTGGGGTGGATATAGCCAAAGAGATGGGCTATTTGGATATCGGCCAGACCGTAGCCGTCAAGAATAAAGCGATAGTGGCGGTAGAGGCATTAGAAGGCACGGATTCTCTTATAAGGCGTGCCGGAAGGATGACGAAGTGCGGAGTGATAATCGTAAAGGTCAGTAAACCCAAACAGGATATGCGTTTTGACATACCTGTGGTGGGCCTTAGGACCATCAGGAATCTTGTGGCCGCGCGCGCCTCATGTCTGGCAATTGAAGCTGAAAAGACCTTATTTATTGATAAAGAAGAAAGCGTCAGGCTCGCTGATAGTAAACGCCTGGCAATCGTTGCGGTATAAAGAAGTTTTCTTGACATTAATCTTAAACTATATATAATATAGGGTAAAGTCAAAAAGGAGGAGGGGTCAAATGGCAAGACAGAGCATAATAAAGTCAGCGGAGTTCAACCTATTTGCGCCGCAGGCCAAGAAGGTGAGCTTGGCAGGCAGTTTTAATAAATGGAATATTAAAACCCATTCAGCCAGGAAGGACACTAAGGGTAATTGGAAGGTAGACGTAGATTTAAAACCCGGCAAGTATGAGTATAAGTTCTTCGTGGATGGCAATTGGGCGGATGACCCTAGGTGCAATTGGAAGGTCACCAACTTGTACGGGTCACAAAATTGTATGATGGAAATAAAGTAGGCGCACCGCGCTTACGGGCATAATAAAACCCCGCATCTCGAGGTAGATTTTAAAGTGTTTGAAGAGGGAATTTAAAGAGGTGCGGGGTTTTTATTTACTGTTTCCATAGATAACCTTCGGGTCTTGCTCGCGCTGGGCTAGGCGCCCATAGCTCAACTGGATAGAGCGCCAGTCTTCGGAACTGGATGTTGCAGGTTCAACTCCTGCTGGGCGCACCATTGACACAAAAGAGCGCATAAACGCTTGTTGAAAATAGCGCAATTATTTGATAAAATGATATATCTTAGATAGTTAGGCATATTGTGGCCGCTAGCCCTTCGCCGCAAAATATTGGCGGATTTTGCTAGCGGGCAATGAGTAGTTTTGGGCCGCTAGTCATCCTGCGTTTCACTCAGGATTTCGCTAGCGGGCAATGAGTAGTTTTGGGCCGCTAGTCATCCTGCGTTTCACTCAGGATTTCGCTAGCGGGCAATGAGTAGTTTTGGGCCGCTAGCTCAAATGGTGGAGCAGGACCCTCTTAAGGTCAAGGTTCTTGGTTCGATTCCAAGGCGGCTCACTTTCGTTAATCGTTAAGAAGCGCATACCCTTAAAGGCGGGGCGTCTCGTGATAACGAAAAATTACGAATTGCTTGAACATACTGCGGATATAGGCATAAGAGTCAAAGGCAGCGGGTTAGAAGAGATCTTTGTAAGATCCGCCGCGGCGATTTTTGATATCATAGCTCAAAAAAAGGGCTTTAGTTTTGGCGGACGCGAAAAGGTAAAGATAGAGCAGGCAGCCGGCGATTTACAGGAGCTCTTTGTTAATTGGCTCAATGAACTGTTGTCTTTGGCTGCGACCCGCAGGATCATATTTTACAAATTTATCATAGAGAGATTAACGGACAACGGTATTATCGCAACGGCGATAGGAAAGGGTTTTAAGCATTATAAGATTAATATTGAAATTAAAGCCGCCACCTACCACCAGTTGAAAATAGAAAAAAACGCAAGCGGCTGGCAGGCAGAGGTGATACTTGATGTCTGAAAATAATAATATCCCGAAAAATAACGATTCCAATGATGCAGATGACAGGCGCGTGCATAGAAGGGTGGAGCTTGTTACCGATTTTAAATATGATATTATCCCGATGCATTTTCCTAACGAATCAGGGCTTGTCCAGAACATCAGCGAAGGCGGCTTATGCCTGCTCCTGGATAAGCAGTTACCCAAAGGGACAGTTTTACACATAGAATTCAGTCTCCCTCCCGATAACGATCATATCGAAGCACTGGTTAAGGTAGTATGGCAGCAGCCGATAGAAGGGCAATTCATCACAGGTGTAAAATTCATGCATTAGGCTTTTATTTGCCGGTTTCTCGAGGTGTGATTAATGAAAACAGGCGATACAGGCAAGGTAGACGAGAGGCGCGGTTATCAACGTAAGCTCCTGGAGACAAAGGTTAAATATACTGTTTTAATGCCTTATTGCGCCGTTGGTGCTACCAGGGATATCAGTGAAGGCGGTTTGTGCTTACTTTTGGATAAAGGGTTAAATAAGGGTTTTGTTTTGCGCATCGAATTTGAGACCGCCGAAGGCAAGGTAAATCAGTTGGTAAAGGTGATGTGGCAGCGTAAGGACGGGGATAAATTTTTAACCGGCGTTAAGTTTTTAACTTAAAAGAAATATGCCTGAACTCTGGCAAGGGCCGTTAGAGAAAATTGACGATTACCGTTGGCGTATCCCCAAATCATATAAGCCTGGGATGCGCGTGCCCGGGATTATCTATGCCGATGAGAAGCTTCTAAAAGATATCCGTCACGATAAAGCCGCCGAGCAGGTAGCCAATGTTGCCTTTCTTCCCGGCATTGTAAACGCCTCCCTGGCTATGCCTGATATACACTGGGGCTACGGATTTAGTATCGGCGGAGTAGCCGCAACTGACCCTGAGAATGGCGGTGTGATTTCACCCGGCGGCGTGGGTTTTGACATAAATTGCGGGATACGTCTACTAAAGACGGATTTTCGGTACGAAGATATCAAAGATAAGGTTGAGGATCTGGTGTATGCTTTATTTTCTCAAGTCCCATCCGGTGTCGGCTCGGAGGGCGATATCAGGGTAGGCGAGAGAGAAGAAAGGGAGATCCTGTTAAAGGGAGCCAAATGGGCGGTGCAAAAAGGCTACGGCATAGAGCAGGATTTAGAGTGCACCGAGGAATACGGCGCAATACAGGGCGCGGATCCCGAAGCGGTTTCGGAGCGGGCCTATAAAAGAGGGAAATCTCAATCCGGCACATTAGGTTCAGGCAATCATTTTTTAGAGATCCAGGTCATAGACCAGACCTATGACCGCACTTTATGCGATGAATTCGGCCTGCAGATGGGGCAGGTGACGATTATGATACATTCCGGCTCCCGCGGCCTGGGGTATCAGATCTGCGAGGATTATACCCGCAGTATGGTGCATTGCCTGCAGAAGTACAATATTAACGTGCCCGACCGTCAGCTTGCCTGCGCGCCGGTTAACTCTCCCGAAGGCAAGGCCTATCTAGGGGCGATGAAATGTGCCGCCAACTATGCCTGGGCTAACAGGCAGTGTTTGATGTATCTTACCCGGTGCGTCTTTGAAAAAATATTTAGTAAATCCTGGGAGAAGATGGGCATGTACTTGATCTATGACGTGGCGCACAATATCGCAAAGATAGAAAAGTACAACATAGATGGCCAGGAAAAGAATTTATGCGTGCATAGAAAAGGCGCGACCAGGGCTTTTGGTCCGGGCCATCCCGCCTTGCCCCAGAGGTTCAAAAAGACCGGCCAGCCCGTGATCATACCCGGAGATATGGGAAGGAATTCTTACCTTTTAGCCGGCACACAGAAAGCCGTAGATGAGACTTTTGGCTCGACATGCCATGGGGCAGGCAGGCTAATGTCCCGCAGCGCGGCCATGAGGTCGATAGACGGCACCAGGTTATTAAAAGAGCTCCAATCTAAAGGGATCTTTGTAAAAGCGTCTGGCAGGGGAACGATTGTAGAGGAAGCGCCCGAGGTGTATAAGGATGTAAATGAGGTAGTTGATGTAGTGCATAACGCCGGGATTTCCAAGCGCATCTGCAGGATGCGGCCGGTCGGCGTGATAAAAGGTTAGGTAAAAATGCTGGATATAAAATTGATCAGGGAAAGCAGGAATTTCGTAGAAAAATCCATCAAGGACCGCGGTTTAAGCATCGATTTAAACGAGGTGTTGAGCGTAGATGAACAGCGGCGCAAAGTGCTTATTGAGCTTGAGGATCTTCGCGCGCAAAAGAACAAGGCAAACGAGAGGATCAGCGCGCTGCTTAAAGAAAAGCAGGATACTAAGCCCGAAATAGAGGCCATGAAATCCATCGCCCAGTCCATAGACAAATTAGAGGCAGAATTTAAGCAGTGCGACGATAAGTTGAGCCAGCTGCTTTTGACTATCCCAAATATCCCGCACACCTCTATTCCCGTGGGAAGCGCCAAGGAAAATAAGATCATCAATACCTGGGGTAAGCTGCGTGAATTTGATTTTACTCCTCTAGC
>Ga0315294_10005170_pt1 | contig 14303 bp, 14 predicted proteins | sample YL17G13_40_MG_FD_203626 | JGI IMG/M metagenome (GOLD analysis project Ga0315294, IMG submission 203626) | Sediment microbial communities from Yellowstone Lake, YNP, Wyoming, USA - YL17G13_40 | ecosystem: Environmental > Aquatic > Freshwater > Lake > Sediment | place: USA: Wyoming | collected... | reverse complement strand
TCGTGATTTCCGGGGATATTCCCCTGGCCTCGCGCTGCCTGGAGAAGGGCGCCCTGGTCCTCGGCCCGACGGGTCGCGTTTTCACCGAGGAGAACATTGGTGATGCCCTCGCGAGCCGGGAGCTCCTGTCCCGTCTCCGCGAGCTCGGGACCATGACGGGCGGCCCAGCTTCCTTCGAGAAACGCGATCGCTCCCGCTTTCTCCAGCGTCTCGACGAGATGGTCCGGGCCGCCCTCAGGAAAGAGTAGTGCGCTGGGGTCCAGCACACGCCCATGGCGAGATCGGGGAAAGCTCTCCCTGCTTCGCGAGCGGTGGAGACGAGAGACGATTGGAGGACCCAGGCATGGCGGGAGAATCGCGGGAGACTCAGGGGCTATTCGATCTGTCCGGGCGAATTGCGATCATCACCGGCGGGGCCGGCGGCTTGGGGCGGGCCGTCGTCAAGGGGTTGGCGGCTGCGGGCGCGGTGGCCGTGGTGGCCGACCTCGATCTGTCCGGTGCGGAGGATGCTGCCGCCGAGATCAGTCGTGGGGGCCGGGCGGCCATTCCGGTGCATCTCGACGTCACCGACCCGAACTCCGTCCAGGCGGTGGTGGACCAGACCCTGGGGAAGTTCGGCCGGATTGACACCCTCGTCAACAGCCACGGCATAACCAAGCGGATGCCCGCCGCCGACTTCCCCGAAGCCGAGTGGGACCGAATCCTCTCCGTCAACCTCACGGGCGTCTTTCGCTGCTGTCAGGCCGTGGGTCGGGCCATGCTCCGGCAGAAGCGGGGCTCCATCATCAACATGGCGTCCATCGGGGGGCTGGTCGCACTGCCCATGAGCGTTGCCTACTGCGCCAGCAAGGGAGGCGTCGTACAACTCACCCGAACGCTGGGCGTCGAGTGGGCGCCCCTGGGCGTGCGGGTCAACGCGGTTGCGCCGTGCTCGGTGGATACCCCGCTGGTTCAGCGCGTGCTGGACGCGGAGCCGGAGTACCGCCCGCGCGTCATCGAGAAGATCCCGCTCGGCCGGATCGCGCACGCCGAGGACATGGTCGGCGCGGTGCTCTTCCTGGCTTCCGATGCGTCGGCGATGGTGACCGGCACGATCCTTTCCGTGGACGGCGGGTACGTGGCCCAGTAGTCCCACCTGCCTGTTCCTGTGTGTGGCGGGGAGCTCATGCGCCGAGCCATCCTGCATTTGAAGAACGCGGATCCGACCATGCGCGCGATCATCGAGCGGGTCGGACCCTATCGGATCCAGTACGCCGAGCCGGACTTCGAGGCGCTGGTGCGGAGCATCGTGCTGCAGCAGCTTTCCGGCAAGGCGGCGCGGGCCATCTTCACCCGGCTCAAGGGATCCGTGGCGACGGACTCGCGGATGCGGCCCGAGGAGATGCTGGCCCTGGCCTCTGACGAATTGCGCCGGTTGGGGCTCTCGCAGCAGAAGGCGAAGTACCTGCACGATCTGGCAGAGAAAGTACTGGCGGGGGTGGTCGATTTCTCGCGAGTTCACGCGATGTCCGACAAAGAGGTGATCGAACACCTGAGCCTCGTGAAGGGCATCGGCGTGTGGACGGCGCACATGTTCCTCATCTTCGCGTTGCGCCGGCCCGACGTCCTGGCCACGGGCGACCTGGGGATTCGGGCCGCCGTCCGGAAGGCCTACCGCCTTCGCGACATGCCAAAACCCGCCCGGGTCGAGAAGATCGCGGCGAAGTGGCACCCCTACTGCAGCATCGCCTGCTGGTACCTCTGGCGCAGCCTGGAGGACGCGGTCGGGCTGTAGGGATGGGGTTCAAGCAGCGCCGTCACTCCAGACTTTCTCCTTGGGTTCCGTGCGTCAGGATGGTACTTTAGCAAACTCGGAAGGGACCATGCGCTACGCGGTGATTCATTTCAACGAGATCGGGCTGAAGGGGAAGAACCAGCCGCTTTTCCTCAGGCGGCTGGAGGCGAATCTGCTGCGCGCCACGGCCGGCGCGGGCGTCATGCGCGCGGTCACGCTGTCGGGCCGGATGGTTCTCCGCTTGACCCAGGATGTGAACTGGGATGAGATCCGCGAGCGGCTGCGCTGCGTCTTCGGCGTCGCCAACTTCTCCCTGGCGCGGCGGACGGCACTGGATCTGGAGGCCCTGAAGCGCTCGGTGGGGCTCGCGCTGGAAGGGCAGCGATTCGGATCGTTCAGAGTGGCGACGCGTCGGGCGTACAAGCAGTTCCCGCTGACCTCCGAGGATCTGAACCGGGAACTGGGCGCCTACGTGGTGGAGCAGACTCAAGCTGGCGTGGACCTGGAGCATCCGGAACTCACCATCCACGTCGAGGTGTTGCCGCGGGAAATCTACTTCTCGTTCGGGCGGGAGGCGGGGGCCGGGGGGCTCCCGGTCGGCGTAAGCGGGAGGGTGGTGTGTCTGCTCTCCGGCGGCATCGATTCGCCGGTGGCCGCCCATCGGCTGATGAAGCGCGGCTGCCGAGCCATTTTCGTGCACTTTCACAGCGCGCCGTTCCAGGACGGGACGTCCCGGATGAAGGCGGCGGAGCTGGCGCGCTGCCTCACGCGTTTTCAGTACGAATCGCGGCTTTACTTCGTGCCGTTCGGCGAGATCCAGCGCGAGATCGTGGTGGCGGCGCCGGCCCCCCTGCGGGTCGTGCTCTACCGGCGGTTCATGGCCCGCATCGCCGAGGCCATCGCCCGCCGGGAAGGCGCGAAGGCATTGGTGACGGGAGAGAGCCTCGGACAGGTCGCCTCGCAGACCTTGGACAACCTGGCGGTCATCGAGGAGGCGGTAGGGATGCCCATCCTTCGGCCGCTGATCGGCTGCGACAAGGAAGAGATCGTCCAGCAGGCCCGCCTCCTCGGTTCGTACGAGACCTCGATCATCCCCGATCAGGATTGCTGCAGCCTGTTCGTCGCGCGGCACCCGGCAACCTTCTCGACGCTGGAGGGCATCCGCCAGGCCGAATCGGGCCTGGATGTCCCGAAGCTCGTTCAGATGGGCCTGGATCGCGTGGAAGTTCAGGTATTCGAGTTCCCCGAAAAGGCTCCAGCGGGGCAGGCCACCCCGGAGGCACCCTCTGCGCCGTAATCGACGACCCTCGAATCTGAACTCAATTGATTGCGGATAATACTTCGGTGATGTAATCGATTTGTGGAAGGAAGATACGTGGAACAGTTAAAGGAACACCTGAGAGACTATTTGAGTCACGCGATCCATCGGGCGGCGGCCAGCCACGGCTGGCCCGAAGCTGCCCTCCCGGAAGTGAACTGGGAGTACCCGCCGGACCCGAACTTCGGGGATCTCTCCACCCCGCTCTGTTTCGCACTGGCGAAGCTCCTCAAGCGGAAGCCCCGCGACATCGCGGCGGCGATCCAGCAGGCGTTGGAACCGGATCCATCCGCCGTTGAGCGGGTGGAGGTCGCGGGGGCAGGCTACCTCAACTTCTTCGTGGCCAAGGGATGGTGGCAAGGGGCCATCCCGCAGGTGCTCACCGCCGGGGCGGACTACGGCCGGGCGACCATCGGCGCCGGGCGACGCGTCCAGGTGGAGTTTGTCAGTGCCAATCCGACGGGTCCGCTCCACGTGGGGCATGGCCGTGGGGCGGCGCTGGGTGACACGGTGGCGAATCTGCTGGCCGCCGTGGGCTACCAGGTGGAGCGGGAGTTCTACGTCAACGACGCCGGGACCCAGGTGCGGCTGCTCGGGGAATCCGTCTGGGCGCGGTACCAGGAGTCGCTGGGTCGGCCGGTCACGTTTCCCGAGAGCGGTTACCACGGCGAGTACGTCCGGGATCTGGTGCCGCGGGTGGCCGCGGAGGTTCCCGGCCTGGCCGAACTGGATCACGATCGCGCCGTGGCCGCCTGCGCCGAGGTGGGGTCGCGGATCCTCCTGGAGGAGGTCAAGGCGACGCTGCGGTCGTTCGGCGTGGTCTTCGACACCTGGTTCTCGGAGAAGAGCCTGTTCACACAGGGCGAGGTAGAGACCACCCTCGCCACCTTGCGCGCCGGCGGGTATCTCTACGAGGACGGCACGGCCGTCGGCTTTCGCGCCAGCGACTTCGGCGACGACAAGGACCGCATCCTGATCCGCAGCACGGGGGAGCCGACCTACTTCACCTCGGACATCGCCTACCATGCCAACAAGCTCCGGCGCGGCTTCGACAAGATGATCAACGTGTGGGGCGCCGACCACGGCGGTTACATCCCCCGGGTGAAGGCGGCGCTGGCCGCGTTGGGCCACGATCCCGAGGCGCTGCAGGTGCTTCTCTTGCAGATGGTCCGCGTCCTGCGAAACGGGGCGCCGGTGCCGATGTCCAAGCGGAGCGGCCAGTTCGTCGAGCTGGGCGAGGTGGTGAGCGAGGTCGGCAAGGATGCGGCTCGCTTCCTGTTCCTGATCCGCCGCTCCGAGGCCCAGCTCGATTTCGACATCGAGGTGGCGAAACGGCAGAGCATGGACAACCCGGTCTTCTATGTCCAGTACGCCCATGCCCGCGCCTGCAGCATGGCGCGAAAGGCGGAGGAGGTGGGGCTCACCGAATCGCACGCCGACGCGGATCTCGCGCGCCTCACGCTGCCCGAAGAGCTGGCCATCCTGAAGCGTCTCGCGTTGTACCCCGAGCTGGTGCGGAGCGCGGCGCTGGCGTGCGAGCCGCATCGGATCACCGCCTACCTGCAAGAGCTGGCGGCGGCATTCCACGGCTACTTCACCCGCTACAAGGACAGCGAGGAGCGAGTCATCTCCGAGAATCGGGAGTTGAGCGGCGCGCGGCTGGCCATGGTGGCGGCCGTCCGGCAGGTGATCGCAAACGGTCTCGGCCTCCTCGGCGTGAGCGCGCCGGAGCGGATGTAGCGGGGGGCAGAGGGCAGAGGGCAGAAAACAACCGCATTCGCAATGGCAGTCGTCTCCGCGTTCCACAATTCGCATTCCGAATTCGACCTTCGACTCACGACTCACACTTGCCTCCGTTTCAGGGCTGTGCCATGATGCGCCAACCACCTACAGGAGGAACCGCATGGATGGAATCACCGGCTGCTACAGTCCCGGCGACAAGGACCTGGTGCAGAAGGTCTTCCTGGCCACCGGGGCGGTGCAGCACCGGGGGAAGGCCAGCGCCGGCCTGGCCGTTGGCAGCGCGAAGGGGATCTACGTCCACAAGGGTATCGGCGGGATCGTGGACGTGGTGGACGAGGAGATCGTGCGCCTCTTCCAGGACCTGGAGCCCGTCGCCGCCATCGGCAACGTTGGCTACACCAAGAACAAGATCCCCGAAAAGCGGAACGCCGAGCCCATCCTGGTGAAGCCAAAAAGAGACTCGCGTTATACCGTGGTCCTCACCATGAACGGGCGCATCCTCGAGGACGACGCGCTGCAGGCCGAACTGGAGGATGCCTACACCTTCGACACCGTCAACGCGACCGAGGTGCTGGGGGCGCTCCTGCATCGCTGCCTTGAGGAAGAAGGACTGAGCTTCGCCGCGGGGCGGAAGCTGGTAGACATCCTCCACGGGGGAGGCACCTTCGTCCTCACGGCCTTGGTGCATGACGGCCAGGAGACGGCCCTCGTCACCCTGAACGACAGCCGGGCCTTCGAGCCCTTCTGCTTCGGGATGGTGGCTGAGGCCTTTTTCGCCTCCTCGGAGAGCTGCTCCCACCGCCGGCTGGGCGGCCACCCCGAGCGTGAGTACGCCGGGGCCGAGATGACCATCTGCTCCTCGCGGGGCGTGGAGACCCGGCGGGTGCGGACAGAAACGGAGATGCCCGACGCCTTCCAGCCGGTCTACTTCGGCAACATCGCCTCCCGCTACCGCGGCGAGGAGATCTTGCGGCTGCGCATGGGGCTGGGACACATGCTGGCGAAGCAGTACGGCGACACCGACGCCGATGTGGTCATCCCCAACCCGGAATCCGGACGCGGCGTCTCGCACGGCATCGCCGAAGGCCTGAGAAAGCCCCTGCTTCCGGGTCTGGCCAAGCAGGCCCAGGCCATTCGTACGTTTCAGGAGGCGGGCCGGAGCAAGCGGATGAGGGAGGTGGCGGTCAAGTTCGCCGCCATAGACTCGGTCCTCGCCGGGCGACGGATCATCATGGGGGACGATTCGATCGTGAAGGGGAGCGTGAGCGAGGGTGGGGCGGTCTGGAGCGTCTACAACGCGGGGGCGGCGACGCTGGAGTTCTGGGTCTCCTACGGCCCCATGTTCTTTCCCTCCTTCAAAGACTGGCGCCGCGGCCGGGAGTGCCTGGACGAGCTGGCGGTGCAGCGCGCCTTCCGTGGCGACAATCCTTACGACAAGACGCCGGAAGAGATCAACGCCAAGGTGACAAAGCTGCTCGGCGTGGATCGGGTCTGCTACAACACCCCAGAGAACGTGCGGGCGGTCATCGGCCCCGGCTCCTACCAGGCCCTGGACGCCTCCTATCCCATCTCCGAGCACTATTGGCCCGCCTGGCTCAAGGACGAGGTCGAGCGCTTTCGCCACTACCGCTGAGCGCCGCAAACGGGCCGAGTGCCCGCACCTGATCAGCGAGGGGCCGCCATCCGGCGGCCTCTTTCGTTTGGGGTTGACTTATATTTCTTGGATGCGGGTTGCCGCGCGAGAGAGGGCCTTCGGTCGAAAGGGAGGACCCGTCGCTGCCGATCATGATGTGCGAGATGTGGACGGGGACCCGCGCGTCGCGGCCGATGCGGAGGATTTCCCGGACGGCAGGAATGAAGCCGACGGACCGGCTTCCCTCGTCCCGGATGTGGCTGGTCACGACCGTTCCATGGCGGCCGGCGATGCTGGCCAGCTCCACGAGCTCCTGCTCCGAGGCGAAGGCGCCTGGGGCAAAATACAGCCCGGTCGAAAGCCCCACGGCGCCCGCCTCGAGGCCCTCGGCCAGGCATGCCTTCATCCGGGCGAGTTCGTCGGGCGTGGGTGGCCTGTCCTCGTGACCCACGATGGCGGCGCGGAGAGTGCCGTGCCCGATTAACGGCGCGATGTTGACCGTCTTCGGCTGTCGGGCCAGCGTCTCCAGGTACTCCGGAATGGATTCCCAGAACGGGACAAACCCCCCTGGCGCACCTTGCTCTGCGCCGTGGGATCAACGAAGAACACGTAGTCGGAATGCGTGTGCGCGTCGATGAATCCCGGGCACACGACATACTGGCTGGCATCCAGCTCTTCGCGAGCCTCTCCCTGGATGCGGGGCCTCACCGCGTGGATCCGGCCGTCTGCGACGGCGACATCCCCGCGAAACCAGGGGTTGCCCTTTCCGTCGATGATTCTTCCATTCTTCAGGAGAATGTCGAAAGCCATGCCTGGTGCCCCGCTTCATGACGAGTTGTGGATCTGGCCCGGGTCTTACTGCCTTGTCCCGGAGAGCTGATCGCGAAACCGGGGATCCAGATTGTCGCGCAGCACATCCCCCACGAGATTGAAGGCCAGGACCGTGAGGACGATGAAGATCCCGGGAAAGAGCAGGACCCCGGGTGCCCGGGTGATGTAGAGCCTTCCTTCGCTGATCATGTTGCCCCAACTCGGGATCTGGGGCGGAACCCCCACCCCCAGAAAGTCCAGTGCCGCCATCTGCAGGAGTGAAAAGGCAAAGGTGAAGGTGGCCTGCACGATGAGGGGCGAGACCAGGTTGGGGAGGATGTGGCGTGCGATGATGCGCGCGTTATTGGCGCCGAGGGATCGCACGGCTTCGACGAAGGCTTCCTCCCTGATCTTGAGGGTGAGGCCGAAGATGATGCGTGCCGTGCGGGTGAGATAGGTCACCCCCACGGCGAGGATGACGTTCAGAAGCCCCGGACCGAAAATGGCGAGCAGCGCCAGTGCCAGCAACAGCGGAGGAAAGGACATCACGACATCGACCAGCCGCATGGCCACCAGGCTGAACTGCCGGTAGTATCCCGACAGCAAGCCGATCAGGATGCCAAGGGAGATCGAAAAGAGCACGACCCCCGATCCGCTGATGAGCGTCAGCCGGGCGCCATACACGATGCGGGTGAAGATGTCCCTTCCGAAGTGGTCGGTTCCGAACCAATGGCGGGCACTCGGGTTTTGTAGGCGCTCGATGGGATTCAGTCCCATGGGGTCGTGGGTGGCAATCAGGGGGGAGAAGAGGGCGAACATGGAGATGATGACGAGGACGCCGGCTCCGGCCAGGGCGATCTTTCGCTTCACCAGCGCCTGAAAGAACTTGGGCATCGCGGGGTATCCTCTCTCAGCTCACTCGGATCCGGGGATCGAGGAACGTATAGCAGCAGTCGATCATCAGGTTGACGATCATGTACGCGACCGCGATGATGAGAATGACCCCCTGGATCACCGGATAGTCGCGCCGCAAGACCGATTCCACGACCAGCCTTCCGATCCCCGGGAGGGAGAAGACCGTCTCCGTGACTACCGTCCCGGAGGCGAGCCCTACGAAGGTAAACCCGACGACCGAGATGACGGTGATGAGGGAGTTCCGGAACACGTGTTTGATCGTCACGATGAATTCCGACAGCCCTTTGGCGCGGGCGGTGGTGATGTATCCTTCCTTGAGCACATCCAGCATGCTGGCGCGGGTCAGGCGGATGATCAGCGCAGAGTTGGGCGCCGCCAGCGTCGCGCAGGGGAGGATCAGGTACTTGAGATTGCCCAGGTTCCCGCTCTCCACGATCGAGGGGAAACCCGAGCTGGGGAGCCAGCCGAGCACGACGGAGAAGATCAGCATGAGATTCAAGCCCAGCCAGAAGGTGGGCATCGAGGCCGCGAGCATCGCGGCGCCGGAGAACGTCTGGTCGGTGATGCTGTTGTACCTGATGGCAGAGATCATCCCGATGGGGATGCCCACGACGATGATCAATGCCATGGAAAGCGTGGCGATGAACAGGCTGGTCTCGGCGCGATCCAGGATGATCTGCAGGACGGGCTTGTAGAAGAAGATCGACCTGCCGAAGTCGCCTTTCAGGATTCCCGTGAACCATCGGACGAACTGCACGTAGATGGGCTTGTCGAACCCCATCGTCTCTCGCAGTTCCTGCACCTGGTCCGGGGTGGCGCTATCGCCGAGCATCACCGCCGCGGGATCGCCCGGCATCATGTGCATGAAGGAGAAAACCAGCACCGATGCCAGGATGAAGGTCGGGATCATGCTGAGAAGGCGCTTGAGCATGAAGGTCAGCATCGGGGAGACCTCGCTCGCGCTGCGACGGGTGTGATGGGAGGCTGCGGGGAAGAGGTCACTGGGCCTCGAGCCGCGCCGTCCCGCCAGACGGCCGCACGGCTGTCCGGCGGGACGGTGACGAGGGGCCTACTTCTTGGTCCAGACGTTCCAGAAGCGGTTGAAGTTCAGGAGGGTAGAACCGGCGATCCCCTGGAGCTTTGGGTTGTAGATGTCGTAGGTGAACATGTCTCCGGTTCTCGCTAGCGGCACGTCCTGGTAGAAGAGCGTCTGGAGCTTCTCCAGGGCCTCCATCCGTTTCGCCGGCTCCAGCTTCGAGGTGAATTCCGCGGTGTACTCCCGCTTCCGCGGCGTGTCCCACCATCCCGGATAGGCCGGACTCATGAAGGTGTACAGGATCGGATCGGGGATGAATCCGTGCGTGGTGTAGTAGAGGTCCCAGAGGTTGGGTTGGATTCGGCGCGACACCAGGGTGGCCCAGTCATAGACTTGCAGGTCCACCTTGAACCCTGCATCCTGCAACTGCTTCGCGATCACGACGCTGGCGCTGTAGTGGTCGGAGTAGGAGGTCGTGACCATGTAGCGAATGGTCTCCCCCTTGTACCCGGCCTCCTTCGCCAACGCCTTGGCTTTCTCGGGATTGTTCTGGCTGTATCCCTCGACGGCCACCTTGGAGTACAGCTTGGTCCCGGGGGGCATCAGGGCCCCGTTCATGGCCCACAGCTTCTCCGGACCGACGGCCGCACGCATCACGGGCTCCATGTTCAGGGCAGCCAGGATGGCGTGCCGGAGCTTGGGGTTGGTCATCATCCCCTCTTTCTGGTTGAAGAAGACCTCGCCGAACTGGGCGGCCTTTCGAATCATGGTTCGGACCGTGGCGTCCTTCTCGAGGCCCTCGAACAGATCACCGGGGATGTTCTCGGCGTAATGGTATTCGCCGGCCTTGATCCCGTTCACCCGGGTGCCCGGATCCGGCACGGGGACGAAAACAATCTTGTCGAAGTAGGCGAGCCTCTCTCCTGCGTAGCCGTCGCTTTTCTCGGTTCGCTTGGCGTACTTGTCGAACCGCTCGAGGATGATCTCGTGTCCGGCCTTCCAGTCCACGAAGCGATAGGGGCCAGTCCCGATGTAGTTCTTGGGCGGGATGGGTTCCTTGGTGGCGCTTTCTACGACCTCCTTCGGATAGATCACCGGTCCCCCGTTGGCATAGGCCAGGAGCGTCGCCCACGGGGCGAACGGCTGCTTGAAGAAGATCTTGACCCCGTACTTGCCGTCGGCCTCCACCCTCTCCACCTGGGCGAACAAGACCGGGCCGCGGGCGCCGCTCTTGCCCCATCGATTCAAGGAGGCAACGACATCCGCGGACGTCATTTCTTTGCCGTTGTGGAAGGGGACCCCCTGGCGGAGCTGAATCGCGATCAGCTTGCCGCCGTCTCGGACGTCCGCGCTCGTGGCCAGGAAGGGGACGGGTTCATAGGCTTCGGTGAAGGTGTACAGGGTCTCGAAGAAATGCTGACTGATGGTGGTGCCGAGGGTGGCAGTCACGACGTGCTGATCGAGCGTGGGCGGGGTATCGATCATGGCATACCGCAAGGTACCCCCGGTGGTCGGCCTCTCCCCTGCCCAGCCGACACCGACCCATAGCAGTCCTGCAGCCAGACACAGGGCCACACAGATGAAGGATCGCTTGGACATGCCAGACCTCCTTTTCCTCTTCGAGTCGGAACACGTCGGTTCGGCACGCTTGCTGGGATGGCTGTCCCCGGCAGCCTGTCATTTCCGATGGTGAATGATGGTCCGGGGAAAAGCCTATGCTGGCCCCGCATCGCTGTCAACTCGAATCCGCGTGCCGCGGAACCGCGGGAATCTCCGGCTTGGTGCCAGCGGATGGCCCGCTTCCATCTCCGAAGGTTCACTCTGTGACGCCGGAAATCCTCGCCAGCCTCGGGCTACACGAAAGGAATACCATACCCGATTTTTGCTTGCGATTCGGGAACGCGTGTGGCATCTTCCGCTTCCGAGGACGCACCGAGGATGCCCTGCTGCCTACCGGTCAGAAGCGTCATCATTACAGATCATTGGCGGCTCAACTCGATAGGTGTGGAACGTGGGCACAACGGCTACGCGAATCTACAGATTTGATGCAAGCGGCTGTAACGGTTGTGATGTAGAAGTACTGGAGATTTCGCCTCTTGTCCCGTTGGCTGAGCTCGGGGTTGAGATCGTCGGGACACCAGAAGAGGCCAATGTCCTACTCGTTACGGGTGGTGCCAATCTGAAGTCCAGGCGTGAGTTGGAGCGCGCCTATGCCGTCATCGCGGAGCCGAGCCTCGTCGTCGCCGTCGGGTCGTGCGCGGCGACGATGGGCATCTTCAAGGGTGGCTACGCAATGACCGGCCCGATTGATGCGATCATCCCCGTCGATTTATACGTCATGGGATGCCCCCCCCGGCCGCAGGTGATCATGAATGCCCTGGCCGACACTCTACACCTGACAGTCGAGGGTATTGAGACGCTCCTGCACACTCCTCAAGGGTTCAGGGGTGATCCGCACGTGGACCAGGGCAAGTGCATCGGGTGCGGTGCTTGTGCGAATGTGTGCCCCGCTGCTGCGATTGAGATCGTGGAAAGCGAAGCCACGCGCCTCGTGAGATTCATGCGAAAAGACTGTATCTTCTGTGCTACGTGCCGGGACGTCTGCCCGAGTAAGGCGGTGGAGCTGCATTCCGGAGATAAGCCGTGGTTCAGGAGAAAGGACGCTTCGACGTCAGAGGCGAGACTTGAGCGGAGAACGTGCGTCGCGTGCGGTACGCCTTTTCTTCCGGATGCGCAGCTGAATTGGGCCATGAGTAGAGTCGATGAGAAGCTTGAGCTGGGTGCCGGCGACCGCGGCAAGTTGCAGCGAAGTCTCAACATATGTATGAAGTGTAGAAGGAACAGTATCAGTGAAGTACGGGAAGCAAAGAGCATCCTGGCTTCTCTGGCGAGAAAAGCGTCGGGATAGAGGAGCCTGGTACTGAGCCTGGTCAGACACGCCTGGGGTGTGGGAGGGCAGGCGGCGCTGCTTGGGAGGTTGGATACGTGGTCTGGAATCAACCGGATGCGAAAGTGATCGTGTACGATCCGCAGTTGTGCACCGGGTGCAGATATTGCGAGGTGGCATGTGCGGTTTGGCACTGCGGCCGGATCGATGTGAATAAGTCGAGAATACGCATACTGTTTGACGAAAAGAGCGCGACGGAGCGCTACTCCGCAGTCAACTGTCAGCACTGCGATGATCCAATCTGTTGCGCCGTCTGCCCTTCCGAGGCGCTGCAGAAGGACGAGCGGACGGGATGGGTGACGTCGAATTCATCGAAATGCGTCGGCTGCGAGATGTGCATCGTGGCGTGCCCGCTCGCGGTGCCCTTCTTCGACGCAGAATTGAAAGTCGCCGTGAAGTGCGACTTCTGCGACGGAGCTCCAGAATGCGTCAAGCATTGTTCCTCCGGAGCCCTGCGGGTGTGTGCGCGGGAAGAGGCTGTACGATTCAACGAGAGACTGTTCTTGGGTGCGAAGGAAGCGCAATGACTGAGGAGATGATTCGAAAGCTCCTGGAACAGCGGATGACGAGAGGGCGCTTCGCCTGCACTGGCGACGGCAAGCGCCGGGTGTCGATCGAAGTAGATGCGGGAGACATCCGGGAATCTGTCCTGGCCCTCCTTCAGGCCGAGGGGCGGCGATTCGTCACGATTGCGGCTGTGGACACAGGCATGGACATCGAGCTGCTGTACACCTTTCTGGTCGATGGAGTGCTGGTTACGATACGGACGAGCATTCGGAAGGAAGCGAGCAAGATCGACACGATTGCTCAAATGGTGCCGGGAGCAGAGTTCATTGAGAAGGAAGTGTCGGAGTTGTTTGGTATCGAGTTCGTCGGACACTTGAGGCGAACGAATCTGGTTCTTCCGGATGACTGGCCGACCGGCAAGAGGCCCATGCGAAAGCCGCTGGTGGGAGATGTGTTCCCTCAGGCGAGGGCGAGCGTCGAGAACCTGTTGTCCGGCGGCGCTTCCATCCGGGTGGCTCCATCTTCTGCGATGAAGAGGGGAAAGGCGGGTTTGCCGAAGATGCCTCCGCTGGCTTCCGCGAACGACGATCACATGAAGGAGTTCAAGGACTTGGTGGTTCGGACCGGGTTTGATAGGCGGGCTGGTTTTGAATGGGGGAAGGGCAAACTGAGGTACAAGTAGGAGTCCTGGGTACGTGATGAATAGACAGGCATTCTTTCTCGGTTGTGTGATACCGCTCCGGTTCCCGGGTATCGAGGTTGCGGCGCGGCGGGTGTTCGGTCAACTGGGGATCCAGTGTGTGGATCTCGAGGGCTACACCTGCTGCCCTGAGCCGGTGGTGTTGGGTCTGACCGACAGGGAAATGGCGCTCGCCATCTCCGCGCGAAACCTCGCTCTCGCAGAGAAAGCGGGCGCGGATCTGATCGTGCTGTGTAATGGATGCTACGAAACGCTGATCGAGGCGGATGACGCCCTTCGACATGACGAGGCAATGAAGGCGAGGATCGGGCAGTTGCTCGCGAGTATTGGGACGCGGTACGACGGGACGATAAAGATCAAGCACTTCATCGAGTTCCTGCATGAAGACGTGGGCGTTGAGAGAATCGCGAAGGCGATCACGAGGCCGGTAGAAGTCCCGGTGGCGCTGCACTACGGGTGCCATCTCTTCCGGGAGACTCAACCTGTCGACAGGTGGCGGAAACCGAGGATGATGAAGGACCTGGTGGAAGCCATGGGAGCACGGTGTGTCGACTACGGTCTTGAAGAGCTGTGCTGCGGCTTTCCCATCTCGCAATTTGACAAGCGCGCGGCGCTGGAGGAAAGACTCCTGCCCAAGCTTCGTGCCGTGGGCAAGACGAACGCGGAGGCACTCGCATTCTGTTGTCCTGCGTGCTTGAACCAGTTTGAGACGGGCCAGGGGGCGGTTGGCGATCTGGGGGCTGATGTCGACAGCTATCCTTGTGTGCATGTGCTGGAGCTGTTGGCATTGTCTCTTGGGGCGCGGCCGGCCGAATTGTGCCTCGACGACCGTTCCGGGCCCACGAGGGAATTTGTCGAGTGTTTCTGGGGATAAGCGACAGAGCCAACCTGCCGACATGCTTGGATAATCCATATGACTA
>Ga0315294_10005167_pt1 | contig 14308 bp, 9 predicted proteins | sample YL17G13_40_MG_FD_203626 | JGI IMG/M metagenome (GOLD analysis project Ga0315294, IMG submission 203626) | Sediment microbial communities from Yellowstone Lake, YNP, Wyoming, USA - YL17G13_40 | ecosystem: Environmental > Aquatic > Freshwater > Lake > Sediment | place: USA: Wyoming | collected... | reverse complement strand
AACGGCCGAGAAGAGAGAAGTTGCCGACCCTCGCGGATTAGAACTCTACCAAAAGGCACTTGCCGCAGTTGTTGGAAAAGAGCTCGTCATAGAGAAACCATCGCCCGCAGTGCCAACAGAGAAAATACTGCCGGAAGAAAGGATGCTGCAATTCAGGTATCCGATTAACCTGGCACCAGCAGGCGAAGTCGAGCCGAAGTTTGAGTCTGCGGAGGTGAACGGCGTAGATGTTACAACGGTCATAGGCAGGTTCTATTTGTGGCAGAAACAGGATGAAAAAGGTGGTTTACTGGAACTGCAGGCGGATAGCGCAGTTATATTCCATTCCACACGGGCAACTCGGTCGGCCACCCCGCACCAATTGCCCGGTCAAGGCAGCCCCGCTTCCCAGCCGCAAGAATCTAACTCTATCGGCAGTTCAATTGGTGCGGGGCAGCCGAGAGCCGAAGATATTCTGGCCAAAGGAGCTGTGAGCGGGATTTATTTAGCCGGCGATGTTGTGATGACTGAAGGGCCGCGAACTATTCGGGCCGATGTGATATACTACGATTTCGAAAGAAAAAGGGCGGTTGCGATAAACGCGGTGATGAGGAACTTTGATGTATCCCAAGGGATTCCGATTTATGTCAGGGCAGCACAGTTAAGGCAGTTGGCAGAAAACAAGTTTGCGGCAGAGAATATTACTCTGACAAGTAGTGAGTTTTATCTGCCTCAGATTTCACTTAACGCCTCGAAAGTAATGATTACCGATACGACCGGCGTTGACCAGCAGAAGGGCACAGTTTCAAAAAGCAGTTACGATGCACAGATGGAAGATGTGCGGCTGAAGATGTATGATAAGACGATTTTCTACTGGCCCTTTATGCGCAGTAATCTGCAGAGGCCCGATATTCCGCTTAAAGGTGCTCACGCCGGCTATGACAGCAAATGGGGAGCAACACTTGAGACCAAATGGTACTTAGCCCGCCTGCTGGGTTTGCAGGAAGCGGAGGGAACAGACAGCACTGTTATGCTGGACTACTACAGCAAGCATGGCGTCGGCAGCGGGATAGAGATTGATTACGAGAGAGAGAATTATTTCGGTAAGCTTTTGGGTTATATCATTGACGACAGCGGCAAAGACCGGCTGGGCAGGGACGAGAGCAGAAGAAATCTTGAGCCGCCTCAGGACCTTCGCGGACGGTTTCGCTGGCAGCACAGGCAGTTTCTGCCTTACGACTGGCAGCTCACCACCGAAATCGGTTACGCCTCCGATAAGAATTTTGTGGAGTCGTATTATCGCGATGAGTTTTATCTCGACAAGGAACAGGAAACTCTTGTCCATTTGAAGCGCATTGAGGATAACTGGGGCCTTGCCTTCCTGGGTAAGTGGCGAATAAACGATTTCGACAACCAACTGGAAGAATTACCCTCTGCGGAATTCCACTGGACAGGTCAGTCGCTTCTTGACGACAGATTGACATATTACAGTGACAGCCAGCTCAGTCGGTTCCGTCAGCGTTTGGCCTCGGACAACTCTTCGACCGTCCCGCAGGATTTCTTTACGTTCTGGTCAACGAGAAGCGAAATTGATATGCCGATAACTATAGGAAAAATGAAGCTGGTGCCTTTCGCAGCGGAAACGACAGCGTATGAAGACGGCAGTGGTTTCCGGACGGATATCGACGGCACAGCAGCGGAAAGCAAAAATGATGTTTTTCTTGGGGAAGGCGGCATTCGTGCATCATTACAACCGTATTGGAAGGTTTTTCCGGATGTTAAATCGCAGCTATGGGACTTGAACCAGTTGCGGCACATCATAAGTCCGTACTTTACAGCGGTCAGTTTCGCCGAGAGCGACCCTGTTATTGAACAACGCGACGTGGTCAACGTAGGTATTTCTCAGCGGCTGCAGACCAAACGAGGCGTCGGGGCAAAAGAGCGAACAGTTGATTGGATGCGGCTGGATACGGACGTTACGTGGGTGAGCGATTCCGGCGATACGTCCGCCGGGCCAGATAGATTCATCTGGAATAAGCCCTTTATTCCGCTGCTTAATAGATACAGCCCGCTGGTCAACGGGTTCAGCCAGGCAGTGCCGCCGCAGGACAGGCGCAGCAGCAATATATTTGGGCCGACACGCAATTCCTTCTGTGCTGACTATATCTGGCGGCTGAGCGATACCTTTGCGATATTGTCCGATATGAATTTTGACATACAAAGCGGCGTAGTGCAGCAATTTAATATCGGTTTTTCACACCTGCGGTGGCCTAATTTGAGCTATTATGTAGGCAGCAGATACTTAAGGCGGCTCGATAATGGCTTTGGAGAGGAAGGCTCAAATGCGTTTACCTTTGCGGCTACTTACGTAATCGACCCACGATATACGGTAGTTCTTTCGCAGCAGTTTGATTTTGACTATGGTGCGAATGTGCGAAGCGACATAACGCTCATAAGGCGATACCACAGGATTTATTGGGGCATCACATATAGTGCGGATGAGTCACTGGATAACCACGCAATTGTATTTAGTATATGGCCTGAGGGAGTGCCGGAACTGGGTATTGGGCCGAGAAGATATATGGGTCTTGGCGGCCCGGCAAACTATTGATGGCAAAGTTAGATTAGAAGTAATTTAAGGAGACTATTATGGCATTGGTTAATACTAAAAAGATGTTCGAGATGGCTTACAAAAACGGCTACGCCATTGGTGCTTTTAACGTGAACAATATGGAAATCACGCAGGGCATTATAGACGCGGTAGCCGAAGAAAAGGCGCCGCTTATCCTGCAGGTATCCAAAGGTGCGCGAGATTACGCGAAAATCAGCTATCTGATGGCGATTATCAATGTGGCGGTTAAGGAAAATCCGGATATTCCTATCGCGACAAACCTCGACCATGGTGATACTTTTGAGGTCTGCAAACAGTTTGTCGATGACGGCTTTACATCCGTAATGATAGATGCCTCAAGCAAACCGTTTAATGAAAACATTGCAATCACCAAAAAGGTGGTCGAATACGCCCATCCACGAGGCGTGGTGGTTGAAGCCGAGCTGGGACAGTTGGGCGGAATAGAAGAGCATGTGGTCGGCGTGGATGATGTGAGCAAGCACTTAGCTGATCCAAAGCAGGTAGTTGAGTTTGTTAAGAGAAGCGGCTGCGATTCGCTGGCCGTGGCGTGCGGGACAAGCCACGGGGCTTACAAGTTCAAAAGTGAGCCGAAGATTGCCTTCGACGTGATACAGAAGATAAACGAGAAGCTGCCGGGATTTCCGCTGGTTATGCACGGCTCAAGCAGTGTGCTGAAGGAATTTAAGGACCTTATCAATAAGTACGGCGGTAGGATGCCTGATGCGATGGGCGTTCCTGAAGAGGCCGTCAGCAAGGCAGCAAAAATGGGCGTCTGCAAGGTCAATATCGATACGGATTTGAGGATGGCTCTGACAGCAAAAATTAGACAGGTCTTCGCTGAGACCCCCGGTGAGTTTGACCCGCGTAAATACCTCGGCCCAGGAAGAGATGCCATTAGAGAAATGGTCAGGCACAAGCTGCATGTTTTAGGTTGCGCCGGAAAAGCAGCCGAATGTATGTGATTAGTCGGCAACATTTAGTCGATAAGAAGTTAAAAAATCAAAATGCAAAAAGCAAATTAAAGTCCGGCAAAAACGTCTTGCCGGATTGATTTTGGAATTTTGCTGAATTTAGCAGTATTCGATGTTAAGGGTTATTTCTTTGTTACCACGAAAATCAAAAAAAATGTTCAGTGAAACTCAGAGGGCATATTCATCCTTCGCAGCAGCTCTGCTGCGAGGAACGGATCCGACCCGGCTAATCCGGCTGGTGCTAATTGTCTTTTTGTTTACCAGAAGTGTGTTCGCAGCCAAGCCGGCGCTCCTGCCTTCGCCTGGTGAACCCAACCTCATTGAGAGATCCTGTGAGCTGATTTACCAAGGCAAATTTGACGCTGCTGGTGAACTGATAAAATCCCGACAAGTTGGGAGCGAGGATACCCAGAGCCGGCCGCCATCCCTGGCAGGATTAGCAAAGATTGTCGAAGAATCCAGGTCTATAAGTCAACGACGCCAGTCGGCCCGGGAAGCCGCATACCGAGAGCAGTTAGCTGAACTGGAAAAGTTTCGAGCCAAAATAGATGTCAACAATATAAAAGATGCAAACAACAGAAGCGATGTGAATGATGTAAACAATATCGCTGCGGCGCTTTTAGTCATTACCAAAGCGTGCGAGTTTGCGGACCAGTCGCAGAAAGAAAAACTTCTATCTGATGCGTTTGTAAAACGGGTACTGCAAAAAGCGATAGACAAAGCCACCAAGTTCGAGGTGAAAGGCAAGTGGCTTGAGGCATATACAAATTGCTATTTATGGCTGCCGTTAATCGACCAAAACAACAAGGCGTATTCAGATTATGCTGAGCAGCTTTTAGACAAGGCTGGTATCGCGGTCTCTTTCCAGGATAGCCCTTGTGAGACCAGAGAACAGCGATATGCAGGGGTCGAGAAAGAGATGTTTGTTCGTGCGATTGATGCCCTGAGTCTGAGTTACGTCAGCATTATCGACTACGGTCAGATGGCAAAGTCGGCTATTGAACGCTGCAAATTGTTGGCAGAGGTGATGGCAGTAACATCTGTGCAAAATCTGTCGGGTGAACCCAATAAAGTCACTGGTGCGTTAGGCGACAGCAAAAAGCTTGCGGCGTGGTCAACGGCTCTGGCAGCACTTGCCGATGAGGTTGGTCAGTCACCAACAGGGTTTGATAAGGATAAGTTTATAGGCGTTTTTGAGAAGGTCTTGACGCTGAACACTGCGACTGTAGAGCTGCCGGCGGCGGCACTGATTGCACAGTTTGCAGAGGCAGCGTTGTTTGCACTTGACCCTTATACGGTAATGGTTTGGCCTAGACAGGTGCAGGATTTTGAAAAGATGATGACCAATGAATTCACCGGTATCGGCATAGAAATCTCAAAAGAAAAAGGGCTGCTTTCGGTGGCAAGCCTGCTGCCGGATACTCCTGCTTACAAATCCGGCCTCGATGCCGGAGATGTGATAGAAGCGGTGGATGGGGTCCCAACCAAGGATATGACACTTGTTTGTGCGGTTCGCAAGATTACCGGCCCTAAGGGCACAAAAGTAACCCTTACCATAAGACGGTCCCCCGCCGGAGGCGGGTCTGATCAAACCATCCTTCGGCTGGAGGAAAACCCGAGAGACATTACCATAATCAGGGACAAAATAACTGTTCCGACGATTCGCGGCTGGCAAAGGACTGAAGGAGGCAAATGGTTATATTTGATTGATGAGCGAAACAAAATCGGCTATGTGCGGCTCAGCAGCTTCTCGGCACAGACTGCCTCGGATTTAGAAGAAGTTTTGAAGCAGCTTGAAATGGGAGGACTGAGGGGATTGATTCTGGATTTGCGATTTAATTCCGGCGGACTCCTGGACAGCGCAGTGGAGGTGGCCGACAAATTTCTTAAAAAGGGATTGATAGTCAAGACACAGCCCGGGTCCGGATTTGGCAGGATACCTACTTATGCGGCGGCACGTGAAAAGGACACACATCCGGATTATCCACTTGCAATACTGATAAATTCCGGCTCGGCAAGCGCTTCAGAAATTGTGGCAGGGGCACTGGCAGACCAGATGTATAAGCGGGCGATTCTGGTAGGAGAAAGAACCCACGGCAAAGGGAGCGTGCAGGGAATAACACACTATCCCGGCGGAGGCGCACAGCTAAAATACACGATGGCATACTACTATTTGCCTTCGGGTCAGCGGGTTGAAAGCCAGAATGTGATTAAAAAACAGGGTGGGTCGGACTGGGGCGTTGGGCCAAATATTGAGGTTGAATTAACAAGCAACGAACTGAAGAAAATGATTGAGGTGGAAAGGGATAATGAGGTGCTGGTCCAAGCCAACCACGGCACCGGCCGGGAGGTGAAAAAACATACAATCGAAGAAACCCTCACGACTGACCCACAGTTGGCAATTAGTGTTTTGGTTATTAAGACGAAACTGATTCAAACCGATTCTGTATCGGTTCGTAGTTATTAGTTCATAGTTCATCGACAACAAATCGCAAACAATGAACAATAAACTACGAACAATGAACTATGAAAGACGAATTTTCTAACGACGTAAGTAAGCTTGAACGGCAAAGGCAAGAAAAGCTGTCCCGTATTAGGGAATTGGGCATTGACCCTTACGGGGGCAGATACGATGGTGCGGAGCCGGCCGCGGACATCAAACGCAGATACAAAGACGGAGATGAAACCCAATCAGCAAAATGCACCGGCAGAATCGTGCTGCTGCGGGAAATGGGGTCGCTGATTTTTATGACGCTGCGCGATTGGAGCGGGACCATTCAGGTTGGCCTGAGCAAAAAGCTCCTGGGCCAGCAATGGCAGCTTGCTAAATGGCTTGACCTTGGCGATATAATCGGCGCAGCAGGCAAGCTGGGTAAAACTAAAACCGGTGAAATCACTATATGGGTTACCAACCTTACGCTCTTGAGCAAATGTCTTTTGCCGCCGCCCGAGAAATTTCACGCCCTTAAAGATGTTGACCAACGCTATAGACACAGGTTTGTTGACTTGTGGGCCAACCCTGATGTGATGGAGCGCTTTAAGAAGCGCAGCGCCATCATTGCAACTATTCGTGAATTCCTCGAATTGAAGGGTTTTTTGGAAGTTGAGACGCCAATGATGCAACCAATAGCCGGCGGAGCTGCGGCAAAGCCGTTCGTGACGCATCATAACACGTTGGATTTGGATTTGTTTCTGCGGGTTTCACCAGAGCTTTTTCTCAAACGTCTGCTTGTCGGGGGGATGGAAAAAGTCTTCGAGATAAACCGAAATTTCCGCAACGAAGGCCTAAGCCGTCAACATAATCCGGAGTTTACGATGCTCGAATTGTACCAGGCATACGCTGATTATAATGTGATGATGGACTTAACTGAGGAGCTTATCTGCTTTTGTGCGGAAAAATACTGTATTGGTAAACAGGTTCAGTTTGGTAACTTAACGGTAGATTTCGGTCGGCCCTGGCATCGGGTGCGATATGCCGAACTGTTGAAACAATACAGCGGCTGCGATATTGAGGATACAAAAGCCATCAGGACAAAGGCCAGAGACCTTGGCTTAGATGAATCGGCTATGGATGATGTGGTGGTTATTAACGAAGTATTTGAAGCTACCGTTGAGAGCAATCTCGTGGAGCCGACATTTGTGATTGATTATCCAGCGGCGTTGTGCCCGTTGGCCAGACGCAAACGAAATACGAAGGACGAAGGACAAGGGACGAAATTTGCCGAGCGGTTCGAATTATTTATAGCCCAGATGGAACTGGCTAATGCCTATACCGAGCTAAATGACCCTGCTGAACAATATGAGAATTTCCTCACTCAGCTTCGCGGCCAGGAAGAATCAATAAGGACGATGGACATAGATTATATAACGGCGTTGAAATACGGCATGCCTCCGGCAGGAGGACTGGGTATTGGAATTGATAGACTCGTAATGGTTCTGACCGGCGCTACGAGTATTCGTGATGTTGTGCTGTTCCCACTCCTTAAACCTAAACCGGGTGAGTAGTGAGTGGCAAGTGGTGAGTAGTTAATTAACCAATTAACCACTTAACCAATTACCCATTGGAATGCTGAAATGCTAAAATTATTTCTGTGGCTGAGGTATCTGCGCAAGAAAAAAATCGTTTTATTGAGCATTGCAGCAGTCTCTCTCTCCGTGTCACTATTGATAATCGTTGCCAGCTTATTTAGCGGCTTTATCAAGGCATTTGAGCAAAGCGCGGTTGAGACAATAGGCGATGTCGTGCTTTCGGCGCCGACTAAATTTGCGAAATACCCGTTGTTTATCGAACGCCTGGAGCAGATAAACACGGTGGAGGCAGCGACAGCAACACTATCAACTCAAGGCCTGTTACATATAGGCCGTGGCAATGTGCGTGCCGTAAACGTTTGGGGGATTGAGCCGGCACGACGAGCAAGGGTAACGGGCCTTAAGCAGTCTTTGATTAGACAAAAGCACACCCCTGACGACCCATCTTTTGAAATCCCCGGTTTTGCAGATAAGACCGGAGGATTTGTGGGCATCGGCGTACTTGGAGAGCCGAACGAGAAGACAGATGAGTATGATGTCAAGGCAATTGAAAAGATGATTGGCCAGTCGGTTGTCCTTACTACAGGAGCCCCCGTGTCTTCTATCGAAGACGGAAGCAGGCGGTTTAGAAGAAAGACCGTAGAATTTACAATCGCAGACATCGTTTTCACGGGAGTTTATGACCTTGACAAAAGATTCGTGTATCTGCCAATAACACATTTGCAAAGCATCTTGTACCCGAACGAAAGTGACAGGGTCGCCGACCAGATTCAAATTAAACTCAGAGACAATACACAGCCGGAATCGGCTGTGGCGCAAATCCGGGGTCTGTGGCAGGTGTTTGCTGCCGACCAGCTTGGCTGGAACGAGCATCTTATAAGATATACCCAGATCGAAACAGCCAAACAGATGCAAAGCCGCTATGTTGCTGAACTGCGCAAACAAATGGGGGTTTTGCTATTGATATTTGGTGTTGTAAGTTTCAGCGTGGTTGTGCTGATATTCTGCATATTTTATATGATTGTCCGGCTCAAACAGAGAGATATTGCAATAATGAAAAGCTGCGGGGCAGCAAGTATTTCGGTCGCTTCTATCTTTCTCGGATTTGGTATCTGCGTTGGGATACTCGGCTCGGGCGCTGGAGCAATACTGGGGTATGTTGTTACAAAAAATATAAATGTGGTTGAGGAGTGGATAAGGATAATATTCGGGTTGAAGCTATGGAAAAGCAGCGTGTATATGTTTATCAAGATACCCAACCAGGTCGATTGGGCTGCGACCTTCGTTATCATACTGTTGGTGGTTATAGCCGCGAGCTTCGGAACATTGATACCTGCTGCTGTAGCCGCGAGGACCAGACCCGTAGAAATACTGCGATATGAATAATAGTTATGTATAAGATTGTGCTTGCCTTCCGATACTTATTGAAACGCCGGATAACGTATTTTGCGGTGCTGGCGGTTGCGCTTTGTGTCTTCATTGTGGTTGTAGTAATGACCGTAATGACAGGCCTGGTAACCGATTTCAAACAGAAAAATCATAGTTTCGTGGGGGACTGTGTCATCGGTACGGAATCGCTGGTAGGTTTCCCGTACTATGAGGACTTTGTGAACGTCCTGAAAGAAGCTGATTTTATTGAAGCTGTATCGGCTGTAATAAAAAGTTACGCGATACTCAGTCCCCACGGCAGGGACATGAACATCGGCGTTGAGATTATGGGCATTGACCCCATCAGGCATAGTCAAGTCACGGGGTTTGAAAAAACGCTGTATTATCGTAGAAACGATGCATCTTTAGCATTTGTGCCAAACTATGACCCGAATCTCCTCGGGTGCGTGTTGGGCATCGACCTGGCGATGGAACGAGATGCTAAAAGCGGTTACCCATACGAGGCGGGTCCTGCCGAGGTCGCTTTTTCTATAACTTGTTTTCCTTTGACCGCAAAGGGTGCTTTAGCCAAGGCAGGTGCAGGGCTGATCGACACGCAGACTTTCCACTATAGTGACATCTCGCACAGCGGCCTGGCCAGAGTTGACGGTTCGATGGTTTATTTGCCGTTTGAACAGGCGCAACTGCTTTGCGGTATGGCCGGACCTGTTAAAAGAGCCAGTGCCGTCCACATAAAGTTCAAGCCAAATGTCAAACTGCAAGAGGGGTGCGAAAAGGTTTCCTCCCTCTGGCAAAAATTCAAGCAGGAAAGGCCCGGCAAAGAACAGGCAGACTTATTAGCTACAGTAACCGTGCAAAGCTGGAAGGATTACAGGCGTGCCTTCATTGCAGCTATGGAAAAGGAACAGACAATGATGATTGCCATGTTCGGCTTTGTGGGTATTACGACTGTTTTTATCGTCTTTGTCGTATTCTATATGATTATCAGTCATAAAAATAAAGATATAGGTGTCCTGAAAAGTGTAGGTGCCTCGAACATCGACATTACTGAGTTATTTTCAGGTTTTGCATTTTTAGTGGGCCTTTTGGGGGCCTGTATCGGCCTATCAGGCGGGTGGCTATTTTTGCTGAAGATAAATCGGATAGAAAACTGGCTTTTTGAGCATTTCAAGTTTCAGTTGTGGGACAGGACAATATACGCCATAGGCGATATTCCGAACCAGGTGGACTTTAGGGTTTTGCTGATAATCACCGGTTCGGCGATTGCGGCATGTTTGCTCGGTGCGCTGGTGCCAACATGGCAGGCAGCAGCATCCAAGCCGGTGGAAACTTTGCGGGTGAACCAGTTATGAGCAGGGATGACCTCATATTAGAGTCCGAAGGAATTCATAAATCTTACCGGATGGGCGCAACGGATGTAAAGGTGCTCAAGGGTGTCAACCTGGCTGTAAAAAGAGGCGAATTCCTGGCAATAGTAGGGGCCTCTGGCAGCGGTAAAAGCACACTGTTGCATATACTCGGGGCACTGGATACACCTGATAAGGGTATTGTCAGGTTTGAGGGTCGGGATTTGAGCCAACATAGTGCAAGAGAGCTGAACAGGTTTCGCAATAAAATGGTAGGATTTATCTTTCAGTTTTACCATTTACTGGACGAATTAAATGTACTGGAAAACGTTTTCCTGCCGGCAATGGCTTCAAAGAGCGTCCTCGGATGGCTTGTGTGCCGCAGACGAGCGAAAAACCGGGCTAAAGACCTGCTCGCCCAGCTTGGCTTACTTGAACGGGCCAATCATAAGCCGTATCAGCTCTCAGGCGGAGAAAGACAAAGAGTAGCTATCGGCAGGGCCTTAATGAATGAGCCAAAACTGCTTTTGGCTGATGAGCCGACAGGAAATCTTGACTCCGCGACAGGAAACGGTATCTTAGAAGTCTTTGAGAAATTGAATAAGGCCGGCCAGACGATTATAATGGTAACCCATGATGAAAGGATTGCACGAAGAGCCGGGCGGATAATAACGCTGGCTGACGGCAAAATAAAAAATTAAAATTTAATTCGATTCTCGTATCTCGATACTCGATGCTCGTTTCGAGTATCCGGCATCGAGAGCAATATGATATACAAGGGCGTTTTTATGGCACTAAAAATCTGGCTTGACGGCAAGCTCGTCGATGAGGCAGACGCCAGGATATCGGTTTTCGACCATGGCCTGCTTTACGGCGATGGTGTCTTTGAGGGTATTCGCGTTTACAGCGGCAAAATATTCAAGCTGGATGCTCACATCAAACGGCTTTATCAATCGGCCAAGGTGATTCGCCTTGAAATCCCTTTAAGCCAAAGCAAACTGGTCAATGCGATTGAAAAAACCGTTGAAGCTAACGGCGTTATTGACGGCTATATTCGGCTGGTGGTCACACGCGGCACCGGAAATTTAGGATTGAACCCTTTTGTCTGCGAAAAGAGCATCATATTTATTATAGCCGACAACATTCAGCTTTATCCGGAAGAGCTTTATGAAACAGGGATGAAGGTAATCAGCGCAACGACTGTCCGCAATCACCCGCTGGCGATTCCGCCCCAGGTCAAGAGCTTAAACTACCTCAACAACATCCTGGCCAAAATTGAAGCGCTGGATAGCAACGTGCCTGAAGCGATTATGTATAACCACGAAGGATATGTCGCCGAGGCAACGGGCGACAATGTTTTCATTGTAAGAAATGGCGTGATTTATACCCCGCCGGTCGAGGCCGGTGCACTGGAAGGAATAACACGGGGCGTCGTTATCCGGCTGGCAAAAGAAGAGAATCTCGAAGTGGTCGAAAAGAACCTGACGAGATTTGATTTATATATCTGCGACGAATTCTTCCTCACAGGCACGGCTGCCGAGGTTATTGGCGTTGTCGAGATTGACGGCAGGGTCATAGGCGACGGAACGCCAGGGACTGTAACGAAGTTACTGCGGAAAAAATTCTTCGAATACGCCCACGGCAGGGAAAAGTAGAGGAAAACGAATGGCATATCCGATAAGTGCTATGGAGCTGCCGGCAAATACGGCAGCACCAGGCAAAAGTCTTCACGGTGGGGTCCCCGCCTTTCGGCTAATCAATAGTCAATTAGGCCAGGTTAAAAAACTGATAAGCTCGCAACTGGTTGCGCCGGCAAAAACGGACGATATTAACCGATTGCTTGAATATGTGAATGCTCGCAGCGGCAAAATGATACGGCCGGGATTGGTTCTCCTCGCCGGCGCCTCCTGCGGCAAAATTACAGGCGAGCACATCCGTGTGGCGGCGGTCATTGAAATGATTCATAATGCTACGCTGCTGCACGATGATGTTATAGATGAAGGCAAGACTCGGCGTGGGCTGCCTACGATAAACAGCATCTGGGGCAACGAATCCTCAGTATTGCTTGGCGATTTTATACTGGGCCGGGTCTTCAGAATGTGTGCCGAATTGGAGCCGTGGGTAGGCAGGACGATTGCCGCCGCCGCGGTTCGGGTCTGCGAAGGCGAATTGACCCAGATAGCCCAAAGACAGAATTGGCAGCTAAGTGAATCGCAATATATAGAGATAATCACGGAAAAAAGCGCTGCTCTTTTTAGCTGCTGCTGTTCTCTTGGCGGCCTTCTGGCACGGGCGGGCGAAACCGAGGTCCTGGCGTTGTCTAATTTCGGCCTAAATGCCGGCATTGCGTTCCAGATTACCGATGATTTACTCGATATAACCGGCGATGAAAATAAAACGGGCAAGACACTTGGCAGCGACGCTGGTAAAAACAAGCTGACTTTGGCTGTGATACACCTGCTAAAAATCGCAAATGAAGAAGACAAAAATGCGATAATAAATTCATACCTAATAACCCCCCACACCCATCCTGAGCAGGATAAGACGAGGGACGAGCTGGCTGAGCTCCTGAATCGCTACGGGAGTATAGAGTACGCACACAGACGAGCACACGAATTCACCGCAAGAGCGGTTAAGGCATTAGACGGCCTGGAAAAAAGCGATGCCAAAGATGCCTTGATTGAAACAGCGAAATTTATGGCCGACAGAACTGCATAAAGTCAAGCCATCTGCTGATGCTGCTCACCGTTTGGCCATTTCAATTCGTAATCGATGTCAAACGTTTTCTCTATATAAAAAAGGGCTGCGAGTTAAAAACCCGCAGCCCTTTTTGTGCCAATTAACTTGTCTTTGGCAAAACGATGGAGATTTCAATTCAGGCTAAAACCTACAGATGACGCTTGCGCCAAACGCCTCGGCGTCGCCGGTAGTCATCCACTCGGCGCTGACAAAGGCGTTCTCGCCGAGCTGGACCTGTGCGCCAATGTAGCCGCCAAAACAGTTGTCCTCAGTGATATCACCGGATATTTTCCCGGTCTCGAAGTAGGCGGAGGGGAGCTCATCCGCGTACGAATCGCAATACTTTCCTTCCACGCTGCCATTAACAAAGTGCAGGAACGGGCCGCCATAAACCGAAAATCCCTTGGCCGGTGTCCAGGTTGGCCCTACTGCGATTTGAATTTCGCTAAGGTCAACTTCAACGGACTCGGAATAAGTTGCAATGTATGGCGTCCCATCATCGCCATCGACCTCTCCGGCCTCTGTCCCCTGCGAGGTAGAAATCAAATTATTCGCCCAACTCATCTGGAAGAGGCCGCCCCACTTGAGTTCAGGGCTTTGTTCCCAGAAGGTCATTCTGGTGCCAAAACCATAAGCAAAGACATAATCAGAGTCAAATTTCAGGTCTAAATCCTCTTCGCTGGAATCGAACTTGCCGTCTGCCCCACCCAGCCGCACGAATACGTCCCAGTTGTCCATAATGCCATATCCGATGTTGGCGTAAATCTTATTTGATTTAACGCCTTTTATCTTCCCGGAGGGGATTTTCCCTGAGTCAGAATCCGGACCGTCGCTGCCATCTTGGTACCAAGAGTATTTACCGTCGCTAAATTTGAGGTCCATATCGCTGTAGGAGTACTCAAATCCGGCGCTCCACTTGCCCTGCTTCAGCCCGGCAGCCGGCGGGCCCATCGGGTCCAATGCCAGGGCAACCGAACCACACAAACAAACCACTACAACAACACCTAACAACAACAATTTCTTTTCCATAACTAACTCCTTTCAAAAAGGTACCTTTTTAATGCCTTACTTCGGGCCCTGACAAAAACATTCAGGGCCAGGCATACATTACATTCGCTCTTTCCACTGGCGCCCTTCCTGGGCGTGCGAAAGAGCCCGTTAGCAGGTTTTTAATAATTTCGCACAAATATACAGGTATGTCGTATCCAAATCAAATAAAAAAA
>Ga0315294_10005166_pt1 | contig 14311 bp, 9 predicted proteins | sample YL17G13_40_MG_FD_203626 | JGI IMG/M metagenome (GOLD analysis project Ga0315294, IMG submission 203626) | Sediment microbial communities from Yellowstone Lake, YNP, Wyoming, USA - YL17G13_40 | ecosystem: Environmental > Aquatic > Freshwater > Lake > Sediment | place: USA: Wyoming | collected... | reverse complement strand
GAAAGCCGGGTGAACTTCCTTCCCATGGCCCGGGCGATGGATTTGCCCAGCGAGGTCTTGCCGACCCCCGGCGGACCCGCGAAGCACAGGATCGACCCCTTGGCGTCTCCCCTGAGCTTGCGCACCGCCAGGAATTCCAAGATCCGTTGTTTGACCTTCTCCAGGTCATAGTGATCTTCTTCCAGGTTCTTCTCGGCCAGGGGGATGTCCAGCGTATCCGCGGTGGAGACCTGCCAGGGCAGGGTGACGAGCCAGTCTAAATAGGTGCGCGAGACGGTGTACTCCGCGGCATGCGGGGGCATTTTGGCCAGACGATCCAGCTCGTTGTTGGCGGCCTTCAGGGCCTCCGGCGGAAGGCCCGCCTCCTCGACCTTTTTGCGAAGTTCGTTGGTCTCCACCGCGCGCTCGTCGGCCTCCCCCAACTCCTTCTGGATGGCCTTGAGCTGCTCCCGGAGGTAATACTCCCGCTGGTCCTTGTCCAGTTCGGTCTTGACCTGGTCCCGGAGCTTATTGCCCAGCTCCAGGATGGAAAGCTCCTTGGCCAGCAGCGGAGCCAGCTTCTTCAGCCGTTCCTTGGGGTCCGCGGTCTCCAAGAGGTCCTGTTTGACCGCCACGGTCAGGTTCAGGTTGGAGGCTACGAGATCCGCTAACTTCCCGGGGTCATCCAGATTCATTACTACAGCCTGGAGCTCGTCCGGCAGGTAGGGCGCCAGCGAGATGATCTTCTGGAACAGGTTGGATACGGTCCGCACCAGGGCCTCGGCCTCGATGCTCTTCCGGCTCTTCTCCTCCATCACCTTGACCTTGGCCACCAGATAGGGCTCCTCCCGGACGTATTCGGTCACCTTGACCCTGGAGATGCCCTGGACCAGGAGCCGTATCGTCCCGTCGGGAAAGCGCAGCATCCTCACGATGACCGAGGCCACCCCGATCCCGAACAGGTCCCCGGCCTTGGGGTCCTCCACCTCCTCGTTTCTCTGGGCGCAGACCGCCACGAGCTTGTTCCCCGCGAGGGTCTCATCCACCATTTTGACGATCTTTTCGTTGCTGATCACGAACGGCATCAGCAGGGACGGATAGATGACCGACCCGCGGATCGGCAGGACGGGCAGGGTGTCCGGGATCTTCGTCTCCTGGAGGTCTTTGGGAATCTCGCCCCCGCCCAGGGGATTTCCTCCCGGCGGGTCCTGAGCCCGCACCTCTTCCACGGTCTCCGCCAAGGGCTTCTTGGGGTCCTTTTTGTTTTTCTTCATCATCAGGCCTTTAATCGGCTTTCGCTTTTTCTCCGGCTTATTTTTCATGGTCTCTTTTTGGATGATCGTTCATTGAGGATGGCTCGCGGTCGACCGTTGTTCCGCCTGGAGGTCTTCTGCTCTCTTTCCCGTCTCACTGGATTTTGATCTCAATGGCCTTCGGCCGCTTCGCTGTGGCTTTCTGCATCCGCACCTCCAGCACGCCCAGCTTGTAGGTCATCTTCATCTGCCCCGGGTTCACCTCGCAGGGCAGGTGGATGTTCCGCTTGAACGGCCCCACGTTGATCTCCATCTTGTGGTAGGAGCGTCGCTCGCTTCCCGCTCCCGCTGAGCGGGGCTCCTCCTCCCTCCGGAACCCCCGGATCAGGAGCAGGTTTTCCCGGATGGACACGAAGATGTCCTTGTTCTTGACCCCGGCCAGCTCCAGGCGGACCACGATCTCCTTCTCGGTCTCGTAGACGTCCGCGGTCGGGGCGAACATCCGCTCCCCGGCGATGTTCATCGGGCGCTCCAGCCGGAAGAAATCATCCAGGAGCGAAGCCATTTCCTCGTGGATCTTGCTCACTTTGTGATGGATGTCATCCACCTCAGGCACCCCCCTTCTGCCCCGGTGACCTCCGGGGCCGGACCCGTATCCGTGTTCCCTTGCTCATGCCCAAAACCTCCTGCGCTCTGCCTTGAATGCTTTGCCCCACGCCCTGAATCCTAACTTCTTAATATACGCCATTTTACAGCAAAAGTCAAGGGGGACGGAACGGTGAGGATGAAAAACAAGCGGGCGGGATTGTTCACCCCGCCCCTATTTATGTTATATTGTTGAAAATTTAATATTTAAAATGATAATTGATCATTTTGCAATAATCTGTTCTATTCCCTCCCCGGCCTCGAGGCCCGTTTCCGGCCCGTCTCGGAGAGGAGCTTCTTGCGCAGTCTCAGACTCTGGGGCGTGACTTCCAGCAGCTCGTCCTCGGCCAGGAATTCCAGGGCGCCCTCCAGGGTCAGGAGGCGCGGCGGGGTGAGACGGATGGCCTCCTCGGCCGTGGAGGAGCGGATGTTGGTCAGGCGCTTCTCCTTGCAGGGGTTTACCACGATGTCCAGGTCCTTGGCGTTCTCCCCCACGATCATGCCTTCGTAGACTTTGGCCCCTGGAGAGATGAACAGGGCTCCCCTCTCCTGCAGGGTGTCCAGGGCATAAGAGGTCGCCACCCCGTTTTCCAAAGCAACCAATACCCCGTTGCGCTTGACTTCGATGGGTCCCTTGTCCGGCTCGTACTCCAGGAAGTAATGGTGGATCTGGCCCGTGCCCCGGGTCTCGGTCAGGAAATCGTTCTCGAACCCTAAGAGCCCGCGCGAGGGGATGCGGAATTCCAAAAGGACTCTCCCCTTTCCGTCCCGGGTCATGTTGGCCATCTCGGCCTTTCGCGGCCCCAACCTCTCCAGGATCGTCCCCATGAACTCCTCCGGGATGTCGATGCTCAGGGATTCGACGGGTTCGAGGCGGATCCCGTGCGACGTCTTGTAGATGACCTCGGGCTTGCCCACGGCCAGCTCGTGGCCCTCCCGCCGCATCTTCTCGATCAGGATCGAGAGATGCAGCTCTCCCCTGCCTGAGACCTTGAACGCGTTCGGGGTCTCGGTGGGCTCGACCCGCAAGGCCAGGTCCGAGCGCAGCTCCCGGTCCAGCCGGTCCTTCAGGTTCCGGGACGTGAGATACCTGCCTTCCCGTCCCGCAATCGGGCTGTCGTTCACGCTGAAGATCATCGCGATCGTGGGCTCCTCTACCGCGATGACCGGCAGCGCCTTTGGAGAGGCGGCATTCGCGATGGTCTCCCCGATCTGGATGCCCGGGAACCCGGCCAGGGTCACGATCTCCCCGGCCGAGGCCTCCTTGACCTCCACCTTCTCCAGCCCCTCGTTGATCAGGAGCCTGGTGACTTTCCCGCTCTCGACCTCTCCGGAGAGGTGCACCAGGGACACGACCTCGTCCACGGCCACCCGGCCCTGCCGGATGCGCCCCATGCCCATCCGTCCCACATAGTCGTTGTAGTCTATCGTGGCCACGAGCATCTGAAGCGGCTTTCTGGAGTCTCCCAAAGGTGCGGGAACGTGCTCTAAGATGGCATTCAGAAGAGGCAGGACGTCTTTGGATTTATCATCCAGCTTGCGCTTGGCGATCCCCCGCTTGGCATCGGTGTAGATGACCGGCAGGTCCAGGTCTTCGGTGCCCAGCTCCAGGAACAGCTCGTAGATGGCCTCTAACACGGCCTCGGGCCTGGCCTCGGGACGGTCTATCTTATTGATGACCACTATGGGCTTGAGCTTGGCGGCCAGGGCTTTCTTGAGGACGAACCGGGTCTGGGGCATGGGCCCGTCCACGGCATCGACAAGGAGAAGGCAGCCGTCCACTAAGGACAGGATGCGCTCCACCTCTCCCCCGAAGTCGGCGTGCCCGGGCGTGTCCACGAGGTTGACCTTGACCCCCTTGTAGTGAAACGCCGCGCTCTTGGAGAAGATGGTGATCCCCCGCTCCCGCTCGATGGCGTTGCTGTCCATGACCAGCTCCGGGACGAGCTCGTTCTTCCGGAAGACCCCGGAATCCCGGAGGATGGCGTCCACCAGGGTGGTCTTGCCGTGGTCCACGTGGGCGATCACGGCGATGTTCCTTATGTCCTTGCGCTTGAGGCTCAAATTATGTCATCTGATTTTGTGATAACATATAATCATACCAGAATATGACTTGTCAGGGCAAGGGATAGGAGCCGGGTATACGGTCGAGTGGTCCCTTGGTTGTCTGTTAAAACCCTCCCAAAACGCCGTAAAGGCCCCTTCAAGCCATCCGAGGAGGCCGAGCCGAGGAAATACCCTTTCACCCGAAAAACCCATCCCCATTAACGAACCCTACCCTCCCCCTTTGGGGGAGGGTAGGGACGAAAAATGGGCCTGACCAATCCCGAACCAACCCGGAATCAAGCCAGAACCAAGTCAGAACCAAGCCGGTTTGCACGAGCCCCTGTGCACCACTCCGGCAGCCCCTGTATAGCACCCTTCGCCCGCCCATAGAGGGGCTCCCCAGAATCACCCGAGCACCTGCAAACCTACCCCCTATGACCTCCCTGAACCCGCACCCGAGCCTTTCCGGCTCTGCACGGAAACCTGCCTGAAGATAGGAAGACAGCTCATCCTAACGGGTCAACCTCAAGGAAGAAGGCGAAAAGACAGAGGGAGCGGCCACTCAGCCGCCCCAGAATAAACCAGACCTCCTTCCAGCCGCCATCTGCACCCCATCCCCTCCTCCGCTTGGCACCCGGGTTACACCCTCTTTTCATCCTCCTTGCACCCACTTTACACCCGCTTGGTGACCATCGGGAAGGCTACGGCGGAAAAACTGCAGTTGAAACCCAGGGAGACGACCGGAAGCTAACCCATTGGATGCCTAAACACGGGGTATCCGTTGCCCGAAAAAAGGGAGGGGCACTTCCCTTAGGAAATGCCCCTCTGAGTGTGAAACCGGTCTACCTCACCACCACCAGCTTGTTCGTCTTGCTGAAGCCCCCGGCGTCCAAGCGGTAGAAGTAGACGCCCGAGGAAACCTGACGGCCGGAGCCGTCCTTGCCGTCCCAGGCCGCTTGGTAATACCCCGCCTTCTGCTTGCCCGAAGCCAGCTCACGAACCACTTGGCCGGCCACGTTATAGACCTTGAGGGAAACCGGGGTCTCCTCGGGCAACTGGTAAGAAATCGTGGTCTTGTCCCTGCAGGGATTGGGGAAGCTCTGGCCCAAGGCGTAGGCCAGAGGTAACGGCGTGTCCGACCAGCCCTCCTCTTCCTGAGGCCCGCCGGAACCGCGAGTGAACTCATACAAGGCAAGCTCGTTGCAGAGGGCGAAGTCCCCTTCAAGAGGCAAAATTTCAACATCAATCACCCCGTCCTGATAGACTGAGGCGGGAATCCAGTTGGAGTCATCCACCCGCTCACCAGAGGAAATCCTCGTCCTCATCCCGTCCCATCCATCCACCTTCAACCGCATCCGCCAAGTCTCCCCAGGCTTCTCAAAGTAGTAAGTCGCGCCCAAGCGGTAACGTTTGTCAGGGTTCAAATTGGTAAAACGATAGATAAGCTTCTCTCGATGGACATCTGCCGTCAAATAGGGTTGGGACCCGTAGGAAACTATCGCAGTTCTCTGAAGGGTATGAGAAGAAGGGGTCGCCTTACCAGGATCTACAAACAAGAGGGGAACAGGCGGAACCTCGAAAGAAATGGACTTTACCTTTATTGGATAACGCCCTCCGGCAGTCCATACAACATGCAATGTTGCATTCGGCCAGTCGTTCTCCAAACTGATGCTGGGGTAGGTGTGAGAAAGACCAACTACGGAATCGGTAAGGGCAGCTCCATATACAGCACCGCCGTTCTGATATTCTCCGCGATAATAAATATCCCTCTGCCCTAGGGCATCACTCGAGTAGACCATTTGCGAGGCACCTGCTACGGAAGGAAAGAGTGAATTTCCACTTTGGAAGTCAAAATCAGGAAGTGAAATCCAGACATCATCTACCTTCATTACTCGACGCGTTTTGAATGCTCCTGTAGAATCTTCCTCTTGCCAAGTAACGCACACCCTGTCCCCAAAGGCATCCACCACTGGATGGATCGAAAGGGCCCCTGGAGTGTTGGAGAGATTGAGGATTGAACCACCCCGCTCCTGGAAGTAAACCTCTCCATCACGACTCCAGGAGACCAAGACCTTACCCGTAGGGTCAAGGGTCAAAGAGGGAGAGGCAAACGACGTGCTGCCTCCGCTATCTACACGCTGAATCGAAACCGGGGCCGTGGTGTCCCCCGGCATGAACGACGCCAGGCTCACTTCACTGGACGTTGTCGTAACCACGGTCCAGGAAGCAAAGCCAGAGTCATTGGCTGTATTGATCACAAACGAGGGAGCCTCGACGGTTGCTCCTGAACTGCTGAACAGGCTGTAAGGCGTCGTCCAGTTCCCATTGGAAAGCTGGGAGGAAAGCACCTGAGTCCCCGAAGTCCAAAGGACATGCGGGCTGTCATGGGAATCCAAGGCAATCGCAGGAAACTTACCAAGGCCGATGGCCTTCGGGGTTGACCAGTGTTTATTTTTCTTATCGGAAATCGAGTAATATACCGTGTCAGAGGAAGTGAAGACCACATGAAGACGACCTTTCTTATCTAGCACGACCTTCTGACCATTTGGGTAACCCGTTGACGAGGAATCCGTTGTATTACGAATTAGAGGATCACCGCCACCGCCAGGGTTATAGGTAACCCACCCTTCATTGGAGTAATGCATTGAGTTGTCTTGATCCTTACCTTCTATCCTAAATCCTTCAGAATGGCCGACTGGAATTATAATTGGAACTCTGTAGGCTTCATTCGGCCAGTTTCGCATAATCGGAAACCAACCAGCGGTGTTGCTATGCCTCAGTATAGTCCAGCCATCTGGAATTTCTGGTAGAGGAGGATTATTAGGCTCCCATGACCACCAGAGGGAAACACCACAAGGTGTAGACGGACCAAAATCGCATGGTACATATGTAGGCTGATGCAAAACAAGCTGGCGAGGAGGAAAAACGGAAAAGATCCCGCTGTAACCCGTAACAGATATTCCAGGAGCGAGTTCAGCAACAACCTTAATTTGACATTGACCTGACGAGACGTTGCTCGGAAGAGTCCAATAATAATCCGCGAGTGTCCCATTTGCTTCCCTCTCCCAGGGTAGAGTAACAATCGAAGTCCAAATCCTACCACCGTCGGAGGTGAAAAACACCTCTTGTTTTGGGCAGGCATGAAATATGCGCCACCATTGAATATATATCGGATCGCCGGGACTATATTGCTCACCTGAAGTAGGATATCTCACTCCCACGGCTGCTGGAAGAGGAGGATCTGTGGGAATAATGTTTATCCCTTCCTTTGTATCGCTCTCAACTAAACCAGTCATATCGTAGGTATAACCTTGTATTCCGTAAAGGCCCCACGTAACTCCCGCCCAATTAGGACAAATTTCCCAAATCGGATCTACCCACCTTTTTGTATATTTATAAAGGGGCCACCCTTTCACACCAACCAGTTCCCTAGATATCATAGTGTACAACTCAGCCTGTAAAGCAAGGGTGTTTTCATAACCATTAACGCCTGACTCTACTCGGCCTTCTCCCCAACCCCATGGAGAGGGGTAAAACGTCAAAGGTTCAATATGGTGAGCGCCCCTACGCACCACATCATCGATAATCCAGTTCTTGATGAACTCGGTCGTAAAGGTACAATCTGTCAGGGAATACTCGCCGCTGGCTCCTTTTGAAAATAAATATCTGGGACTGGAATTCGCATGGGAGGCGTAGATATTTATCGCATTAAAATCCGCGCCATCAAGAGAAACCCAGCCTTGATTTACCATTTGGTCGTCATTACCGATCCCAAGCAGCAGAGGATTGCGATTTCCAGCAATCGTTGCAAACTGAATCGGAGCCCCCCTCCGCCAATCATTGTTGAGGAAGTCAATCCATTTGCCTTCGTTGGTTCCTTCCTTGAATGTAGCATCACGAATGCCACCATAGGTAAATTCTAAATGAGGAGTTGGAAATATTTCAAATCGTACTTCTAAGACTTCCTGGGGAATGCCCATTTCGAGATTCTCACCTGATGCCATCCAAAGTGGTTGGGTTGGTTGCAAATTATAAACATAGGGGTAAATACCCGTTACCGGATGGTTGATAGCTGCAACCATAAGAATTTTGTGAACCTTGCTGGAACAACCATAATATTTGATAGCCGAACGCGCAACTAATGCCCCCATACTGTGAGTCACAATATCAACCTGGCTTGCACCTGTGGCAACGAGCACTTTGTCAATGAACGCCGCCAGTGAAGTTGCCCAGGTTCCTCCGGAGATATTATTCTGATATTCCTGCGCTACATAAGGATTCTTCGGCACAAGAACACCATTACTACCAATTGCGCCAGGGTTACTGTTGACATGATAAAAGTAAAAATTGTAAATGCTTTTGGGATTGTTAGTTTGAACCAGCTGTGTATTCTCTGTGCAACTAAGGGGGTTCCCGGGATAGAAACCACCGTAATAATCACTTAAAATCCTTTGAATCGCAGGGTTCCATTGTCCCAAGTTACCCTTGGTTCCATGGACAAAGATGATCGGATGGTTTCCAGCCCAAGCGACAGCGGTTGTTAGAGCAAGAAACAAAACAACAAAGGCCATCCAAACCCGGATTTTCAGCATCATCTTTTTCATTTGAGTTGTCTCCCTTCTCTGATTTTCTGGGTTAAGGCTCTAACTTAAAAAGCAACCCTGAAGTTCGTCAACCAAGTTACAATAACGAACTTACCCTGTAACCCTTACCATATCAGGTAAGTCCCGACACTCGCCCTCGAACCTCGCATATCCTTATAAATATTAAAGACCCCAGGCTTATTTTCATTCGGTTCCGGCATGCGATAGCCCCCCTCAATTCTTAGCCCGGACCACTTGAAAACCCTGTAATCATAACCAGCAAAAAACTCCGTGCTCATGGCCGATGACGATTCTATCGGCGAGGGATATGAATGACCTATATATTTGTATGTCATCCGGTGATAGCCCACGACGAGACCCACGTAAGGGGTGCGTTGCCTCAAAAAACGAAATGCGACTCTTGGCGCTACTGTCAGAGCAGAAAGCTTCGGCCAAAAAGTACCAATAACCCCCGGGGCGATTAACTCCTGCATACTATATTTTCCTTTCGCCCGAATATAGCTCATTTCAGCCCCAGCCTCGATATGATTATGAACCCAACCCACTTCCCCACCCCACCCCCAAAATTTCTCAAACATGATTTGAATGTTCTCATTCGAGGGATGAAAATAGTATGTTTTTACTCCACCCAAAAGACCAACATTAGCCCAACCTGCTCCTGCCAGAAAACTAACCAACATACTCGAAACCAGTAACTTATCTAATTGCTTCAACCTAATATCTCGTTTTAGAAATAACTGTAACTTGAAATAACTCCACTTGCCATAAGCGGTTTATCTCACCTTTACAATACGAAAAGGTTTGGGGCACTTTATGCCAAGTTCACTAATAAAATATACCCCCTGAGTCAAATCAGAACCTATCATACCTCCTTTATACTTACCCACCTGTCTACCTGAAATATCATAAAGTACAAAAGTCTCGCTTTCATGACCTTTGATCACTGCAATGGAATAAAAAGGATTCGGGGTCACTGCCATCGGTCTATCTGAAATAATTCCTGACTGGATAACGGGGGCCTCTACACCGACATTACCGGTTGGATTACGCTTGTAGTATATCTCTGAGTTACCGTCGCGATAATCATACCAGACTACGTGGACCTTTGAACCTGAAACCGCTACAGACGGATAATCCGACTCAATAGAAGGTAAAGTCAGGCAGGTATCAGGCCCCCAGGAAGCTCCACCATCTGTAGATGTCTTATAGAATATCCTATGGGTCCCATTGCGGGCGTCATCCCAAACTAAATGGACATTTGAGTTGGAAACCGCAACCGAGGGATGGTCTGAAAAAGCGGTATCGTTTGTTAAACGATAATCCGACCCCCATGTAGTCCCACCATCGGTGGAGCGCTTATAATAAATCTCGTAGTTGCCATCGCGAGTATCCCTCCACACTATATGTACATTTACCCCAGAAACCGCCACAGAGGGAATATAGGAACGCGCCGTATCCCTCGTGAGGCGAATATCTTGCTCCCAACTCACACCACCGTCAGTGGAACGTTTATAGTAAATTTCATAATTACCATCGCGATTGTCATACCAGACAATGTGAACATTCGATCCAGAAACAGCCACAGATGGAAGATAAGAATTTGTCGTATCGTAAGTAAGCCGACGATCTAACTCCCAGGTAGCCCCGCTATCGATTGAACGATTGTAATATATCTCAGAGTTGCCATCCCGAATGTCCTGCCAAGTTACATGGGCTTGGGAACCAGTAACTGCAATAGATGGGCAATACGCATTCGCAATATTTGAAGATATCCGAGTGTCGGAACTCCAATTGTTACCACCATCCGTAGAGCGTTTATAGTGTATCTCTGCGAATAAGTCATACCAAACCACATGAACATGGGGTCCTGAAACCATCACAGAAGGATACCCCTGCCAAAGAGAGTCGTTTGTAAGACGAAAGTCCGAGCCCCAATTTATACCACCATCCGTGGAATGCTTATAGTAGATTTCCTGGTTCCCATCCCGCGAATCATACCAGACCGTATGAACTGTATCCCCGCTGCCAGCCACACACCAGGCGTTGCTAAGGGAGGTGAAGGAGGTGCTGTCATTATAAGTGAGACGCATATCCGACTCCCACTGGGCAAAGCCCGAAGTCCCCCAGAGACTGAGCGGCCCTATAAGCAAACTCAACCTTACCACAAAAGTGAATCTCACCTGGCTAATCAATTTTTCGTTTTCCTTAAAATAGAAAAAAAAGACATATGCCCTTATTTATGGGTGTCTCCTTTCTTGCCTTTCAACCCGATAGAACCAAACCATTGGAACACACTTTTCACCTGACCCTCCTCAACAAATAAGGAGCCCGAAAGTCAACTCACGGAGGCGATGCGATGATACGTTACTTGCTTGGGTGTAAAAGCATAACAAATCCAGGCTGCAAAGTCAAGCACAAAATTAACCAAAGGCAAAATAATATGGAGGGGAGGGAGAAAGTCAGCGGGGAAAGAATGCAAGGGAAGCCGGGGGGCAAGGGAGAAGGGTGAACCCAAAATCTCCCCTATCCCCTCTTTGTTAAAGAGGGGAACGGAACTACCCGCCCAGCCCCGTCTCCTGGAACGTGGCTACGATCTGCTTCTGGGCCAGGAGGTAAATGAAGACGACGGGCAGGATGGCCAGGGTGGACCCGGCCATGAGCAGGGGCCACTGGGCGCTGGCCTCGGTGGAGAAATAGGCCAGCCCCACCTGCAGCACCCGCAGGGATTCCCGCTCGGTCATGGCCAGGGGCCAGATGAAGCTGTTCCAGGAGCCCAGGAAAGCGAACAGCCCGGCCGCGGCCAGGACCGGCTTGGACAAAGGCAGGACGACCCGGACCAGAAAGGCGAGGTCGGAGGCGCCTTCCAGGCGCGCGGAATCGTACAGCGCCCGGGGGATCGTCTTCATGTGCTGGCGCAGGAGAAAGATCGCAAAGGCATTGGCGATCCAGGGGATGATGAGCGCCCAGTAGGTATCCACCCACCCCAGGCCCGAGAGCAGGCGGTAGCCGGGCACCAGATAAGCCGGTGGCGGGACCATCATCGTGCCCAGGATCAGCAGAAACGCTAAGCGCGAGCCCTTGAACCTGAGGAACGAAAAGGCATACGCCGCCAGGGTGGACGTGACCAGGACCCCGAGGACCGTGACCCCGGCCACGAACGCGGTATTCAGGAAGTATCTTGCCAAGGGGATCTGCCGGAAGACCTCGGCATAGTTGTCCCAGTGCACTGGATGAGGCAGGAGGCTCGGCGGGAACGCCAACGCCGCTAACTGGCCCTTGAGCGAGGTCACCACCATCCAGAGGAGCGGGACCGCCACGAACAGGCCGCCCGCAACGAGCAGGAGATGCAACGTCCAGGACGAGGTCCCGGGCTTACCGCTCATACTGCACCCTTTTCTCAAACAGCCTCTCCTGCAGGAGCATCAGCAGGAAAAGCAGTCCGAACAGGACGAGCGATAGCGCCGAGGCATACCCCAGGTCCCACTCCGCAAAGCCTTTTTCGTAAAGGAACGATACCCAGGTGCGGGTCGTCCCCAGGGGCGCGCCCATCGGGGGCCCGGTCATGACATAGACCTGGGTGAAGGTCTGCAGCACGCCCAGCGTGGAGGTGATCAGGATCAGGAACAGGACCGGGGAAAGGAGCGGCAGGGTGATGGCAAAGAACCGTTTGACCTTCCCCGCTCCGTCCAGGCTCGCCGCCTCATGATAGGTTTTGGGGATGTTCTCCAGCCCGGTCAGGAACAGGACGAAGCTGTATCCGAATCCCTGCCAGATGGAAAACAGGACCATCACGCTCAGGGCCAGGGACGGCCCGCCCGTGAAGATGGACCTGGCCTCCTCCAGCCAGGAGAGGCCGTGAATCCCCGGGAGGGAAAGCAGGGCATTGGCCAGGCCCGCCCGGGGATGGAAGACCCATTTCCAGACCACGGCGCTGGCCACCATCGGGGTGATGACCGGCAGGAAATACAGGACGCTGTAAAGACCCCTGCCCTTCCGGATGCCCTGGATGGCCAGGGCCAGGACCAGGGCCAGAAGCGCCGCCAGCGGCACCTCGGCCAAGAGCCAGAGCGTGTTTCCCGTGCTCTGATAGAAATGGGGGTCCGTGAAAAGGGCCTTGAAGCTTTCAGGGCTGGAGAGCTTGAAGGCTAAGAGGAGCGGGTAAAAACGGAAGGCCAGAAAGACGACCAGAGAGGGGAGCAGGAAAAGCCAGGGGACAAGCGATTTTGGATTTTGGATTGGAGATTTTGGATTGGGAGGCATGGAATGAGCGGCCCGGATTCGATCTCAGGAGGTAAGGATTACCCTGGCTTGGTCTTCGTCCAGGCGGATCTGCGCCAGGAGAGAGGGAACATCCGGAAAGGCCTTTTCGTCCCGCAGGCGTTCGATGAAGACCACCTCCAGGACCTCCCCGTACAGATCTCCGGAGAAGTCGAATAGATGGACTTCGTGCTCCAGAGCCGTCTCATTGAACGTCGGTCTAACTCCTATATTCATCAAGCCATTATGCCATTGTCCTTTATAATCAACTTTAATGGCATAGACACCTTCTTTGACCATTTGTCTGCGTTCCCCGAGGATCGCCAGATTGGCCGTTGGATACCCTAAGCTCCTACCCCTCTCATCGCCTTTGCCCACCTTCCCCGCCAAGGTGTAGGGCCGCCCCAGGAGCTTGGCCGCCTCCCCTACCTCGCCTGCGCTCAGGAGTTGCCTGATGCGGGTGCTGCTGATCGCTCCTCCCCCGTCCAGGACCGGCGGGATGGAAACGACCTTGAACCCGAGCTCTTCGCCCAGGCGGGTGAGCAGGGCGACGTCCCCCTTTCTTTCTTTCCCGAACTTGCTGTCCTGCCCCAGGACCATGAGGCTCATCCCCAGGCCCGGCCAGAGGAACCTCCGGATGAAAGCCTCAGCCACCAGGCCCGCCATTTTCCGGTCAAAAGGCAGGAAAACCAGGGCGTCCAAACCAAGTCCTTCGATTCGGGCCGTCTTTTCATCCGGACTCGTCAGCAGCCTGGGAGCATTCTGCGGGGATACGACTTCCTGGGGATGCGGGCTGAAGGTCACCACGATGCCGCCTTTGCCTCCGGCCTTGGCCCGCAACAGGACCTCGGACAGGATGGCCTGGTGCCCCAGGTGAACCCCGTCGAAGGTCCCCATCGTGGCCACACCGCGGGGGAACTTCTTTCCTGCCGCGTTAAGATAGCTGGTGACGAATAGACTCATGAGAAAAAACGGCTTATTGCCAATGGATCCTTTGGGGTTTATCCTTTAATTGCAAGGCGACTTCAGGAAGCCACGAATGCATCGGAAAGCCTGCCCTCCTTACCCAAGGACTGCAGGCCTTGCAAGGTCAAGGCATCCTTTAAATGATAAGGGCCAATCCTGGTTCTTACCAGTTCCTGCAACACCCCGCATGTCCCCAACCGTTCCCCCAGGTCCCGGGCCAGTGCGCGGATGTAGGTCCCCTTGCCGCAGACCACCCGGAGCCCGATGCGGGGGGGATCGAACGAGATGATTTCGATCGTCTTCACAAAAGCCTGCCGGGCCTGGGGTTGGACATCCTTTCCCCTCCGGGCCAGATTATAGGATTTTCTTCCCTTCACGACCAGGGCCGAGAAGACCGGGGGGACCTGCAGGATCTCCCCGGTGAAGTCTCCGAGGACTCTCTGGACATCCTCCCGGGTCAGGGGAGGCACGGTTTTCTCTTGAATCACCTTGCCCTCCAAGTCGTCGGTGTCCGTTTGGATGCCCAGGAGGATCGTGCCCTCGTACTCCTTTTCCAAAGCC
>Ga0315294_10005164_pt1 | contig 14318 bp, 11 predicted proteins | sample YL17G13_40_MG_FD_203626 | JGI IMG/M metagenome (GOLD analysis project Ga0315294, IMG submission 203626) | Sediment microbial communities from Yellowstone Lake, YNP, Wyoming, USA - YL17G13_40 | ecosystem: Environmental > Aquatic > Freshwater > Lake > Sediment | place: USA: Wyoming | collected... | reverse complement strand
CTATCGCAGACAGTATTTTTATGTAAATCAAAGAACCCAAGTTGCCATCTGTATCTATACCAGAAACGATTCTTTGTTTCAATACTGCTCATTCTAGAACCATTGACAGAAGCGGTAGCTGGGGATTATACAGATATTAGCTTTGCAGTTGAAATTTCAATGGCAGGGAAGGCAGAAGTTATGAGTAAACAGAAGGCAGGCTACAGGCGACCCTTCGTAACAGAGCGAGTCGCTGCTGGTTGCATGATTGAGCGAGGGAGGCCTGGCCATGCAGAGTGGCTGACGCCGGAGAGGAAATGGACCAAGTCAATACTTGAGGCAGCGGCATTCTCGCGCCGGAGGTTGGCCAATAGGGCATTGCGACTGATTTACATGAAGGAGGCGAATCGTGGCTCACGCTAAAACACCGCATAAGGGTCAACAACGCGCTTCCGCGCGGAAGCGGCAGCGGCAGGCAGAACGCGGCGGGAAGCCAGCCGGCATCTCGCCGGAGATTCTGAAACTTATGGATCTGAACAGCAAGGCGCACCGCAGGGCAATGGAGGCGTGCCCCACTGGTTATCGGGGTTGGTAGAGGGGGTAGCAGAGTATGAACGTACGTGTCCTGTTTTTGGCAGTTGTCTTTTCCGTAGCGGCGCTGGCGCAGGAAGAGATTACTCTTTATCCAACGCCAGCGGGGAACCGTGAACTCCACGAGGGCGAGAGACTCTGTGGTGACTACTTCGTCATCCGCGAGGGAGGCGGGAAGCAATGGCTCGTTTTCAACATTGGCGTATCGCGAGTCAAAACCGTCTTCTGGATGTCGTTTCCAATGTCAGTCATCGCAATAGCCGTGGTTGAAGGCACAAAGAGTCCTGTTGCCCAGATGGTATTCAGCAAGAAGGGTATTAAGAAAGTTAGAATACAGCTCTCTCATGCCGACTACGAAACTGCGCGGGATTGTCTTCCTGCGCCGCGAACGAAGAAGTGAAAAAGTTTTAATAGGCTCTGGCTTGTCCGGGGCCTTTTTTATTTCGGAGATCCGAATCAGTTTTCCATTTCCCGTTCTGCCGCGCGGCGCCTCAAAATCTCGCGCTTGTCCGTCTTTTTTCTGCCGCGGCCTAAACCCAATTCTATTTTTATAAAATTTTTTTTAAGATAAGCGCGGAGCGGTACGAGCCGCAAAGATTTTTCATGAAGTTTGCCGATTAATTTTTTAATTTCCTCTCGGCGCAGAAGCAGTCGGCGCGAGCGTTTCGGGTCGTAGTCGGCCGGCGCGTTTTTTGGCTGATAAGCCGGAATTTCTGAATTTAAAAGCCACACTTCGTGATTGCGGAGAATCCCATAGCTTCCGGCCAGATTGAAGCGGCCGTTTTTCGCGCTTTTCACCTCCTGGCCGATAAGCTCAATTCCGGCTTCATAAATCTCCAGAATTTCGTAATCAAATTTGGCGCGCCGGTTTTCGGATAATGCTTTCATAGCTTTATCTTACTCCGGCTTTAGTTGAAAGTGAATTTTTATTGTCAGCGCCTCGTTTTTACTGTATTTTAAAGGAGTGCAAGCAAAAATCAGAAAAATCTTAAAAGAAGCAGTTTACGGCGGGCATCCTAGAATTGTTGCTAAAAAAACAACAAAAGAAATATTTGATGTTTTTGTGCCGGAGCGGGAATCATTCGGCCATTATTCCACCAATGTTGCGTTGCGGCTTGCGAAAAGCGAGCGGCGGGACCCGCTCAAATTGGCGCAGGAATTTGTCACCAAAATTAGAAAAAATTCACCAGCAGGATTTTTTGAAAAAATAGAGACAGTTCCGCCCGGGTTTATAAATTTCTGGCTTTCGCCCCAGACGTTTTGCGCAGAACTCCAGAAAATTCTCAAAGAAAAATCAAAATGCGGTTCTTCTAAAATCGGCAAAGGCAAAAAAATACAGGTGGAGTTTGTATCAGCCAATCCAACCGGGCCATTAACTTTGGCAAACGGCCGCGGCGGATTTTTGGGAGATGTCATTTCAAATGTTTTGGAGAAGACCGGCTATAAAGTGGAGCGGGAATACTATGTGAACGATACGGGTAATCAGATTCTCACATTCGGCAAGTCAATTTTAGCGCTAGCCGGATTAATTCCTTTTGAAGAACATTTTTACAAAGGCGAATATCTCAAGGGTTGGGCGAATGAACACAAGAGGTTTGTTGTAAAATATACAACAAACCCGCTTTTGCTCGGCCAAATAGCAGCCGGAGATTTTTTGAAAGCGATTAAAAATGTTTTAGAGAAAAAAGCGCGAATCCGGTTTAATCGCTGGACCTCGGAAGAAGCGGATATCCGCAGTAAAAAATTTACCTCCAAAACACTCGCTATTTTTGAAAGGAAAAAACTGGCTTATAAAAAAGACGGGGCAATATGGCTTAAAACCACTGCTTTTGGCGACGACAAAGACCGGGTTTTGATTACCAAAGACGGATTTCCGACTTATTTTTTGTCTGACGCCGGTCATTATTTGGAGACGAAAAAACGCGGATTTAACGGGAAAATTCTGATTTTAGGGCCGGACCACTACGGGTATGTAAAGCGGATTCAGGCAGCGGCTCAAATCGTTGGGCTTAAAAATTCGGAGGTGCTTATTACTCAGGCAATCCGGCTAATAAGAGACGGAAAAGAAATTAAAATGTCCAAGCGCCGCGGGGAGTTTGTCAGTTTTGAGGAACTTGTTGAGGAGGTCGGTAGAGACGCCTCCCGCTTCTTTATGCTTGCGGTCGCGCCGGAAACGCATATGGATTTTGATTTGAAACTGGCCAAAGAGCAATCAATGAAAAATCCGGTATATTACGCGCAGTACGCCTATGTGCGGGCAGCGAGTATTCTTAAAAAAATCAAAAATAAAAACCCTCGCCTTCGCCAAGGCTTCGGCGGGCAGGCAAAAATAAAAATTACAGATAAAAATTTAAAATTATTGAATACGCCGGCAGATGTACGACTTATGGTAAAGATTGCGAGACTTCCAGAGATAATAGAAGAAACGGCTCGCACCTACCGCGTACACGAAATTACGCGATATGCCACAGAACTTGCAGCCGCCTTCCATAATTTTTACGAAAAAGAACGGGTTTTAGGCGAGGAAGAAATACTTGCAGAGGCCCGCGCAGAACTTGTGCTCGCGACAGCAATTGTCTTAAAGAACCTTTTTGACATTTTGGGAATTTCCGTGCCGCATAAAATGTGACATAATTCAGCGCGCCCCCTAAATACCTTTCAACGACGTTATAAATCCGATCGGATTTATAACGTCCGTTATTAGACATTAGGTTAGTGGGTCAGGTCGAATCTGTTTTTAAGATCAATGTCTACGTCGGTGCTTTTTACAAGAAGAAAACGCACATATGGACGGAGTTCAAATATTTCTACAACAAAATCAACCTCGTTTTTGCATTCATATGGATAGATAAACACGCTTTTCTGCAGGGGATGGAAGCCAAGTCGTTTGAGCATCCCCGCGAAAGCTTTTCTTCCTTGTAGTTTTTCTTCTGGGATATCAAAGACCACCACTCGCCACATCTGGTCCCACTGTGCAGGCTTTTTGATTTTCATACTATCAAGATTGTATCGGAGTACACGCCTTTTACCCTCCTCTGCCAGATGTACGCTTACTGTGCCATCGCCGTGTTCTCGGAAATCAATCATTTTTGAACGATAAAGATTGCGGATTGCTTCCCGCAGGGCGCGCTGATTGATTTTTCTCCATTCGTGCCCGACCATCCGTAAAACTCCGAACTGTTTTGCCGTTGTACCAGCAAGGAGAAGAGCTGTCCCTCCTTGTAATAAGAGAAGTACCTTCTTCATTGTCAGCCCAATCCTAAACCGGCGACTTTTATTGCTTTTTTCTGCCATACTAATTTTTGCCATACCAAAATACTATCATAAAGATAGGAAAATGTCGTTATAAATCCGATCGGATTTATAACGACATTTATTAGCTATTTGATAATAATTAAAAATCGCGTCCCGGCAAAGGAACGCGATGAGTGACTGTCGCCGCCAAAGGCGACTATTCGGCGGACTGGAAGTGGGGATCGCCACCGATTACGAGTGTGTCGTCGGGAGCGAGCCGGATTTCTGGAACTTCGGGGATGAATTCAGCGGCGAGTTCCGGCGGGATACCCGGGTCCATATGCCGCCGTGACCACCGGTGCATAATTCCAACTTCCACAACGTCGCCGAGGTCATAAGTAGATTCAGTAGATGCGGCAACCAGTCTCCCGTTAATCTTTTGGAGAAGGTAGTCACCCTTTCTGCACGTTTGGCATACGGTGTGAAGGGAGTTTTGTGATACCGTCACATAGAGCTCGTCAAGCGGGAATATCTTGTGGCAAAGGGTGCACCACCCATTGCCAGCATCTGAGACTCGTTCCACAAGGAGGCAAAGGCGCTCTTCCTCGTATTCAGCGATTCGCCGCCTCAGTTCATCTTCTGCTATTGCCAGCACGGCTTTTTGGGCTCGCACCACTTTGTAGTATCTCGTTACGGCATACAGCTCAGATGTTAGATTCATTACAACCTCCTAGCCACTATTAAATTCCAGTGATTGAAAAAAGTCAAATATTCGGGTAATTTGTATATATATATGTCAAACAAAAAGCATGGCGGAAATTTTTTGGATGGGGAATTTAATCTTCCAAAATTGGAAGAGAATATTTTGAATTTCTGGAAAACAAACCGGATTTTTGAGAAGAGTTTGGAAAGAACCAAGAACAAGAAGCCGTTCACTTTTTATGACGGGCCGCCATTCGCGACCGGCTTGCCGCACTACGGCCATATTTTGGCTTCCACCATAAAAGACGTAATCCCGCGCTACCAGACAATGAAAGGCAGGTTTGTGCGCCGCAGATGGGGCTGGGACTGCCACGGTTTACCAATTGAAGAAATCGTGGAGCGCCACCTCGGAATTTCTGGCAAAAAGCAGATTGAGAAAATTGGCATTGAAAAATTTAACGAAACCTGCCGCAGCAAGGTTTTAGAATACGCGGGGGAATGGAAAAAGACAGTGGAACGGATTGCTAGATGGATTGATTTTGACAATTCCTACAAAACAATGGACCGCGACTATATGGAATCGGTCTGGTGGGCGTTCAAGCAGATTTATGACAAAGGTTTGGTTTACGAAGGCCGCAAAGTGCTTTTGTATTGCCCGCGCTGTGAAACGCCGATTTCCAATTTTGAAGTGGCGATGGATAATAGTTATCAGGATATTACGGAAGAATCCGTAACAGTGAAGTTAAGAATTAAGAATAAAGAATTAAGAATAAAAGACAGAGAAATTAAAGAGCCGACGTACTTTTTGGCGTGGACGACTACGCCGTGGACTCTGCCTGGAAATGTGGCCTTGGCGGTCGGAGGAGATATTGAATATTCCGCGGTTCGTTTGCGGGACGAAAAAGAAATTTATATCGTCGCCTCTGGCCTTGCTTCGTCTGTTTTTAAAAACAAAGACATTGAAATCGTGCACAACGACATTAAAGGCAAAGACCTTGTGGGCTTGGAATACGAACCACTGTTTTCTGTGCCCGCGGTCAAATCCAGTAAGGCGTTCAAAGTATATGCTGCGGATTTTGTGACCACCGATGAAGGTACCGGAATTGTTCACACCGCGGTGGTTTATGGAGAAGAAGATTATGAGCTTGGACAAAAAGTAGGTTTGCCAGTTGTGCCGCTTTTAGACGAGAAGGGAAAATTCAACGAGCAGGCGCCGAAACTGATTCGCGGATTGTATTTCAAGGACTCGGAAAAAGTAATCAAAACAGATTTAGAAAAACGAGGATTGCTTTTCTCGCGGGAGAATCACGTCCATTCCTATCCTTATTGCTGGCGGTGCAACACCCCGCTTTTCTATAACGCTATCCCTGCTTGGTTTATTAACATTCAGAAAATAAAATCAAAACTTATTAAATCAAACACCCGCGAAATTAACTGGTTTCCTTCGCATTTAAAGCATGGCCGGTATGAAAAGAGCGTGGAAGCAGCGCCGGACTGGAATATTTCACGCAACCGCTACTGGGGAAATCCGATTCCGATATGGAAATGCGAAAAATGCGGCAAACAGGAAGTTGTTGGCAGTTTGGATGAGCTAAATAAACATAGCAGTGGGCCGAAAAACGAATATTGGGCAATGCGGCACGGTCAGGCAGAAACACAGCTTCTTTATATTCATGATTCCGGACAAGGCAAGTATCATCTTACGCAAACCGGCCGAGAGCAAGTCGCAAAAGCAGCCGATAAATTAAAAAAAGAAAAAATAAATTTTATTGCTTCCTCTGACTTATTAAGAACCAGAGAAACAGTGAGGATTGCGGCGAAAATTCTCGGAGTCAAAAAAATAATATTTGACCGCCGGTTGCGGGACATAAACCTCGGCGAATTTAACGGCAAATCGCCTAAAAAATACCACAAATCCATTCCTACCTATGAAGAAAAGTTTGAGAGAGGGCCCGGGGGAGGGGAATCGCTTCGGGAGCTTAGAGCTAGAATGTGGAGCGTGCTTCTGGATTTGGAGAGAAAATATAAGAACAAAAAAATTCTTATTGTAAGCCATGAGTATCCTATTTGGATGCTAACTCACAGCGCGGAAGCATGGGATGAAAAACAGGCGATTGAAGAAAAAGAAAAAAGAGGGGGAGATTTTATCGGAACCGGAGAGATTGGGAAGATTAATTTGAAGATTGTGCCGCGCGCGAGGGGCGGAGAAGCGGATTTGCACAGACCGTATATAGATGAAGTGGTTTTGAAATGCAAAACCCGCCTGCCGGACGGGCAGGAATGCGGCGGGAAAACCGCAAGAATCACGGAGATTTTTGATTCTTGGGTAGAAGCAGGCTCAATGCCTTTTGCCGAATACCACTACCCGTTTGAAAACAAAAAAATTTTTGAAAGCCGTTTGCCGGCGCAGTTTGTGGCAGAATACATTGCCCAAACCCGCGCGTGGTTTTATGTTATGCACGTAATTTCCCTCGTCCTTTTTGGAAAAGCGCCGTTTGAAAACGTGGTAACTACCGGCACGATCCTTGCCGGGGACGGCAGTAAAATGAGCAAGTCCAAAGGGAATTTCCCGGATCCATGGGAAGTGATTAATAAATACGGAGTGGATGCTCTGCGGTTTTATCTTATGAATTCCGTGGTGATGCAGGCGGACAATCTGAATTTCAACGTTAAAGACGTGGAAATCGTGAATCGTAAAGTTATTCTTATTTTATGGAATGTGTACAAATATTTTGAGACGTACGCGCCCCGCCAAGTTCCAAGTTCCAAGTTCCAAGATTCAAGATTAAATGTTCTGGATAAATGGATTATGGCGCGGACAAACGAGTTGGTGACTGGCGTAACCGAATATTTAGATAAATACGATACCGTGCGGGCGACGCGAGTAATTGCGGAATATGTTGACGATTTGTCCACTTGGTATTTGCGGCGTAGCCGAAAGCGGCGCGGCCCGGCTTTCTTTAGAACCCTTTACGATTGTCTTATGACGACCAGCAAAGTAACCGCGCCATTTATGCCGTATTTGGCGGAGATTTTGTATTTGAATCTTTCTAAATATTCCAAAAAGCAGAATATGCCGGAGTCGGTGCATCTTACAGATTGGCCAGCGTATCATGAAGTACGAAACATGAAACATGAAACACTGATTAAACAAATGGAGGAGGTGAGACGGCTCACGAGCTTGGCGCTGGCAAAACGGGCAGAGGCGGGGATAAAAGTTAGACAGCCGCTTAAGCAGTTGAAAATCAGAAATGAGAAATTAGAAATTAAGGGGAAACCACAACTTTTAGAGCTTCTTAAGGACGAGGTGAATGTTAAAAAAGTTGTTTTCGATACAAAAACAAAGGACGAGGTTGAATTAGATACTCATATTACTCCGGAGCTGCGTGAGGAGGGTATTTTGCGCGAACTTACACGAACCATCCAGGATTTGCGCCAAAAAGCCGGGTTTAAGCCGAAAGACAAAATTGTTTTGATGGTGGAATTGCCGCAAGAAATTTTGCCTGCTGTCTCCAAAAACGAAAAAACATTAAAAGTAGAAGTGAACGCGAAAGAAATCCAATACAAAAAATCCGCGAAATTTAACGCCGAAATTGAAACCAAAATTGAAAATCAGAATATTTGGGTTGCGGTGAAAAAAATTTAAGAATAAAGAAAATAATACCCGCTTGGCGAGGATTAGTTTTCAATTGCCATTGTTGCTTTTTTAGCAACAACATCCGTTAATGCAGAGGTTGAATTATTGAATTACTATCCCGATTTTCTTTTTCACCTCCGCGATTTTTTTATTCGCGATTTTGTTCGCTTTTGCGGAGCCGGCTTTTAATGCGGCCAATGGGGTATGGGGTTTGGCCAACAGGGATTTTTTAGATTTACGGAAATTAGAGAAATAATTAGCGACGAGATTCGCGAGACCGGACTTAAACTCCGCATATCCCTTGCCCTTGAATTCTCTTTCTATTTTCTCAATTGATTTACCGCTTAATGCGGAATAAATTCCAAGCAGGTTGCTGATACCGGCTTTTTTCTCCGGGTCGTATTTAATTTCCGAGCCGGAATCGGTTGTGGCGCGGCTGATTTTCTTCCTGATTTTTTCCGCAGAATCGTCAATAAAAAGGCAGCCAGCCGGTTCGGATTTGGACATTTTCTTGCGCGGGTCGGCCAAGCTCATCACGCGTGCGGTTTTGGTCAAAATCGGCTGCGGCTCAATAAAAGTTTTACCGAAACGATTGTTGAATTTTCGGGCGAGCGTGCGGGCGAACTCTAAATGTTGAAGTTGATCATCGCCGACGGGCACAAATTTACCATCGTAAATCAATATATCGGCGGCCATAAGCACGGGATACTCTGCTAATCCAAAATTTGATTCCTCCACGATTTCCTCAAATCTTTCTTTTGTGATTTTTTCTCTTACTGATGGTTTAAGGGGTTGCAGAACTTTCTCTTTAAATGTCGTCATGCGCATAAGCTCACTCACGGGGGTCAAAGTGCTGAAAATCCACTTTAACTCTTGCAGAGGTTCTATTCGCGATTGCTGAAAGATTGTTGACTTTTTGGGGCTGAGTCCTGCCGCGAGAAAGTCTGCGACCAGACTAATTATATTCGCGCTTAAATTTTTTGCCTCCGGATTTTCCGTGAGTGCATGCATGTCAGCGATGAAAAAATAGCATTGGTATTTTCCCGAATTCTGCAAATCCACGAAATTTTTGAGCGCGCCCAAGTAATTGCCGATATGCAGTCGGCCAGTGGGCTGGATGCCGGAAATGAGAATGTATTTTTTCATATTTTCTTCTTTATAGACTACTCTATCGGATTATCATAAGATGGCAAAAACAGAATGATGTGGTTGCTCAATCTTCTTATTAACCATAAAATCAACAGCTCAAAACTTGAGCAGTTGAGCGTTGACGAACTAGGTTTATCATTCGGATTCCGGGAAATTAATTACTTGCCTGACTTTTTCCATATTCATCTTGACCCACAGACGATATCCGCGTTTGAAGTAGATATCTAATTCTACGCCATCAATTATTGTTGGCAGATTTCTGGCCGCATCAAGAGTAGAGTCGTAGCAAGGGCCCGGGCGTGGAGGGTTATACTGCGGCTCTGGTAATGATTCCAGCGAATCAAGTGGTCTGGCCTTCCCCAAAGCCCCTATTCTACGGAGCACCCTTTCAACAAATGCCCGAGGAATATCCATAGGTGCTCGTTCTCTGCTTGGTGTAATTTCAACAATATTTTGGTGTTGTTTTAAAATAAAGTTTCTTTCTGCCGTATAAACTGCTTCAAGCGCCGTCCCCAATTCTTCCCCTGTTTTATCCATTGCCCTCTCTTTTTGTATAGCACGAATCAATGCGGTTCTATTCCGTTCCAAGTATTGAACCATAACCTCGGCCAACTTCTGTTCTTCTGGGGTCTCAGCAGCTTCTTCAATGATCTTTGCAATTCTACGATAAGGGTCTTCTTTCTCTTTTTGTTCAAATTCCTCTCTGGCCCTTTCTCCGGCAAGCTCAGCTGCTTCTTTAATTTGGTCTGGGGTTACTCCAACTGCTTCCAAATCCGGGGCGTGAGACATAATCTCAAATCTCGCCCTTGTCGCAGCAGCCTGCCAGGACTCCATTGCTTCTTCAGCTTCCCTAATTTTTTTTGGCGAGGGTTCGTATTCGTACGGCATGATATTTTCTCCTATTTTTAGAGGTTTAAACGGTTTGAGTTACAACTTACAACCATAGAATAACTAATTGTGAGGTTCTTTGCAAGAATTTACACTTCTATCACCACCGGCAAAATCATGGGCCGGCGTTTAGTTTTATTATACAAAAACTGGCCTATCTGGTCGCGGATTAGGGTTTTTATGTAATCCGGCTCTGCCTCCTGATAAGTTGGCAACCGCGATAAAAGGCCGCGAATTCGTTTCCTTATATCGTCCAGAATCTCCTGATTTTCCTTGAGATAAATGAAGCCGCGGGAAATAATGTCCGGATTTTTTAAGAGCCGGCCATGGCCGCGGTCAAGAGTAACGATTATCACCACCATTCCTTCTTGCGCCAAACTTCTGCGGTCACGGAGCACGACTTCTTCAACATCGCCCACGCCCAAACCGTCCACCATAACATAGAAAGCCGGCACTGTTTCTCCCGTAATACGGAAATTATCTTTAGTGAGTTCCGCAACTTGGCCATTGTCCATAAGAATCACATTTCCTTTAGAGAAGCCCATTTCGCGGGCTGACTGGGCATTAACCGCGCGCATAAAATAATAGCCGTGGATTGGCACGACAAATTTGGGTTTTATAAGTTTCATCATCAATTTCAGATCTTCTTTGGGCGCGTGGCCGCTCGCGTGGATGTCCACCAGCGCAGAGTGATAGACCATTGCTCCCTGCCGGCTCAGATTGTCTTTTACCACCTGCACACTCCGTTCATTGCCCGGGATAACTGATGACGAAAGTACCACTATATCACCCGGTCTGATTTTTATCTGGCGGTGTTCGCCGCTTACAATCCTCATCAAGCTGGCTTTTGATTCTCCCTGGGCGCCGGTAGAAAGAATCAAGAGTTTCTCGTCGCGGAATTTGCTGATTTCTTCAAGAGAAACGATTGTGCCTTGCTTGGGCTTTATGAACCCCAGATTTTGGGCGATCTGGACATTGGTTTTCATAGAGTAGCCGGAGAGCGCCACTTTTCTGCCGAGCCGCTCCGCGATTTTTATGATTTCATTGATTCGCGTGAGGAGCGAGGCAAAAGTCGCGACTATTATTCGGCCTCCCGCTTTTCTGAAAATTTCTTCCAGATTTTTTTCCACGACTTTTTCCGAGAGCGAGCGGCCTTCTTCTTCAGCTCTGGTACTGTCTATAAAAAGAGTATGAATGCCGGTTTTGCCGATACGTTCAAGCTCCTCCATGCCTTGGGGATTTCCTTCGGCATCGTATTCAATTTTGAAATCCGAAGAATTAACCAGATTACCAATTGGAGTTTTCAAAATTACAGCCGTGTTTTCGGGGATGGTGTGAGGAATGCCGAAAAACTCTGCTTCAAAATAATTTGACAGCTGGACCCGGTCGCCGTTTTTTACAATATTTACGTTCAGCTTGGGACTGTTGGGAAAATCCTCCTGCCGTTTTTCTATGATTCCTTTGGTGAGCGCGGTGGCGTATATCGGCGGATTGCCCAAGCGCTGGATAACATGGGGTAGAGCGCCGATGTGGTCGTAATGAGCGTGAGTAAAGATAATGGCTTGGATGTTTGATTTTTTACTCTCCAAATAGGAAATATTGGGGATGATGTAATCCACGCCGGGCGTCTCGTCTTCCGGAAACTGCAAGCCAGCGTCAATTATGATAATCTCGTTTTTATACTCAAAAAACATGCAGTTGCGGCCTATTTCTTCTAGTCCGCCAAGCGGCACAAACCGAAGCGGAGTATTGTTATCCATCGGTTTTTTGGCCACAACCGACATTCGCGGATGATGTTGTTTAGAAACTTTTCTAATCATTCGTGGATATTAGCGAATTTGTCGTGGATTTCGGTGGGCAGGGAGGGATTTGAACCCTCACAGCCTTGCGGCTATAGGCTCCTGAAGCCTACGTGTCTGCCAATTTCACCACCTGCCCCGACACCTTAGGAGAACTTCGTTTTCCGTAACGCCTCGGGCGATTTGCTCATTTTGTAATATAGACTTTGTATTGAGATTATTCAATGTTCTATATGGGAAACGTTTGAGCTTTGCAGTTCTCCTAAGGTGCGGGGCCTGCCCGCCTCGATGAGTTGAAAGGTGCGGGACGCGTCTGCCAATTCCGCCAGGAGGGCATAATTCTTAAATAATATATCAATAAAATTTATTTTTAATAAATCCGGGAAAACCGCAGAAAAAGATCTTAATCAATTGAAGTGGAAGCATAGCACAACAGTTTAGGTGACGTCAATCCCGTCACCCCTTTCCCGCCAATCTCTATATTTATCTGCTTTTTCTCTATCTTTATCCATTTTTATCAATTCTTATTTAAACGTCCTAGTGGTTCTCATATACCATTCGCTTATTTGACTTAAGCGGTCAGCCGGTTCGGCAAGGGAGCCGCTTACAACGCCGTTCAATTCTTTTGTGGCGACAAAAAGATAATAGGGCGAATAAAGGAATGCCGCGGGATAATCGTTCGCAATTACCTCTTTAAGCTCGGAGAGTTCCTTTTCCCGGCTTTGTTCGTCAAAATTAGCGCGGATAGATTCCATAAGTTTATCGGCCTGCTTATTGGAGTAGAGGGATAAATTAAGCCCCGGATAAAATCGTTCATTAGAATGCCAAAAAGCGTAAAGATCGTTTCTGGGATTTAAGGTGTTCCCGAAAAGGATTGTTTGGTATTCTCTGTTCCGGATCGTGCGTTCCACAACTTCCTCTGTGGGTAGCGAAATAACGTTGATTTTTGCTCCGATTGCTCTCCATGCTTTTTCTAAATATCCGGCTGTGGCAGTCAGGAACGGTATTTGGGGGACAACCAGTCCGAATTCCAAACGAAGCGGGGTGTTTTTAATATTTTTTTCTCTAAATCCATTCTCGCCGATTTTCCAGCCGTTTTGCTCAAGGAGTTCTGCGGCCTCGGTCGGAGAATACAAAAAATCATAGTTTTTGGGATCAGATGGATTTACAGTTGTAAGGGGATTGGCCGCGACAGCGGCTTGATCCGCGAACGCCAATTTTACAAGGGCCCCTCGGTCAATTGCGAGCGAAAGCGCCTGCCGCACATCCCGCTCTTTTAGAGCAAGATTTTGTCCTTGGTTCCAAAATACCGCATAGTAATTCGGCAGCGCGAAAGAAATAATGTTATGCGGTCGGTTAATTTGAAGGAGCGCCGCGGGGTCTATTTCAGTAAAGCCGTCAATTGCCCCGGTGTTAAAAGCATTAACCAAGTCGCTGGTTTTTGAATAAAAACGGAAGATAATGTTTTGGATTAAAGGATGCTTTCCAAAGTAGCGAGGATTAGTTTTTAGGCGGTACGTCGTAATAAATCCATTTGGCTGCTTCTCGTAGGATTCAAAAATATAGGGACCGCTGCCCAAGGGCTTCAAGTTATACTCCGAAAGCCGCCAATTAGCCGAAGGAGTCTCGGCAAAGAGACGTTTAGGCACAATATAAAGATGTTTTAAATGTTCTAAGAAAAAAGGATAGGGGCTTACAAGATTGAACTGCAGTTCTAACTCGCTTAAGCGGCTCACGTTTACTCCCTGCCAAGCGAGAAAATAAGGCGATTGGCTTTCTGGGGCTTGAATCCTTTCCACCGTGAAAATGACATCATCGCTTGTAAGTTTTTTGCCGTCTGCCCATACAATTCCCTCCTTAATCCGGATTTTCCAAATTCGGCCATTTTTATCAATCTCAATCTTGTCTGCTATATCTGGGACGTTTGAGAACAGCAGGCGAACAAGATTTTTATCGGTTTCGCTTGCGGCGAGGATTGGATTTATATATGTTGGTTGGCCCACCACTCCCTCGTTATACTCGCCGCCAATTGTTGGCACAACTTGGGTGTGCTTGCGAATAAAAAAGCAGGATTCAGCCAATAAGCTTGCAGCCAAAAAGAAGAGGGCGATAAAAAAAATAGATCGCTCTCTTCCGGCGAGCGCGAGAAAAATTGTTTTGAGTCTGTGCGTCACTTAGGTTATCAATTGAAAAATTGCGAGTCCGGCGAAGACGCAGGTCAGAATAATGGTAGCGATGAAAATCAGCTTCTCAACTCCGCGTCGGGTTTGATAAAAGCCGCCGCCTTCTCCTCCGAACAGTCCCGAGAGACCGGCTGAACGTTCTTGGAGCAGGATAAG
>Ga0315294_10005163_pt1 | contig 14318 bp, 13 predicted proteins | sample YL17G13_40_MG_FD_203626 | JGI IMG/M metagenome (GOLD analysis project Ga0315294, IMG submission 203626) | Sediment microbial communities from Yellowstone Lake, YNP, Wyoming, USA - YL17G13_40 | ecosystem: Environmental > Aquatic > Freshwater > Lake > Sediment | place: USA: Wyoming | collected... | reverse complement strand
CAAATCCTATGCCAATCTCTACTGGCCAACGGATGCTGTTGCTCTATTGCCTTCTGGAGAACGATGGAGACGTTCTGAAGCAGCTCTACGTACGGCTGCCAGAAGATCAGCCTTTCTCCGACCGAGATGCCAGTGACCTGCTGCCCGACATGTTCCGAATGATCGGTCAACAGTTCTGGAACCGCAGCCTGCCAGTCGAGGAGCGTCGCAAACTGGAACGCCTGCTCAAGATCGCAGATAGCATCGAGCAGCTTTTGGGTGATAGGCCCTGAGGGGCCTTTTCAGGTTTAGACGGCGAATTCTATTCGGCGGTCTCTTTCGCTGATCTCGGCTTCCTGCTCAAGGACGATCCCTACCGTTACGAGTACCGCCTGGCTCCGCAAGCGCGGGCCTTCTTCAGTGCGCTGGGGCCTACCGCTGATGTCGGGACCTTGCTTGATGGCACATTCTTCCAAACCTGGGTGGCTGCCTTTGGCCCTTCCCAAGTACGACCTGCCACTACCGATGAAATGCGAGCCGCCCTGACACGAGCCTGGAATGAGATCAAGAGCCCCCTGGGTTACACACCTATCGTGGATACGGCACTGTTGGGCGGCATCTATGCCCTGACCGAACAGGGTGTTACTTTTGAGATCGCCACGGCCCGCCAGTTCCTGCGCGATTGGCAAAAGGAGTCCCCGGCGACCGTCCGCTTCAGCGTAGACCGGATGGGCAACATGGCCCACGTGCGGTTGTTGAACCATCTCACGGGTGTACTCACCCGCGCCATCCTCTGAGGCCCTCCTCGCCGAAGTGTGCGCTATTCTACAGGCCGCCCTGCCTGGCGGCTCTCTCTCCATCGCCGATACTTTTACCGTTCTCAGCGTCCCTGGCGTTTCTGCCCCTGTCCATGGATTGGTCGTCGCCGCCAGTGAAAAGCCCATTGCCGTGATCGGCCTGACACCGCCGTCCGTGGCTACTGAGGCCGCACCCCTGCTGGAATTTCTAGCCCTCAAGGCCCGTGCCCAGCGTGCTCCTTACCTGGCGGCCTGGAACCTGCGCGACGCGGCCCTGTGGGAGACGCCCAGAAAGGGCGTTCCAGCTGCATCCGTTGAACCCCTGCGGTGCTATTCCACCTTGTTTGACATTACTGCGGCGACGGGCAGCCCCTTGTCTCCCTTGCTGCGCATCGCCATACAACAGCGGGCCAAGGAGATTCTCCGTGACCTGGCTACCTTGCACCGCGAGGGCCGGCTGGACCTGGTCGTCCCCGATGCCACCTTCTTTGTCCAGCGGCTGACCCGCGCTGTGGGAATCCTCAAGCCACACCTCAAGGAAGCCCTGCACTTCGAGCTGCGCCACAAACCCCAGTTTGCCCACGAACTGGAGCACTGGGCCATTGGCCAGGGTATCCCGGCGGATCTGCGTAGCGACGATTTCCTGGAGACTATCACCCGCCAGGCCATCTACCGCCTGTTGGGCAAGGTGATCTTTTACCAGAGCCTGCGCCGTTCCGTGCGTAGCCTGCCAGAATTGCGGTTGACCGGCATAGACAGTTCCTACGTCATGCCCCGCCTGCGGGCAGCCTTTGCCGAGGCGCTGAAGGTGGACTATCACGCTGTCTTCGCCGAGGCGCTGATTGACCGTCTGCCTTATCCCCAGGCGGCGGCCGGCGAACTGGCGGCGCTGGTAGAAGATCTGAACACGCGCGACTTTGCCAGCCTGCCGCAGGACGTGGTGGGCCAGGTGTTCGAGCAACTGATTCCCCGTGAGGAGCGCCACGGGTTGGGGCAGTTCTTTACCCCCGAGCCACTGGTGGACCTTGTCTGCGCCTTCTGCGTGCGCCATCCTGACGACCACGTGCTGGACCCCACCGCCGGGACCGGCACCTTTCTCATCCGCGCTTACGATCGCCTGTACTGGATGGGGGTGCAGCAGCATACCAAACTCCTGTCCCAACTGTGGGGCGTGGACGTCGCTCCGTTCCCGGCCGAACTGGCGACGATCAACCTGTTCCGCCAACGGGTGGACGAGCATGGCAACTTTCCTCGTATCCTGTGCCAGGACTTTTTTCTGCTGAAGCCTGGCCAGGCCTGCCGTTTCCCCCCTCTGAAGAGCGAGGATGACCGCCCTGCTTTCGTAGACGAACCGGTGCCAATCTTCGATGCCATCGTCGGTAATTTCCCCTACATCAGCAACAGCCAGATCGAGAAGCGGGAGGCCGGCTACCTGGATACGGTCCGCCAAGTCGTGGCCGGGGACTGGTTCCTGGATGCGCCGGAGATGTTCACCATCGCCGATCGCCACTTGCAGGCCGATTACGAGCGGCAGCGCAAAGCAGGCAACAACCTGGCCAGTTTCATCCCCCACGCCGCGCCTGCCATCTCCACCTACGCCGATCTGTACGTCTATCTCTTTTTCCACGCCGCTCGTTTCCTACGTCGGTGATGCTCCAGCAGACGCGCGTCGAGACGGTCGTGCCCTATTACGAGCGTTTCCTGGCCCGTTTCCCCACCGTGCAGGCCCTGGCGGAGGCCTCGTTGGAGGAGGTGCTCAAGGCGTGGGAGGGGCTGGGCTACTATGCGCGGGCCCGCCACCTCCACGCGGCAGCCCGGCAGGTGGTGGCTGTGCACGGCGGCCAACTCTCCGCTGCGCTCCGAGTTGCCCTCATGTCCACAGCCTCTACCACGGCGGCGGCTTCGCGCTCTGGCTAGACCACCAGACTCAAGAAAGGAGGCGGGCATTCCGGTAACATTATCATTTGACTTGACAGGCATTCTTGAGCTCGTTTGTCAGGCACTGTCCCAGTTTTGGCAGATTGCGCTGGATAAGTATAATATGAGTAGGAGAACGGATCATGAGATTCACGTATGATCCCCGTTACAATGTTGAACGCCAACGAGCAACTGGGGCGCGAGGATAGCGGCAAACTGCTGCTCATCAACGAGGCTACCAGTGAGCGTGCTGAGTTGCCACCGGGTATCGGCGGAGCCTGGTGGGACGTGGTGTTGGAGGGAGGTGGTGCAAAGAACATGATGAGGTACAATGTAGCAGATGTGTTCCTGGTAGAATAGGTGCGAAATGCTTAAACGAAGGAGGGTAATGACCATGTTTCGCAAAATCGGTGTCTTGATCGGCCTGTTGGCAGCCAGCCCGGCCCTGGTTGCCTTCGCCAATCCGCTCCCCAAATCTGCGCAGGGGGATGGGCTCCCCTGGTGGGGCTGGTTGTTGATCATTATCGTGTTGGTGGTGCTGGTGCTGTTGATCTGGTGGTGCCTGCGCCGCCGCGCAGGGAAGAAGGCCCGGCCCGCCGCTGAGGCGGCAGCGCCCGCCAGGCCTGTGCCCCCCGCTCCAGATGACCTGGAGCGCATCGAGGGCATTGGCCCCAAGATCGCAGGCCTCTTGCAGGCGGCCGGCATCACCACCTTCGCCCAACTGGCCGCCACCAACGTCGGCCGGCTGAAGCAAATCCTCACCGACGCCGGCATCCGGATCGCAGACCCCACCACCTGGGCTGAGCAGGCCAGGCTGGCCGCGGCCGGCAAGTGGAATGAACTCCAGGCCCTGCAAGACAAACTCAAGGGCGGTCGCCAAGTATAGGTAGCCCATCACATTCTCGATCACAAAGCAGGGGCTCGCCATTCACGCCGGCTCCCATCGCTGCCCAAATTGACGGCGTGTTGAGCGGCGCAGGAGCGGCGAAAGGTGTAGAAGACCTGGCCAAGGGGTTGGGAGGCATGCTGGGCAAGAAGTAGCCTCTCGCTCTATCAGCCAATCCGACGTGTGTGGGGCAGGCTTTCTGGCCTATCCAGGCGGCAGACGGGAAAGTCTGCCCCACTCTTGAATCGTGGCCTCACGGATGAGCAGGGACTTGACCGGTAGTGCTCTCACCGGCATCGTGCTGGCAGGAGGAGCCAGCCGGCGCATGGGGCGCGACAAAGCCTTCCTCGAACTGGATGGAAGGCCGCTGATCGCCCACGTCGTCGAGCGTGTGGCCCGCGTGTGCGCCGAGGTGCTGGTTGTAGCGAGCAACGTGCAACCCTACGCCGGGCTGGGAGCGCAGTTGGTCGAAGACCGCTTCCGGGGCGTGGGCGTGTTGGGGGGCTTGCACGCCGGGCTGGAGGCTGCCGCCCACGAACTGGCCCTGGCCGTGGGCTGCGACATGCCGTTCCTGAACCCGGCCCTCCTGCGCGCCTTCGCCGGCTGGGCGGAAGGGTTCGACGTGGCCGTGTTGCGCCAGGGGGAGCAGGTTGAGCCCCTGCACGGAGCCTACCGGCGCACCTGCCTCCCGGCCATCGAGGCGGCCATCCGCGCCAACCAGTGGCGCATCGTCTCGTTCTTCCCCCAGGTCCGCGTCCGCTACGTGGCTCCCGAGGAAGTGGCCCCGTTCGACCCCGACCTGCGTTCTTTCCGCAACGTCAACACGCCCGAGGAGTGGGAGGCCGTGCAGGCGGCGTGGACAAGTTCCTAGTGGCGACTTCAGGCTCCGTGTCTTGCCTGTAGCCTCGCCAACCGCTCCATCACGTCTTGCACGAACCGGTCGGTGAATTCCCGGACGTACCCCTGGATGCCCTTGTCTGGGTCCTCGATCAGGGGGGTCAGGTCCATGGCATAGATCGTCCCCGTCGCAACGTCCGTGCTGTGCGACGCATAGTACGTCGCGTTGGCGCGCCGCCGGCCCATCGTCGCCAGGTCATACCGCTTTCCGCCGCAGATCTGCGAGTCGTACACTCCCACCAAGGCCGTCTGCAGGTTCTCGTGGGCCGAGACGTCGAAGGCCACCTTGTCGGCGTCTGCCATCCAGTCCAGGTCCCGCCAGACCTCGCACCCGTACAGCCGCCGAGGGCGTGCGCCTGCGGGCAGGCTACGGATCGTCTCGATCACCTTTAACGCCACGGCCACGTGCGTCTCGTGCTTGTCGGCCAGGTTGTGCGTGTACACCACCTCGGGCCGGGCGATCTTGAAGAGATCGGTGAGATCTGCTACGATGTCGCGGGCGAGTACACCCGAGTTGGCCGGCTCCTTGACCGCCGCGCTGGGATAATCGAGCAGGGCCAGCGCCCCGTATTCCCCCACCACCGCCGCTTTCTTCTGCTCCTTGCGCCGGACGGTGCGCATCTCCTCGTCGGTATAGTCTCTGTACAGGTCATCCCGCGGCGACCCGCTGCCGTCCGTCACCACGACTCCGCAGAGCCAGCGGTCGTTCCGCTGGAAGCACTGGAGGATCCCATCGAACGCCATGATCTCCACGTCGTCCTGGTGCGCGCCGACCGCCATGTGCGTGGTGCGTGCCAGCGCTTGCTCGACCGGCAGCCCGTCGGGCACAAAAATCTCCGCCGTCTCGAGTCTGAGTCTCATCATCTTCTCTCCTGCCGCAACACCGGAAGGCTGGCCGCGGCAATGGATTGCCCCACGCGCCGGCTCTTTTCGTCCGGCAACCGGATGTGAATCCGGGCAGCCACGTCCGGGAACTCTGCTCGCAGTACCTGGTGGGCCCCATCCAGGATCAACTGGCCCCCTTGCCCAGAGGTACACCGCCCCAATATCAGCACGTGCTTTAGCGGGTAAAAGTCGGCATAGTGGGGGATCGTATAGCCCATGGTGTAGCCGATACTTTGCCAGATCTTGGCCGCGCCGGCGTGCCCGGCCTCCAGTTTCTCCTGGACGAACTTTAGCTTCTCGGCCGGCGTGACGTCGGGGGGAATGTGGATCCCCACCTTGGGTGCCAGGCGAAACACGCACTGCTGTGAAAAGTACAGAGCACCACACCCCCGATCCCCCGACCATCCCTCCACCGGGGCCTGAGGGCTGTAGTCCACCGGGGCGAAGGCCAACTCGTTCAGCCAACTGGTGATGTTCCCCTCCAGAGTCACGTAGCCGCTGGCCAGGCTCGAGCCGAGGGCGATGCCCAGCACCCCGTTGTCTTCCAGCGACATCGCCCCTGCCAGCGCCGTCACCTCCCCGTCGTTGATCACCTCCAGCGGCACCCCCAGCTCGTCTCGGATGCGCAGGAACAGGTTTCGCACCTCGTCGTACCGCTCCCTGGGGATGCCCCGGAACAACGACGCAATGCGGACCTGATTGTTGACGTAAACTCCTGCCGCACTGCCCCCGATGGCGTCCACGCGAACCATCTGCGAGGCCGCTTTCCTCAGGGCCGCCACGATCTCGTCATAGTGGTACTGAGGGTCGCTCTGCTTGCCCGGCTCCCACACGACCTCCTCGCTGAAGACGACCTGGCCATTGACGACCGCCGAGACCTTGCGGTCGGAAGCGCCCAGGTCGAACCCGATGCGGTACCCATCCAGGTGGCGGCCCAGCGGCTGGCTGGTTTCCCGCTCGGCGGGTACTGCGCCAGGGGCGCAGGAAACCACGGTAAACGGCTTCTCGTACACGTCCTCCCCCAAGAAGTGGTAGTCGAACTCGCGCGTGCCGCCGGGGGAGTAGCACTTGCGGATATAGTCCCCGATGCTCCTGGGGCCGCCCACGTACGCTTTCCAGCCTCCGCGCTGCCAGAGCAGGAATTTGAAGATGCGTTCGGCGTAGAACAGGTTCGCTTCGGCCCGCGGATGACCTTCAGGGAAGACGAGCGTCTCGAAGCGCGACACAGACCCGTCCGGGCGTTCCAGGCCCAGCACGAGCGGCACGCCGGCGCCCGCATCCGCCACCTCTTGCTGAAAGGCGCGCTTGGCCAGCACCGCCGGACGAAAATCCTCATCCAGCGGGGGCACGAACCTGGGTTTCACCAACCTGAAAACCTCAGCCATTCTAGCGCTCCTTCAGACAGTGATCCCATTACTGCGTCATCCACACTTGTACCGGCATCAGCCGGGCGCGGCGGTGCTGTCGTTCGACATGCGAAAATCCATCTCCCTCGGTACCGGCAAGTCCCGGCGCACGCGGGCGCGCAGCGCATCGTCCACCAGCACGTTCTCTGTCGCGCTCAAGCGTTGTTCGTGATACTCGAACCACAGGTGCGAGAGCGACACTTCCCCCTCGCGCAGGTCATCCACGACTGGCCTATCGGCAAATACACGCTCGACTCTCTTCAAGTCGCCCACCGCCAGGGCTGCCTGCGCCTCCAGCAGGCGGATGCGCCCCACGGCGCGGAGTGGTGCGGGCATCTCGGCCAGGAGTGCCAGCCACTCGTCTGAGCGCCCCACCTCGATCAGCGTGCGGCTACACTCCACCGCCAGCGGCAGCAGCGCGGGCCTCAGCCGGTACGCGGCGACGTACAGGTCGGCCGCCTCGTCGGACCGCCCTTCTTCTAGCGCGAGCACGGCCAGGTTCCGCATCGCCCACGGCGTCCGGGCCTGGGCCAGCGACTGCTCCCACGCGTGACGGGCACCGTCGCGATCTCTCGCATAGTGCCGCATCACGCCGAGGTGAAGCCAGGCCAGCCAGTTCGCCCCTCGTCCTGCGCTGACCGCCTCTTCCAGCAACGTGTGCCACTCTGCCTGCACCATAAAGCCGCGCGGTTCCATCTCTGGATCAGACGCCGCCAGCGTTCCGTCGCAGAGCAGTCCGATCCAGGGGGCCTGCGCTTCCACCAACGATGCGTCGTCAAAGACCAGGCCTGCGGAACAGAAAGGGGCCTGCCCTGAGCCTGCCGAAGGGCGCTGGCTGGCGGCCTGGCGGCGGAGCCGTTCCAGGGCTCCCCAGCCCGACCCGCGCTGCAGGATTTCCAGGGGCGGCGCGTCGGCGACCTGTGCCCCTCGCTCAAACTCGGCGTCCAGGTCGCCGGAGGGAATCAGCCGCTCGAACGCGTCCTCGACCGCCTGCTGCGCTCGTGCCCAGTCGGGGCCGTGGACGGCGGTAGGATCGGCCTCCAGCAGGCCGTAGGCCTCGAGCCACGACCAGTCCGCGCCCGCCGGCATCCGCAGATACTCCATCTGCGTCCGCGCCAGGCCCGCCTGGATCTCAATGTACTCCCATCCCGGAACGGCAAGGAACTCTTGCCAGTTCCTCCCCCCGGCCCCCATGCCCCACACGAACAGTTTCCGCCCTCTCAGGCGCTCCGTCGAGACCTGCGCCAGTCCCCTACCTTCTCCATCCAGCGCCGTGATCCAGGGGCGGTGGCCGTCGGGTATGCGATAGAAGAAATCGGCGGAACGGCCGATGTGGGTGGGATAGGTGACGTCTACTCCTTCGACGCTGGGAACGGGCACGACGCCAAGCCCACCCGCGCTGTAGCCGAACGTGTAGGCGGAATCCGCAGGCACGACGACGCGGACGAGTACGTCCGAGCGCGTAGTGGGGTGTTCCGGCACGGCGATGTTGGACCACCAGTACATGGGGATCTCCCGGTCGTGCGGGTTGAGGATGCGGGCGCGCACGAACAGCACCGGCGACCCATCAGGCAGATATGTATCAATCTGGAAAGGCACCTGCCGCATTCTCTCCCATTCGTACAGGCGCAGGACGGGGGTGCCATCTTCCCTTTGGACGCGCGCGGCAAACAGCGGGGAGCAGGTAAACGGGCAGTGGCCGATGATGCCGATGTTCCATTCCACGCCCCCACTGAACCAGGCATTGCGCAGGGCCAGGTTGGCCGGCTGGAAGATGGGATTGACCGCCAGGAGTTCCCGCCCGGATGGCTTGTGCACCAGTGACCACAGCCGCCCGCCCAGTTCGAGCAGGAACGTCGCGCGCAGAAACTCGTTCTCGAGCACGGCGACCCGGAAGTCCCTGGAGTGCCGGGTGCGCGTGTACCTGTCCTGCAGGGGGTATGGCAGAATACTGGCAGGGTGCCCATAGGCAAAACTCTCCGCCATCTCCTCCGGCATACCGGGGATCGGCTCCACCGCGTGTACGTCCTTGGCGGGACGAATGGGGGGCAGAGGATTTTCCGGCCCCAGGTCGGCAGCCGGCATGGGCCAGTTCGTGATGCGCAGTTCACTCATCACCAGGTTGCTCTCGTCCTCAAGCTTTCACTGCGCCGACGGTGATGCCGGCGATGATCTTCTCGGACAGGGCCACGTACAGGATAATGGTCGGCAGAAATACGATGACGACGCTGGCAAACATACCCGCCCAGTCGCCTGTGTAGCGCATGGATTGGACCAGGTACTGCAACCCCAACGCCAGCGTCCGCCGGGCGGGGCTGTTCACCATGATCAAAGCCCAAAAGTACTCGTTCCACAGACCGATGAAGTTGAATATGGTGGTCGTGACGAGTGCAGGTTGGGCCAGCGGCAGCATGATGCGCCAGAAGGCCGCGACGTCCGTACAACCGTCTATCCTGGCCGATTCTTCCAGTTCCCTCGGCAGCGAGCCGAAGAAGCCGGTCAGAAAGAAGAGGGTAAATGGGATGGATGTGCAGACATAGACGATAATCAGCCCCGGCGTCGTCCCAACCAGGTTCAGCCGGGTAAACACCATGAACAAAGGAATGGTAATCATCATCCCCGGAATGCCCAGAGCGGCGACGAACATCAACTGGATCACCTTGCGACCAGAGAATTCGAACCGGCTCAAGACGTACGCAGCCGGGGCGGCGATCAGAACGATGAACACGAGCGAGATGCCGACGTAAATGCAACTGTTGATGAAATAGCGCCCCATGCTGTGGGTAGTCAGCGCCTTGACATAGTTCTCAATGTGCATTCCGCTCCGCAGCAACGTGTTGCTGAATATCTCCCGCGTGGTGCTGATAGAAGAAAGAAGGACCCATCCTACTGCGTAGAAGGCAAACACGGTCCAGACTGCCAGGACGAAATAGGCGAATCCGCGGACGATCCAGCCCCTGGCCCTGAAATAGAGAGCACCGCGCCGCGTCAGTTCGGACATTCAACTCCTCCCTTCACTTTTTCACGAGGACCTTCTTGGTCATCTAGTACTCCACCTCTCTCCTCTCCTTGAGCAACTGGCCGATCACGGCAGCCACGACGATGACCAGAAGCAGCAGCAGGCAGCAGCCCGCAGCCGCCTTGCCGAGGGCAAATTCCCCTGCTCCTTCCGTGGTCGTCCCAAAGGCCAGTTGGTAGAGGTAGATCGCCGGGGTGGTGGTTTGTCGCGGCATGGCCACCGGTGTAAACGTCTTGGGAAAGGCGAACATGTTGATGGCGGTGATGCTCCACATCACCGTCGCGACCCGCAGAACGTCCCGCAGCAGAGGGAGCGTGATGCGGAAAAAGGCCTGCAGCGTGTTCGCGCCGTCTATCCTGGCGGCTTCGTACAGGTCTGTCGGAATTCTCTCCACGCCAGACATAACGAACACGAAAAAGTACCCCACGCTCCCCCAAACGTACGCGATCAGGACGGATCGGAACAGCATCGCCATCGAGGTCCACTGGATGCTGGCCAGGCTGTGCAAGCCTACGGCCTCGAAGAACGTCTTCAGCAACCCGTAGCGCGCGCTGTAAATATACTGAGACCACATGGTCGTCATGGCAACTACGTTGATCAGGTTGGGTCCATAGAGAACAGCCCGCCAGAAACCCTTATACCGGACGCCGGTCATAAACAGTACGGTGAAGAAAAATGCCCCCCCGAACAGCGCTGCCCCTCCGAAAAACCACCACTTGAGAATGATCACGAACGGTTCCTGGAACAACGGGTTCCTAACCAGTTCGATATAGTTCCTCAAACCACGGAACTCGATCTCACCTCCGGCAAACGCAGTCACCCTGTGAAAACTGAAGTAAATCGTCTGTAGGGTGGGATAGACGTAGATGAACACGTATGTCAGGAGGGCCGGGGCCAGAAACAAGAACAGCATGCGCCTGCTCGCCTTCATCGTCAGTTCCTCCGAGGTAAAGTCTAGCCCTGCATATCCTTGAGTGCAGAAGAGTAGTGTGCAGGGGAGCGCTGGCTCCCCTGCACACCGTTGGCGGGTCAGAAAGCCTACTCCTGGGCAGCCCAGTAGTCGGCGGTTCCCTTTACCAACTGTTCAATGTACTCTTCGGGCGTGATCTGGCCGGTGAATAGTTTCCCGAAGAGATCCAGGACGATCGCCGAAACGTCGCTGGTCCAGATGTCGCAGCCCCAGGTGAGGCCCCGATCGGCGTTCAGAACGGCCTGCTGGGCATCGGCCAGGGTCTCAGGCCAGGTGGCCTCCGTGTGAACGGCAGGGACGTTCGCCGTGTCGCACATGGCTTGCTGAACGTCCTTGCTGACCATCCACTTGATGAACTCCCAGGCTTCAGCAGGGTGCTCAGACTTGCTCACGATCACCAGAGCCTGCGAGCCCATCATCACGTGGGTAAACGCTCCCTTGCCGTCCGTGACGTTGGGGAAGGAGAACGATCCCCAGTGAAATTCCGGGCCGGCGGTCTCCTGGACCTCGGAGGGCAGCCACGTACCGTTCAAGTACATGGTCACCTCGCCCAATGCCAGGGATTGCTGCCCGGCAGGGTACAAGTTCCCCTCCGTTCCCTTGAGGAGATAGCCGTTGGCGGATAGAGCAGCATAGTCCTTGGCCATCTGCAGCCACATCGGGTCGCGCCACAACTCGCCTGTCTTGTCGGCCATAGCATCCCGGACAGCCTGGCACCCGTCGAAGGCGCGCTCCGCATAGTAGCCCCACAGGATGTCCACGTACGCGTCCACGTCGGTGGTGATGCACGGGTGCCCCGCGCCCTTGAGTGCCTGGCAGGCGTCCATCAGATTGGCCCAGGTCTTGGGCTCTTCGGTGAGGCCGGCATCGGCAAAGTGGTCCTTGTTGTAGAACCACAGTACGGCGTAGGGCTGGTAGGGCATCATGATCGCCTTGCCATCCACGGGGAAGTTGTAGAGCAACGCCGGCATGATGGTGTCGCGAATGGACTTGCCCGCCGCGCCGATGGCCGGGTCATCCAGCAGCGACTCCATATCCGCGGCATACTGCGTGGCGTGAGCAAAGATCCACTCGTCGCCAGTGTCGAACACGTCAATTATCCCGCCGGATTCGATCGCGGGGATGACCAGGTTACGGTTCTCCCGGCCGTTCCAGGTAACATTGACGGTGATATTGGGATTCGCGGCCTGGAAGTCAGCAATGGCCTGCTTGATCACCGTTCCCTGGGCCTCGCTCTCGTTCCACATAGACCAATAGTTGATCGTGACCGGCTCTGCTGGCGCGGCAGGCTCCGTCGGTTCCTCGGGAGGTGCGGTTGGTTCAGGGGGCGTAGTCGCCTGCGGAGGCGTGGTCGCTGCGGGGGTTGCGGTCGGCTGCGGCGCGCAACTGGCCAATAGCATGGCCGCGATGGTGGCCGTCAGTAATGCTATACGAATAGTGGTTTTCATTTCTCTTTCCTCCAGTCTTATCTTGGGTTTGAAATCCTAACTGAGAACCTTAGGCTACTCCTGCATCTTGCCCAGACGGGCCTACTTCCGATAGCGCACCCCCTTTCAAGCGAGTCAAAACAACCCCAGTTCGTGGGGGAGAAGCAGAGCCGACGCTCCCAGCAGGACGATGTCAGGTCCCAGGCTTACGAACCCGACCTGGGTGTCTCTCGCCAGCGCCGGTAGCGAACGCCTGGTCATCTCCTCCTGGATCACGTCGAGTAGGAATTGGCCGAAACACGTCACCCGTCCGGCGATCAAGATGCGGCAGCCGCCGAGCACACCGACCAGGTTGGCGGCGGCTACACCCAGGCTTTGTCCCACCTCCCGGACCACCTGCCGCGCTACTTCATCGCCGGCCTCGAACATCTGGCAGACCGTGTCGAACGTGATCCCCTCGGGGTGGGCAGCAAACGGGTGCAACGTCGAAGGTGGGCTGTTCCTGGCCAGCGCCCGAGTACGCCGGACGATAGCCCGGCTGCTGGCCACTGTCTCCAGGCATCCATAGTTCCCGCACCGGCAGCACTCGCCGTTCTCGACCACCGTCACGTGGCCGATCTCGCCGGCACCCACCGGGTTGCCGTACAAGAGTTGGCCGTTGAGGACGATGCCGGCGCCGACCCCCCAACCTACGTTGATCACCACCAGGTCCCTGGTGCTGCTGGCGTTGCCGAAGGTATATTCTGCCAGCGCCGCTACCTGGCAGTCGTTCGCCATGTACACCGGCAGATGGTAGCGCTCCTCCAACAGGCCGCGCAGTGGGACGTCACGCCAATCCAGGTTGACTGCCTGGTGCATTACCCCATTGGCCGCGTCCACCAACCCCGGCGCGCCGATGCCGATGCCCAACAGAGGGCTTGCGGCTGCCGCCATCAGACCGTTCACCAGGTCATACACGAGGGCCAGCGCGGCCTCGCCATCCCGTCCCCCCAACGGCAGGTCCACCCGCTGGCTGATCTGGCCGCGCAGGTTGAGCACCGCGCCGTGAAAGTCCTCTCTCGCCAGGTCCAGGCCGATCAACTGGCGGGAATCGTCCACCACGCTTAACAGGACCGCCCGTTTTCCGCCCGTAGACGGGGCGTGCCCCACTTCCTCGACCAGCCCCTGGGCGATCAAGTTCGCGACGACGTCTGAGACGGTGGGGCGTGTGAGGCCGGTCGCGCGCGCGGTCTCCGCGCGGCTGATCTGGCCGCGGTTGTAGATGGTTCGCAGCACCAACTGGCTGTTATGGGCCCTGGCCTGTTCAGGGGTTGCCTTCTGCGTCTGTCGTTTCACGTCGCTGGGTTGGGAAGAAGTTATGGTGAGACACTTTGTAAGTTAACTTTACTTACAAAGTATATTATACACCATGTGGATGCGCTTTGTCAAGTCTATCATCGTTGGCGCTACGGCAGATGCACGTGCGGATCCACCGGCCGGCCCTGGTAGCGTAACTCAAAGTGCAGGTGCGGCCCCGTCGAATAGCCGGTGGTGCCCGCCCCGCCCACGAGTTCCCCCTGCCGCACCTTCTGCCCCGCCTCGACCACAATCTCTGCCAGGTGTGCGTAGTACGAGCGCCAGCCGTCCCCGTGTTCGACGATGACCAGGTTGCCGTAGCCGCCTCCCCACTCGGCAAACACCACCACCCCGTCCGCCACCGCGACGATGGGGTCCCACATTTCAGCGGCGATGTCCAGCCCGATGTGGCCCGGGTTCCCCTCATCGTGGAAGGTCCACCCCGAGATCTCGCGCCGCGTCGTGGGCCATTGGAACGTCCCTTGGGTCACGACTGGAACGTCGAAACCCTCCACGGTTGGCTGTATGGGGAGCGCACCCGGCGTGGTCGGTGCGGAGCCATCGGAGAGGGTAAGCACGAAGGAATAGCGGCCGGGCGCACCGGAGACCGGCACGATCTGCACCCGGTACAGGCCGCTGGTTGGCAGGCTGGGTTGGAACAGGTAGGGGGGCAGGAATATGGAGCCAGTCTCCTGTACCAGCACGCTCCCGTCGGGGCCCACCAGGTGCACGGCCAGTTCGCCCTCCACGCTGGAGCCGGAGCCGGGATGGAACCACATTTCGACGGTGGCGGACTGGCC